>Ga0315320_10002996_pt1 | contig 13905 bp, 12 predicted proteins | sample M140m21515metaG_FD_203458 | JGI IMG/M metagenome (GOLD analysis project Ga0315320, IMG submission 203458) | Ammonia-oxidizing marine archaeal communities from Monterey Bay, California, United States - M1 40m 21515 | ecosystem: Environmental > Aquatic > Marine > Coastal | place: USA: California...
ACACGCTCTCCCAGTCCTCCTTTGGAATGCCACTGCGCATGCCGTTGTCGATCGTGCCGCGAATCATCGAGGGGACGAGGCCGGGAATGGCGGGGACCTCCACGATGCCGCAGGGGAATTTCACCTGCACCAGGCCGATGGTCCACCGATCGAGATCGAACTGGGTCTCCTGGACGTATCCGACCATCAGAAGCACCGGCTTGCCCGACCAGGCGTCGGGCAGGGTGACGCTGCGATCCGTCAGTGTGGTCCCGGTGACGGTGGGGAACATCTGCCCGACCGGATCACGGTTCGGGGTGGGTGATGAACAGGCTCCGAGAATCAGACTGACGGGAAGCATCAGAATCGAAAGAATACGTTTCATCACGGAATCTCCTGTGTGTTCCAGCGTGTCTGTACAGTGTCCTCTATTGTCGAACGCGACGCCACCACCCTCGACCCTCCACGAGACCGCTGAATGTACGAAGTCGAAGCCCTCATCCTCATGGCGATCGCAGGGCTTCTGATCGGTTTCGTCGCGGCGCTGCTTGGTATCGGCGGGGGGATGGTGATGGTCCCCGCCCTGTTCTTCATCTTCAAGCTCACCAACATCATCCCTCATGACCAGATGCATGTGGCTGCCGGAACATCGCTCCTCGTGATGGTCGCGACTTCGATCGGCTCGGTCGTCTCCCACGCCCGTGAAGGCAACGTCATCTGGCAGCTTGCCCGGCGCACGATTCCGGGCATCTCCATCGGCGTCATCGTGGGGGCCGTTCTCGCCTCCTATCTGCCCACCGCGGCACTCTCGGACATCTTCGCGGTGGTGCTGATCGTCGTGGCGCTGACCATGATCTTCGGATTCAAGGCGCAGCCTGCCGAACGGCCCCGTCCCGCGACCTCGAAGTGTGTCGCGATCGGCAGCGTCATCGGATTCAAATCAGGCCTCCTTGGTGTGGGTGGTGGCGCCTTGAGCGTGCCCTGGCTGACCCTGCAGGGGCTGCCCCAGCGAGCGGTCAGCGGCACGAGTTCGACCTTCACGCTGCCCGCCGCGATCATCGGCACCGTGGCGTTCATCTTCACCGGGCTCAATGAGACCGACATGCCCTACACTCTGGGGTTCGTCTACTGGCCGGCGCTTCCCATCGCAGGGTGCGCGTCAGTCTTCGGAGCCTTCGTGGGGGCCAAGTTCTCAAGACGAGCGTCTGGAAGAATGCTCCGGGTCCTCTTCGGTGTTCTTCTGCTCGCGGTGTCGATCAGCATGGTCGTCGCCGAATGATCCAGCCTGAAAGCCATCATGTCGCTTCCTGAGCACAACAAGAAGTCCCAGTCGTCGGCCACCTCCGGAGTGCTCTTCGCTCTTGGTGCGTACGGGTGGTGGGCGATCATCACTCCGGTGTACTTCCGCGTCCTCAAGGACGTGCCCGCACTCGAACTGCTGGCATGGCGCGTGCTGACCGGGCTGCCGGTTCTCCTTCTGCTTCTCATGGCGATGCGACGATTGGGTGAGTTCACCTCGATTCTGCGCGATCGAAGAGTTCTTCTGACGCTGCTCCTTTCAGCGTTGCTGCTTTCCGTGAACTGGTTCACATTCGTCTGGGCGGTGATCACCGACAACCTCGTGGAAGCGAGTCTCGGGTACTACGTCAATCCTCTGGTCTCGATCGTCCTTGGAATGTTCTTCCTCGGGGAGAAGCTTCGCGGCTTTCAGATCGTGGCCGTGCTGATCGCTGCGATCGGCGTGGTGGTGATGGGGGTCTCCATCGGTCATCCCCCCTGGATCGCGATCGCACTCGCCGTTTCGTTCGGTTTCTACGGTCTGCTGAGAAAGACGGTCTCCGCCGCACCCGCACCCGGTCTCGCCATCGAGATGCTGATCGTCTTTCCGTTGATGCTTCTGCTTCTCTTCGTGGTGCACTTCGACAGCGGGACCAGCGCGGCCTCCGGTCCCGGATGGGTGACCATGCTTCTGATTCTGGGTGGCCCGCAGTCGATCGTGCCTCTGCTGTTCTTCACGGGTGCCGCCAAGCGGCTGAGGCTCTCCACCGTCGGCGTGATGCAGTATCTCGCACCCACGGGTCAGCTTCTGCTCGCCGTCCTGGTCTTCGACGAACCCTTCACCACCGGGGCTCTGTGGTCGTTCATTCTGATCTGGTGTGCGGTGCTTCTCTACTCGATCGATTCACTCCGACGAAGTCGTCGGGAGAAGCACTTCGAGATCTCGATTCCCGGAGAAGCGTGATCGTTCAGGCGCTTTTCTTCGCGGCCGGCTTCGGTCTGCTGAAGACCAGCGTCGAATCCTTGCTTTCGGACTTCGAGAACCGATAGCCCTCGAGATCGAACCCCGAGAGATCGTCGATGCTTCCGGGCCTGTTGTCGGCCATCCATCTCGCCATCAGTCCGCGAGCGCGTTTGGCGTGGAATGAGATGAAGCGGAGCTTGCCGTCCTGTTTCTGCATGAATTTCACATCGACGACCGGGAGATCCATCTCTGAAAGTCGTGCCGCCTTCGAATATTCATCGCTTGCCAGGTTGATCAGGGCATCCGAGCCCACGTCCGACATGTCCTTCTTCAATGTCCTGATGATGTCGTCGCCCCAGAACTCGTAGAGGTTCGCGCCGGCATCGGTGGCGAGGCGCGTGCCCATCTCCAGCCGATACGGTTGGATCACGTCCAGTGGTCGCAGCAATCCATAGAGACCGCTGAGAATCCGGACATGATTCTGCGCCCAGTCGAGAGCGCGCGTGTTCATGGTCCATGCTTCGAGGCCCTGGTAGACGTCGCCTCGGAAGCACATCGCCGCCGCGCCTCGTGGGTTTGCACGATCACCGAACGTCGACCAACGCTCTGCATTGAGAAGCGCCAGCTTGTCCGAGATCGACATCAGGCCACCCAGCTTCTTCGCGGAGAGGGCCTTCAATTCCCCGGCGAGTCGTTTCGTCTTCGAGGTGAACCGTGTCCGGCTGGTTTCGAAGGATGCCGTGGTCTCGTCACCGCCGTCCATCTGGAGTGACTTGGCCGGTGACAATATGGTGTGGAGTCCGCTCATGCTGGAAGGGTAGCGTGCGCCGTCCGGATTTCCAGTTCAACGACGCATTTCACGCATCCGCATCGGCATGGCGTCGATGATTCCGAAGAGTTCCTCGGTCTGAAAGGGGGCCTTGCGTCGTTCCTTGGCTCCGCCATCCTTGCCGACCAGCACGGCTTCGAAGGTCGCATCCGTCATCGCGAATCGTTGTCTGAAGAGTTCGGATTCGGGCAGAGGGCGATCCTCGCCCACGATCACCGAGGCGGTGTCGTCGTCGAGATGAATCACGATCAGGTCACGTTCCAGATACGACGTTCGTGATTCGAGCGCCATCTTGCGCTGATGGTCCGCCGCTTCGCCTGTTCCCGTGAAGATCAGAAGTCGGTTCTTCCATCGGGCCCCGGCGAACCATTCGTTCGAAGCGATCACGGCGTCCCCTGCACCTTCAGCGTCTTGGGAATGCATCTTCGAATGTGAGCAGCCTTCGCTCGAGCTCATGAATACCACCAGTGTGAAAAGGATTGAAACGTTTCGCGTCACGATCAAGTCTAGCTCCGATGTCACTGCCAGGGCTCATGTCTTCAGAAGTTCATCGATCGCCTTCGCCGCGGCCTTTCCGCTGCGAAGAGCGTCCTCGATCGTCCGTCCCACGCACCAATCACCGGCGACCGCCACACCCCGGGCGTGATCGAGCAACGTCTCCATCCCGAGCGGCGTGTCGGTCAGTCCGAAGCGCCAGCGGTGTGCGACCGCAGACGCGGGTGTTTCGATGTCGAGGATCTTCGCGCAGATCGGTCCCAGCACTTCCGCCACCGAGTGCTTGTCGTCCTCGAGATGTTCCGCCGACCATTCGCGGCTCGTGAGTGCCACCCATGCGCCATCCGACGCTCTGTCCGGTTTTCCCGCTTGTGCTGCGATCCATCCGATCTCCGGTGCTGGATCGAGTGCCGCTTCGAATCCGACTTCGTCCGGGTGAGGCCCTTCGAGAAGAACCGACCAGATACCGGAAAACGACACGCTTCTGACATGATCCAGCCCGTCGAATCCGATTGGCGCAAGGAGGTCCACCGCCTGTGGTGCCGGGATCGCCACGATCACCGTGCGGCACGTCAGCTCGACTTCGCCTTGATGCTGGATGATCTCCCACTCGCATCCGTTCTTTCTGAGTTCGACCACCCTTCGGTTGAACCGTACTTCGAGATCTCGTGCGAGATGCTTGATGACCTGGTTCATCGCGGGCGTGCCCACGAAAAACGCACGTCCTTCCGATCCATCCTTCATTCCCGGATGCCAGGCAGCGACTGCACCCGCCTGGATCCACTCCTGCAGATCGGGTGCCGTTTCCGGAGTGCGAAATGTCAGTTCCTTGCACCCATGGTCGAATCTCGCACTCTCGGTCCGCCTCGAACTCAGTCGCCCTCCGGGGCCGCGCCCCTTGTCGAGAATGACCACCGTGCGTCCCATCGCGACCAGAGCTCTCGCGGCGGAGAGTCCTGCCGGTCCGGCTCCGATCACGACGCAGTCGATGACTTTCTGGGAATGATGTTCGGGCACGGTTCTTCAATCTCCTCGAGTGTGCATGCAGCCACAGTCTAGAAGGGCGAAGAGGCTCGCGCCCGTTCCTTCCCATCCGATTCATCGTCGAGTTCTCGTGGGCCGTCGTGAACGGCCGTCACATCCGGCGTCACGAGGACGCCGGATGTGTTCGGCATGTGTCAGCCGCGAACGCCGCGTCCTGACGTGCGGTTTCTGCTCGCGGTGCTGTATCGGTTCGTGGTGCCACCACGCTTGGGTCCGCCGGATTTGAAGCCACCCGGCTTGCCGTTGGAGGGTTTGAACCCACCTGACTTCGATCTCGCAGGCTTGGCGCCTCGGGGCTTGGCACCGGACTTGAAGCCGCCCGGCTTGGCGCCGGACTTGAAGCCACCGGGCTTCCACTTGCCCTGTCCCGATTTTCGCGCGGTGCCGTCATGGCCGCCCTGACTTCTTTCGTCGCGATCTCGATCCGACCCGTACTCGCCCTTGGGCTTCTTCCACTGATGCTTTGGAGCACCTGACTTGGGCTTTCGGGTGGCGTTTCCGCGAGTGCCTTCCGACCATGGCTTCGAACCACCACGTGCAGGACGGGATGGACGATCGCTTCGGTCGCTGCGCTCGGAACGCTCGTGACGGTCACCGTATCCGGCCGACTTGCCATTGGAGGACTTGAACTTGTTCTTGGGCTTCCAGGGGACGCCCTGACTCTTGGGCTTGGGCTTCGGAGTCCACGGCTTGTTGCCTCCGCGGTCGCCGTCACGTGCGTCTCGCGAACCGACCGATTCGCCGTCACGGTTGCGCTTCTCACCCTTGTTGTAGGGATGCTTCGACTTCCATCCGGGCTTTCCGCCCTTCTGATAGCTCTTCTCCCACGGCTGCCGGTCTCCTGACTCGGATCGATCCTCCCGGTTGGAGACCTGACCGTAGCGCTTGGGCTTGGGGCCTTCGGACCACTTGTTGGATTTCTTGTTGCCCTTCTTGCCGTCCCAGCTCTTCTTGTTGCCGGGTTTCTGGGCGTTCTTCTTCTGCCAGGGATTTCCGGTGCGATCGACGCGGAAGTCCGGACCTTCGTTGCGGTCTCTTGAGTCGGTCTTCGGTGCGGGCTTCCAGTTCGGGGCGTCGCCTTCCTTGCGGGGTGCCCACTTCGGCGGCTTGGTGGATGGCTTGTAGGCCTTCTTCTCCTGGTGGTCCCGGTCAGCGCCGTGTGCCGTGTCTTCGCGACGGCCGTCGAAGTTCTTCTTGAACTTCTTCTTGTCCTTTTTCCAGTCCTTCTTCTTGTCCTTCTTCCAATCCTGCTTGTCGCGCTTGCCGTACGAATCGGAAGCCGACTCGCCGGGCCCGAACTTCTTGGCGAGCTTGCGATCGAACTTCTCATCGAATCGCTTCTGCTTCTCCTCGTATCGACCGGAAGGGGAGTTGTCGAAATTCTTCTTCTTCTCGACTCGCTTGGGGATGTCGAGGTCGGTGGCGACCTTGAGCGGCTTTCGCGTTCGACGCTCGACGTTCTTGAGAAGACGTCGTTCGCTCTTGTCGCAGAAGGTGATCGCGATGCCCGAGGCACCGGCACGAGCCGTACGGCCGATGCGATGGACGTAGGTCTCCGATTCCATGGGCAGGTCGTAGTTGACCACATGGGTGATGCCGTCGACGTCGATGCCGCGTGCCGCGATGTCGGTCGCGACCAGAACGGAGATCCGTCCCGAGCGGAAGGCGTTCATGATGTCGATCCGACGATTCTGGTTCTTGTCCGAATGAATCGCGTCCGAGCGGTACTTGCTGCCTCGGAGATGCCTGACCAGGCGGTCGGCGCCATGCTTGGTCTTGGTGAAGACCAGGGCGCACTCGACGGAATCACGTTCCAGCAGCGCGCAGAGGGCCTGTGGCTTGTCGTCCCGCTTCACCATGTAGACGCACTGGTCGATCTTGTCGACGGTGGTCGCTTCGGGTGCGGTCTCGACCTTCAGGGGGTCCTTCAGAAGTGAATCGGCAAGGCGTCGGATGTCGTTGGAGACCGTCGCCGAGAAGAACAGGGTCTGATGGGTGTTCGGGATCATGTCGACGACCTTGCGGATGTCATCGATGAATCCCATGTCGAGCATGCGATCGGCTTCGTCGAGCACGAAGGACTGGATCTCCGAGAGATCGACGTGACCCTGATTGACGAGGTCGAGCAGGCGGCCCGGGGTCGCGATCAGGACGTCGACACCGTATCGCAGTGCGTTGACCTGTCGGCCCTGCTTGACGCCACCGTAGATCACCGCGTGGCGCAGTTCGAGGTGACGACCGTAGGTCTCGAAGCTCTCATGGATCTGCATCGCGAGTTCTCGCGTGGGGCAGAGCACCAATGCACGTGGCGGACGACCGCGGCGTGCCTTGCGAGGCATCTGATATTCCTCATCGGATGACGCCAGCTGATGAAGGATCGGCAGGGCGAACGCACAGGTCTTGCCGGTACCCGTCTGGGCGCAACCAAGCACGTCCCGACCGGTCATGGCTTCGGGAATCGTCTGGGCTTGGATGGGCGTGGGGGTGTCGTAGCCCTCGTCCTCGATCGCTCGAGCGACAGGCTCTACGAGCCGCATTGTCTGAAATGTCATCGGAGCTGTGCTCTACTTTCGGGAAACCAGCGCGGTGGGGTATCCGGTCATTGTGTGATGTCGGTGATGTCGGAACGCTGGTGCGTCCGGGGCGACTTTCAACTGTCTTCTTCGTTCCAGTGGGCTTGAAATCGCCACCGAATCGTCAAATTTAACCGTCACCGACCGTTGTGTCCACAACAACCCCGCTGAAATGCCCTTTGAGGCCTGCACGTCCTAGAAGATCGCCCTTTCCTTCCTCTGAACTGCCTCAGGGACCTCAGCGGTCTACACTGACTGTCCGATGATACGCAACCTGACCCCTGAACTCATGGATGATCCGGCATTGGATCACGCCGAACACCGCCGTGCGCTCGGTGGACTTGCCCGTCTGAACAGGATCTCTTCAGCCGGTCGCGCCCCCTGGCATGGCATGGCGGATCTTGCACGAAGCCTGCCTCGTCCGCTCTCGGTGCTCGATGTCGCGACCGGGTCTGGTGACGTTCCGATCGAGTGTGCGCGCCGTGCGAGGCGCGAAGGACTCGAGCTGGCACTGCATGGATGCGACCTCAGTGAATTCGCACTGTCACAGGCTTCGCAGCGGGCTCGGGACGCGGGGTTCGACATGACCTGTTTCCAACACGACATGCTGGCGTCGCCTCCTCCCGAGACCTACGACGTCGTGACCTGCAATCTCTTCGCACATCATCTGGATGAAGACGGGGTGTGCACGCTGCTTCGCAACATGGCCCACGCCGCCCGTCATCGCATCCTTCTGTGCGACCTTCGCCGCGATCGGATCGGTCTGGGACTGGCGTGGATGTTCTCGAGAATGCTCACGCGTTCGAGAGTGGTGCACGTCGATGCGGTGAAATCCGTGCATGCCGCCTGGACTCCGCGTGAACTGATGGCGCTTGCAACTCGTGCGGAACTTCAAGAGGCTTCGATTTCATCCTGTTTTCCACGTCGAATGATGCTCTCATGGGAGCCCTCATGATCACCGCCGCGCTCAACACCATTCCCAGATCTCCACAGGCGATGGTGATCGGTGCTGGTCCCACCGGCTCGGTGGCGGCCACCGTTCTCGCGCGCGCCGGATTGTCCACCGTGCTGATCGAGCGCGCGTCCTTTCCTCGTCGCAAGGTCTGCGGTGGCTGTCTGGCGCCGGCCGGCATCAGAGCCCTCGAGGGTTGCGGTCTCGGTGAGCGACTGCGATCGATCGATCCGATTCCAATGCGCCATCTCCGCCTGCAGGCCGGCGGTGCTTCGTCGTCCCTGCCCATCGAACCGTATTACTCCCTTGACCGAGGTCGACTCGATCAGGTTCTGGCGGCCGGCGCGGTCGACCATGGCGCGGTCTTTCGTGACGGCGTCAAAGCGACCATTCAGACCGATGACAGCGTGTTTCTCGAGCAGGGTGACCAGACCCTCGAGTGCACCCCCGGGCTCGTCGTGGTCGCCGACGGTCTGGCGGGAACCTCGTTGCGGCTTCGAGCCGGCTTTGAGTGGGTGGTCGACCAGGAAAGCCCCATCGGTCTCGGCGCGGTGATCGACTGTCCGAACGACGAGGGGGTCGATGATTCAATCGTAATGCGCTGTTCTAGAACGGGTTATGTCGGAACATCGCGTCTCGGTGACGGGCGTCTGGTCGTGGCCGCGGCCGTTTCGGCCGATGCAATCAAGCAGGAGGGCACTCAGGCTGCCGTCGCACGCATCTGCGCGGAAGCCGGGGATGAGTCCGGGTTGTTTGATGACATTCAATGGAAGGGCGTGGGTCAGCTGACCCGGCAGCGCGCTCGATTCGCACATGGCCGGATACTGGTTCTTGGTGATGCCGCCCGGTACGTGGAGCCCCTCACTGGTGAGGGGATGAGTTGGGGGATCTGCCGGGCTGCGGACATGCTTCCGCATGCGCTGCGCATCCTCGAGGGTGAAGACGTCAGCGAGCCCTGGACACGTGAAGCCGATCGAATGCTTCGAACCAGGCGACTGGTGTGTCGCACGATCTGCGGTCTTTCGCGACGACCCCGTGTGCTTTCCCTGATACTGAACATCCTTGGTGAACGACCTCCGGTCGGCTGGGCAACCCGGCGTCTCTGTTGGAGCGGTTCATGACCAACGACCCGTGCATCCTTGCCATCGGCACCGCTGCTCCGGCGTTTCAGGTGTCACGCGAACTCGGCTACGAGCTGGCGCGTGAATTCTCACCATCGCTGCCTTCCGAGAAGCTGCGGCATCTCTACGACGAGTGTGGTGTCTCGTTTCGTGGAAGCGTCTTCGACGTGGAGGACATGCGACGCCTCGTGCTTGAAGGCTCCGGTGGCCATGGGGCGACGACCGAGGCCAGATTGAAGTGTTTCATGCCCAACGCGATCGAGCTGGGCGCGACCGCGGCAGGTCGCGCATTCGAGGAATCCGGACGTGCACCTGAAGACGTGACCCATCTGGTGACGGTGTCCTGCACGGGTGCCAGATCCCCCGGCATCGATCATGGATTGATCGAACGTCTCGGTCTGTCACCGGATGTCTCTCGCACCCACATCGGATTCATGGGGTGCCATGCCGGATTGAACGGTCTGGCGGTCGCGTCCGCCTTCGTACGGGCCGATCCTGATGCGGTGGTGATGCTCGTCTGCGTCGAGATGTGCAGCCTGCATTATCAGATCGATGATGAACGATGGGATCAGCAGGTGGCGAATGCAATCTTCGCGGACGGGGCCGCGTGCGCTCTGCTTGGATCGGGTTCCGATGGCCCTCGCCTGGTCGGTTCTCTCAGTCGGGTCTTTCCCGACACCGCTTCCCGCATGGGATGGGAGATCGGACAGCATGGCTTTCGCATGACCTTGTCCCCTCGAGTCCCCGGGTTGATCCGTCGTCACCTGGCGACCTGGCTCGAGGCCTGGCTTGAATCTCGTGGTCTGGGGATCGGTGACATCGATGGCTGGGTGATTCATCCCGGTGGGCGTGACATTCTCGAAGGCGTCCGGCGCGGGCTCGAACTGGAGTCCGGTCGGCTGGTCGAGGCGGAAAAGGTCCTCTCCGCGCATGGAAACATGTCCTCCGCCACGATCCTCTGGGTTCTCAAGGCTCATTTCGCCTCGAATCCCACCGGACCGTCCATGGCGCTCGCATTCGGACCCGGGCTGACCGGTGAAGGAATTCTGGTCGCACCCTGACTTTCCTGCCGAATGACGTAACTACTCTCGTACCTGTGTTCAGTGTTCGAAAGGGACGCCCGTGGCCGCCAAGGAAGATGCCAAGACAGTTCAGCTCGTTGATCGCATTCTTGAGCGTGCGGTCCAGGAATCGGCCAGTGACATTCACATCGAGCCACGCGAAGATCTCGTCCGAGTGCGTTTTCGAATCGATGGCATGCTCGTCGAGCGTCCGGAGATCCCGATCGCGCTGAAGATGGCGATCGTGAGTCGACTCAAGGTGATGGGTGACGTGGACATCGCGGAGCGACGCCTGCCTCAGGATGGCGCGTTTCGATTCAATGCGAACGGTGAACCGGTCGACATCCGAATCTCCACCTTTCCGACCGAATTCGGCCAGAAGGCTGTGCTTCGACTTCTGCGGCGTGTCAGTGACGATCTGAGCCTCGATCGACTCGGTTTCCCGAAAAATCTTTCGGAACGGATGGTGGCGCACGCACGCCGGTCGCTGGGGATGCTGCTCGTGACCGGTCCGACCGGCAGCGGCAAGACCTCCAGCCTCTACGCGCTTCTGAACACGCTCGACGCGCGGTCCCGAAACATCATGACTCTGGAGGACCCGATCGAATATCGGTTCTCCGACATCATCCAGGGTCAGACCAATCAGAAGATCGGATTCACCTTCGCAAGCGGTCTTCGCTCGATCCTCAGACAGGATCCCGATGTGATCCTCGTCGGTGAGATGCGTGACGGAGAGACCGCCGACATCGCATTCAAGTCCGCGCTCACCGGACACCTGGTGCTTTCATCGTTGCACACCAACAGTGCCATGGAGACCTTCGTGCGTCTTTTCGACATGGGACTCGAGCGGTACGTGGTGGCCTCCGCGTTGAATGCGATGCTCGCGCAGCGTCTCGTGCGCAAGCTCTGCCGCTATTGCCGGAGGTGCATGCCGTTCGATGAGAAGCTCAACCGGACGATCGGTGGAAATTCGGAGCACCACTTCGACGTCTACGAGGCTGCCGGATGTGCCGAATGTTACGGCACCGGATACCGAAGTCGAATCGGGATCTTCGAGCTTCTCGAGGTGGATGATGAATTGAACGACATCGTGAAATCGGATGCGATGAGCTACGTCGAGCTTCGAAAGTTCCTTGAGACTCGTGGGTATCATGGTCTTCGGCACGCTGGCTACCGGCTCGTGCGCAAGGGGATCACCTCGCTTGACGAGGTCTACCGCGTGACGTGACCACGCCAGCCGCTCCGACTCTTTCACACTCCGAGGATGTTTCGATCATGACCGAAGCCGCAGACAATCAGCAGCACCTTCCGCCCTGGAAGCGAGGGCAGGAGTCTGTGCCCGATGACTCCGGCGAATCAGGTTCGGGACAACTCCTCGACGACATCTCGACCAGCGAGGATGAACTTCTCGAACTCGCACGTGCAAACGATCGGGCCTCGCGAGTCCAGGTGGTCGAGAACTTCGAGAACCTCTTTTTTCACGACGACTTCTTCAGACTGGTTGGTATCGGTGCGGTCGGTGGTTTCGCGATCTCCACGCTTCTCATCGTGGTCGTGCTTGAATTCACGGACCGACAGTTCGCCGAGACGTTCCCCCGGTTCTGGTACGTGTTTCCGACCCTGACCATCCTGGGTTTCGTGACCTGGACGCTTCTGCTTCTCAAGGTGCGCGTGTACCGACGCGACAAGCGGCTGCGTGAGATCGCATTCGGAGTGACGCAGCAGGATTCCGGCGCGGACTCCGACGCGACTTCCAAAGAGCTTCGGAAGGACCCACCCGGGCCTCGGCACAGCGAGCCCGGTGAGGAATGGCTTTGAACCGGCGTCGTCACTCGGCCTGCGGAAGCGTGGTGGTCCGACTTCGCGGCCCGGGGATCGCCCGCGCAGGTCGAAAGCCAAGATGGCTCAACCCGCTGTCCGGTGTCGAAGCCATGCGTGCGCTCGGCCGATAGCTTGAACAATAGGACGGGTTGCACAGGAACGACCCACCCTTGTGGACCCGGCTGTCCGTGACCAGTGGATTGCGAGGATCCGCGGATCGTTCCGGACCCACCGGGTCGAGGACGACGAACTGTTCCTCGCTGCCCGCCGTTCGGTCAAGGTAGGTTTCGACGTCGAAGCGGTCGGCGGTCCATTCCCAGACGTTGCCGGCCATGTCGTGGAGTCCGAGTTCGTTCGGTGGAAAGCTGCCGACCGGTGCGGTCCCGACGTGTCCGTCCTCGGCGGTGTTGAGATCCGGAAAGCGACCATTCCACGTGTTGGCCATGATTCGGTCATCCGGTCTGAACTCGTCCCCCCAGATGAAGCGTCGGTCGTCATGGCCGATTCGAGCGGCTCGCTCCCATTCCGCTTCGGTGGGAAGACGTCCGCCGACCCAGTCACAGAATGCATTTGCGTCGTCCCATGAGATATGGATGACCGGGTGGTCCTCGAGACCTTCGATCGAACTGCCGGGACCTTCTGGATGTCTCCAACTCGCGCCCGGCGTCCAACGCCACCATCGAGCCGGACTGTTCGTCGTGACAGGGTTCTCCGGTGGCGTGAAGACCAGTGCGCCCGGAACCAGCACGGCATCATCCGGTTTGGGCGTGCCCTCCGGAACCTGTTTCTTGAGAATCTCCCAGTCGATCGGTCGCTCGGCGGTGGTCAGGTACCCGGTCGCTTCGACGAATGCGCTGAACTGCGCGTTGGTGACCTCGGTGCGAGCGATCTCGAAAGCCCCGACCTTCACCTTGTGTGCGGGTCGCTCATCCGGTCTGCCCTCGGGGTGATCGGTGCCCATCGTGAAAATGCCGCCCGGAACCCTGATCCAGTCGATCTTCGCATCTGTGGGGTCTTCGATCGCACCCATCCCACTTGAGAGCAGTATGAGGCAGGCCATGCAAGGCACGGCAACACGGTTTTTGAAAAGTCCGTGTGACATGTGGGAATTATACAGCGTTCATCAAGTGGTCATGGGCTCGCCTTCATATACTGGTTCGTTCGAAAACACCTCATCAATCGGAGTTCTCTCGATGGTCAATCTGCCTCTTCTCGCCCTTTGTGTTTCAGCCGCCATGCCAGCCGTCGAGGACGGTGGCGCTTCGATGTTCCGGTACCCGGACATCTCGAACGAGGAGATCGTCTTCGCCTATGCGAATGACCTCTGGCGCGTGCCTCTCGAGGGTGGTATCGCGTTGCCCCTGGCGTCGCCTGATGGCGTTGAAGTGATCCCGCGTTTCTCGCCGGATGGCTCACAGGTGGCTTTCATGGGAAACTACGAAGGCAATCGTGACCTCTACGTGGTTCCGACTCGTGGTGGCATGCCGCATCGCGTGACGCATCACCCCGGCTCCGAACGTCTCAGTGACTGGGGCCCCGATGGCACGCTGCTCTTCAGTGGTCGGAACATGGGTGGCGTCCCTCGTGCGGAAATGGTCTTCTCGGTCGATGCCGACGGAGGCATGCCCGAGGCCCTTCCGATGCCCTACGGTGCGAACGCGACCATCGACCGGAGTGGAACCTGGGTCGCCTACACGCCCAACCAGCGTGACGGTCGAACCTGGAAGCGCTACCGAGGTGGCATGGCGAGCGACCTCTGGTTGTTGAATCTGGAAACCGGCGAATCGC
>Ga0315320_10002997_pt1 | contig 13904 bp, 6 predicted proteins | sample M140m21515metaG_FD_203458 | JGI IMG/M metagenome (GOLD analysis project Ga0315320, IMG submission 203458) | Ammonia-oxidizing marine archaeal communities from Monterey Bay, California, United States - M1 40m 21515 | ecosystem: Environmental > Aquatic > Marine > Coastal | place: USA: California...
GGCGGGCGCGGACGCAGCCTTGGGCGCCGTCGGGGTCACCATGGACGGCTTCATGAGCGTCGCGGGGGTGGCCTGCACGCTGGGAGGCGGGGCCGTATGGGGCGCCGGGCGCCTGAACGCGTTGGCTGGCCTGGCGAGTGGCGGAGCGGGCATCCCGACTGACGTGCCGATGTCGCCGAGGATGTCCTCGAGGAGTGAGTCGGCGTCCATCGCGGGCTTGGCACCCGCGGCGTCGGCCATGGGCGCGCGCTTGAGGCCGCCCGCGGCGACCGCGGCGGCGTTCTTCGCGAACATGTTGGCCAGGCGTTGCTTATCGCGCTTGTCAACCTCGGGCTTTTTGCGCTTGGCGTCTTTGCCGTCGGCGCCGTCCTTGTTCGCGCCCTTCTTGCGCTTCTTGCCGTCGGCGGCTTCGGCGTCGTCGTCCTCCTCGTCGGACATGCCGGGCTGCGCCTTGGTCCAGTCGTCCTCTTCGCCGAGGTCGACGTAGCTGTTGGTGGGTATCAGTCGGCGGCGCGGGGGTCAGTTTGAAATAATTCCGGGTGTTTGCGCGTGTGGGTGGGAAGTGCGCGCGCAAAGCGGGGTGCATCGGTTTTGAATCTGGGCGGGTGAATCGGGGTATCGCGCGGGCACTCACTCGTCGCCGTCCTCGCCGACGATGAACCCGCCGTACTCCTGGCGGCGCTTGTTCACGATCTTGGCGTACTCATCATCGGTGACCTGATTCGACGGGGTTACGGGGCGCGGGGCGGTCAGTGGCTTTGCGCGGGACGGGAAATATTTGAAGTTTCCGATGTGAGATGATTGTTCGCTTCATCGGGGGTGCCCGCGCGACTCGAGCGAGCGCGTGGAGCGGGTTCACCAATCGCGGTCGCCACCGCCACGATCGGATCGGCGCGATACGAGCGGGGGGTCATCGAAGACGACGTATTGAAGGGTGTGGGCACGCACCACATCGTAGACGGCCTTGTCCTCAGCCTCCTCGATGTCGTCGAGGCGTCCTTTGCCACCCTTCTCCTTGAGCTGCTTGAGCTTGGACGCCGCCGCCTCAGCCTTGGCAGCCTTGGAGGCTCCTCTGCGGCTCGGGCGATCCATGGCGGCGTCCGAAGGTTCCCGTCCGATAGGTAGGCGAGATCCCGCGTGCGACGACTATGTCCGCGTGTCTACTATGAGATCCCTCTCGCGCGATTGCGTTTCAAAAGTTCGTGAGTTTGAAAATCTGGTTTCGAGGCCCTACGGAGAGCTTCCTACGGAGTGCGCCGCACGCCATCAGGGCAGCAAAAAGGTCATCATCATTTGCCACGGGGCGACACACTCTGGTGCGAAGGCGTCACGGATGAGCAGGACGATGCCGGCCCCGGCGGCGGTCGCGACTCCCGTGAGACCGCCATCGGCGCGCGTCACGACTCGCACGCTCGCGTTCGCGTCCACCCGCGGCTGCGCGAACGCCGCCGCTCGGCTCGGCGGCGCGACGTCGTCATCATCTTCGGGGCGCACGTCGTCGTCGTTCCGATGCCCCGTCTACGCCCCGTCGCGTCTCGGGCATCTTCGCATCGGACGCCGCCGCTCGCCCATGTCGATCGCCACGCGCGCCTCCGACGACGGATACGCCCAACCCACGTCGAGCGCCGACGAGGACGGGTTCGAATCGTACGACAAGGACTGGGTGACGGAGAACGCGGACATCGTCCGAGCCTACCCGCTCGTCGTCGGCATCACCGCCTTCGTCTTCATCCTGGTCAACCGCGCGGTGTCCGGGATCTCCGCCGTCGCCGACGCCAGCTCATCCCAGACCCGTGCCGACGTCCTCGCGCTGATCATGGCCGGAACACTCATCCTCACGGGCCTCACCTGGATCTCCCTCAAACCGAAAGATCCATTCTCCGTGGAGCTCGCCGGGACTTCACTCGATGAACCTTACGTCGACGCCTCCCTTACGTCGACCCAACGCACGGAACTGGCGTGGGTATGGCAGGCGATCCAGGCGGGCAGCAACGCGGGCGCCGCGGCCATCTACTACGACGGCGCACGGGTCATGCAAGCCGGAACGGTGCCCAAAAAGTTGGCGTCTACCCTCGAGGAAAACGAGATGACCGTCGGCAAGATCTGCACCGAGTGCATGAAAGACGGCAAGAGCAACTACCTGGCGAACCTGGCGCTGTTCCCCGGGCGAGTGGAGTTTGTCGGGGGAGGACCCGGGGACTCGATGGCGGGCTACATGCCTGACAACACGCAGGCTGTGGTGGTGATACCCATCGGCGAGAAGGGCGTGATGGTGTGCGGCAGCGGGACGGTGCGGGGGTTCACGCGCGCGGACCTCGGGTGGTTCACGTGTTTGTCGGAGAAGCTGGACGTGACGCTGAGCGGGGAGATGGAGCGTTCGGGGTTGGCAGCGAAGGAGTGATCTTAGGGTAATAGTCTATATGTTCACACGATGCAGTGGTAAAGCTGATGCTACTTTGTGCAGATTTTGAGGAGCGTTCGTCACAACGCACGCGCGGTGGACGTGGGGTCGGATAGGGACATGACCGACACGCGCCCCCTCGCCGAGCTCACCCTCGTGGAAGCTTCCCTCAGGTACGTCCCCGTCGTCGTCTCATTCATCGCATCCACGACCGATACGCTCGTACCATACGCGCCCCGATGCGACCACACCGCCGCCGCCGCTCATGGGATGAGCGTTCGTCGGCACCCCATCATCGTTCGCTCACCCATCCACCGCTCATCCCACGCGTACACATCGCAGGGTGCTCGAGACCCCGAGCCCTCACGACAAGGCTGCGATGACCGACGAGATCCACGCGCTCTGGGCGAAGGGCGCCATCGTCGTCACGTACGACCCGGACGCCCCGCACGTTCCACCCCCGTCGAGGCCCGCGAGGGACGGACGTGTCAACCTGGTGGAACCCGGCAAGGCGCCGCGCCTCGGTAAAGGCGGCTCGCCCGAGTCACGCGTCGCCATCCTCCACTCCCTGGCGCACATCGAGAGCTGGGCCATCGACCTCAGCTGGGACATCATCGCCCGGTTCGGACAAGTTCGCGCCATGCCACGAGCATTTTTCGACGACTTTGTCCTCGTCGCCGCCGACGAGGCTAGGCACTTTCGGATGCTCGCGGCGAGGCTGGTGGAGCTCGGGTCCGAGTACGGAGCCCTCAACGCGCACGACGGACTGTGGGACTCCGCGACGACGACCGCGGACTCGCTCGAGGCGAGGCTGGTCATCGAGCACTGCGTGCACGAAGCTCGCGGGCTCGACGTGTTGCCGGCGACTATCGCAAAGTTTAGGAAAAACGGCGACGAAGCCTCGGCGGCGCTGTTGGAGGAAACCATATACCCGGAGGAGGTGACGCACTGCGCGGCGGGGGTGCGATGGTTCAGGTACCTCCACGCGCGGGACGTGGAGAAGAAGGACGTGGGGGAGGAGGGCCAGTGCGTGGATTTAGCGGACGAAGGGGACGGGGCGGATGAAGGAGTCGTGAAGGCTTTTCATGAAACCGTGTGGGCGCACTTCAAGGGTGTGCTCAAGCCGCCGTTCAACGACGAGGCGCGGTCCAAAGCGGGGTTCGGGAAGGAGTGGTACATGCCTCTGACCCAGCGCCCGACGGTCCCCGGCGCGGGAGCATAGACGAACAGTTATTAGTGATGTCGAACGGTTAGTTTTGGATTTAGCGCTTACTTTCAGCGTTTACCAGGGAATCTGGAGCCCGTCTTCGCAGTTGATGAACAAGCCGTTGTAGTCCGGGGACATGAGCTTCACCTCGTGCAGCACCCTCTTGGCGCCCATACCCGCGTCCACCGCACCCTCGATCTCCCAGATCTTCTCGTACTTCTTCGTCATGCCCGTCTTGTTAAACCCGGGGTGAAGCATCTGCACGCTCACGCCCTTCGGCGCCAGCTCTTGCGCTAGCAGCACGCCGCCCATGTTAGCGGCTGATTTGGACATGTGATGGCCGTAGTCGTGGCCCGTGGGGTTCTGCACCACGCGCCACGCGACGCTTCCGCCCTGGGAGGTGATCATGGCGATCTTACCGCCCGGTGCTTTGATCTTCCCTTCGTTGAACATGAGGGACGAGACTCGAAGCGGGCCGACGGCGCAGATGTCAATCATCTTGAGTTCCTCGTCGAAGTTCATCGAGTCGAGCGTCTCGAGCGGTTCGTAGAAGTATCCGGCGTTGTTGATGAGGATATCGACCGGATCGGTGACCTTGGCGACGGCAGCCTTGACGGACTCGGTGTCGGTGACGTCGCACCCGGTGATGACCTGGACACCGTCGAGGGCGTCGAGCTCGTCGGAAGATCCGCGACCGATGACGACGACGTCCGCGCCGCAGTCGACGAGCTCTTTCACGAGCGCGAGGCCGATGCCGCGGTTGCCGCCGGTGACACAGACGCGCGTGCCCTTGAGGAAGGAACCGTCGTAGTAGTCGGTGGTGAGCATGCGGGAGTTGCCGTCAGCCTTGCCCTTGGCGAACCGCGCGGGCTGATCGGGCATGGTGAAGTGGTCACCCTCCGGGATCTTCGCGCCCATCGCGCGAACGGAGACGGAGAGACCTTTGCGGGTGTGATGAACGGCAGCCTTGGCGACGGCCTGCTTGCGCACGACGGTGCGAACGCTGCGAGCGGCGAGGAAGTTGGCGGAGCGCGCGGCGAGAGACGCGGACATGTCTCAGTGCAGAGGAGAGTGAGGAAGGATAAAGCGGATATTGCCCTGAAGGCTGAAAAAGCGACCTGACACTCGTGAAAACACACCCTATTTCAACTCGTCCAACACTTAAGTGCGCTACGTCATCGTCTACGCCCCTGCGAAGCCTCCACGCTCGCGTACCGCCGGATCCTCCGCCTCTTCCTCGGCTCTTCCTCCCCGTCGTCTCGAACTTCTTCACCCTCCGAGTCGCACAGCTGTGCGCCGCAGCGACAGTCCGGGCCAGTCCGGCAAAACACCTCAGCGGGTCCCCCTTTATTGCCCGGTCTGCCCTCCTTGGGCACCCTGTGGAACATGTGGTCGCCCAGCTCAACCAGCGTCTCCACCTCGACCGCGTGTGAACCCCCGCGAAAGGCGTGGAGACCCTCTTTGGTCCGTGCGAGCCATCGCACCGTCACCGGCTTGGCGGCGGCGGCGTCGACTCGAGTCACGCGGCCGACCCAGTTTTCTAATTCGCACCCGCCGTTGGAAACCTCGACCCACGTGCCGACCAAACAGTCGTCGATGCGTATACCCGTGTGTCCTACGTCATCCGTGCCCGTGCCCGTGTCATACGAACAGTCGCGAGTCTCCCCGTCTGTCCCAGTCTCGGTCGATTCGTCCGTTTCAAAGTCGCCGTCTCCGTCTCGGTTGGTTTCAACGGATTGTTTCGACGGTTTCAAAGAGTCGGCGAGTAAGAGGGTGCATCCCGCGAGGTGCGCGTGCGTGTGGTCTGCAGCCTCCACCCTCACGCCGGTCCACCGCCCGCCACACGCCAGCGGTACGTAATAGCACCCGTCCTGGGGTACCCACGTCCCGGCGCAGTCGCCGCGCCAGTTCGGTTCCGGGATCTTACTTACGGCGCCAATTCGCTCACTTTCCCGATTGAGCGGCGCTTCCCTTTTGCGTTCATCTACCATCGCGGGCTTCACCGGCTGCGCGCACACGGTCCTCGCCGCTGACGTGTCCGCGCGAGCCACCACGTGTACCCTCGGCCCGTTCGCCTCGTCCTCGTCCGTCGGCGTGTACCCGCCACCGTCGGGGCCACCGTTGGACTCGAGCAGCGTCGTGAGGTAGCTCAGATCTACCCGTGTCGACGTCGCGCCCAGGATTCCACCCGGGCCCAGCACCACGCGGCCGCACGAGTGACACGCGTGCGACTCCGGCTCGTGGTCGTGGCCGTGCTCGGGCGTAGTCTGGGTCCCGGCGATCGGTTCGTCAATGACTCCCGGTGACTCGATCCGAGGAAACTCAAATTTCGTCTCCGCCTCCGCGTCCATCGAGCTCTTCTCCGATCCCGGCGGATCCTTGGCGCGATTCGATCGAGCCGGGATGGATGTTCGTCGCGTGCCGAGGATCTGTGCCGCCGCGTCCCTCGCGGCGTGACCCGTGGCCTCCTCGGGTGTGAGCGACGGTGACGGGGCATGCGCGGAGAGCCGAGGCGGCGGCGGCGGCATGCGCTCGCTCGCGGGCGCGGGCGCGGCGTCGCTACTTCTCTTCGCGTGATGATGCGCCGCCGGCTGGATGTTGACGAACTGCTGCGTCGCGCCCCATCCCGCCATCCCGAACCCTTGCGTCCCGGGACTGGCGTCCCACGCGTCTCCTTCGCCGTCGTCGCCCCACCCGCTACTCGTGGAATTCGCGGATTGCCGTTGAGGGTTCGGTGCCGGGGGGGGTGCCGAGACTGTTGGTGCCGAGAAGGTTGGTGCCGAGAAGGTTGGTGCCGAGACTGTTGGTGCCGAGACTGTTCCGTCACGCGCCGTCTGCGTCGGGGGATCGGTGAGCTCGCTCGTCGCCGTCGGATGCACGGTGATGGGCGGCGGCGGCGGAGCCGGGCGCCACCCGCTTTCTCGCGGGGGATTCACCGGCGGCGGCTTCCCGGGTTCAATCGGTGACTGGTCGGGTGCGGGCTGGCCGCCGCCCGCCCGTTCGCCGCCGCCGCCTCGAAGCTCAGCCTCCTCTTCGGCGAGTGTGATTAGAATCGCGTGCTCGTGGGGCCCGGACGGTTGCCTGGTGGGCGGGGGACGCTCCGTCGCCGCTCCGCCGCCGCCGGCGGCGGGGGCGAACAGCGAGCGTATGTCCTTCTGCCTCGCGCCCCCTAGGCAACCGTCGTCGTCCTCGTCGGCATCTCGCGAAACCTTCTTCGTGACCGCCGCTCGGTTCCCCCCCGCCTTCCGTCCGGGACCCACACGTTCAACCCCGACGGACGGCTTGAGTGCGGCGGGCTCCTCGGGCTTGATTGGGGGCGGGTCGTCGGCGTGCGCCGCGAAGAATTGTCTCAGTCCCCGTCTGGAATCTTCAAACCCAGAACACTTGCGCATGGCGGGCCTGAGCCACTTCGGCAGGTGCCTCGTCATGTCGTCCCGTAGGTACCGCTCGTCCGCGAGTAAGATGGCGCCGTGATCGTTCCTATGTCGCAGGCACCGGCCCACCGCTTGATTCAGCGCCCGAAACGCTTGCTGCGAATACCACTGATCGCCAGACAGTAACCCGCGCGACACCCCCTCGTTGTTGTACTGCCGCTTCAGCTCCACGCGCTTGTCCTTGACGTTGGGGTACGGGACACCCACGACAACGACCCCGCGAGCGTTCGCGTCGGCGAAATCGATCCCTTCCGATACTTTCCCGCGAACCACCGCGAGGAGCACCGCGCCTCGGGCTGGGTGACTTGCCGGGGCGGGCGCGTGCGGGTGCGGCGCCGCGGACACCGACGCGCGCACAGCCCTGTAATACTTGGCGAGCATGGCGTCGAGCGCGTTCGTGTCGCCGCTTTGCGCGAGTCCTCTTCCGCGTCCTCCGCCGCGTCCTCCTCTGCCCCCGCGTCCTCCGCCCCTTCCGCTCGAAGCTTCGAATCCCCGTTCGTTGCCTCGCGGCTCTTGGAACATCTTCTTACCAGTCGCCTGCTCCAACGCCTTCCACAACCCGGTGCTCTTCCACCGCGATGTCACTCGGTCCAACAGGGAGTAACTCGGGAAGAACACGAGCACGCCGTGGGGAATATCCACGCACCACTCTTTTAGCGCGTTGCCCAAGTCATCCTGATAGGCAAACTCCGCTGCGACTTTGAAGGTTCCGCACAGCTGAGCGCCCCGTGGCCCGACGCCCACGGCCCCGGCCCAAACCTGCTTGGCCACGTCCACGCAGTGCGGCGCCTCCATGCGAATGGGAAACTGGACCCCGAGCTCCGACGCGAACGAGTTGAGCGGCGCCAAAGTTCCGGATGTCAAAACAACGCATCGAGCGGCGTTTGCGCCGGCGAGGTCATCAAACGCGAGCGCCGGGTTCAGCGCCCACAGTGACAACGTGACGGAAGCCTCGCGTCCTGTTCCAGCCGGGTCGGAAGATGAACCGTCACCCCCTTGATGAATCGACGCCTCCTTGAACGACTTTTGGACCACGAGGCGGTAATCGTGCACGGCGCCGGCGTTGTTTCCGCGGCCGTGAAGCGCGTATCTCGCCGACGTGAGCAACGTCTCGGCGATCTTCAACGCCGCTCCGCCGATACGTCTGTCCGCGGGCGTCTTCGTGTCGTTCGCCTCCTTCATCGCCGCCCTTTTAGCCTCCTCCGCCTGGTGGATGACGTTCGGGTCGAGGCCCATGTCTCGCATCTGCCTCGCCACCGTGGTACCCCCCGACCACACCGCCATCCACTTCTCAAACCCGTGCGGACGAAGCGGACACCGCGGGTTGTCCAGGTCCGACGCACCGCGGAGCCAAGACGCCACGCCGGATACGATGTTGCCCAGCACGGCGTACGTATCATCCGAAGTCGCGTCGGTTGACGGTTCATCTTCCGACGGGGTATTAGTAACCCCGATCCCCGCGAAAGCGGCGGCTGCTTCCTCGAGTTGTTCCAAGTCGAGGTCGCAGCTCGCCGCCTCCCTGCTCGTATCCTCCACGTTATGCGCCTCGTCCAGGATCACGATCGCACCCTTGAGCTCTATGTCCATGGCGGATCGAACCGCGGGATCGAGGAGGTAGTTGTACGGGCAGAAGACCAGTTCCGCGCTCTCGGCGGCGGTTTTCGCGGCAAAGTATGGACACGCCCTGGACTTTTTACCCGCGACGACGAGGTCTTCGATGTCGAGGGGTTCCGCGCCTGGTTTAGAGACGGTGGACGCGAGTTTCATGGCGCCGTGGCTGTACCCGCATCCGCGTCCGGTGTCCGATGACTCACCGGCTTCGTTCACACCGGCGGACCTTCCGCCTCGTTCGAGGAGTTGCTTGCACTCCTCGTTGATGTTTCGCCCTTTTTTGCGCACCGAGGGGTGTATGCAGTAGTGGTCGCGGCTGCCGAGGACGACCATGGCGGGCCGGTACGCTGTACGTTTCAGCTCGCGGACCACCTGCTGGATCTGCGAGTGCGTCCTGGTGGCGTAGTACACGCGGGGAACCTTCGGAGGTTTCTTGCTTCCGTTCGCGGCTCCGTTGGCGTCCGCGTTTTCTTTGTTCTCGGATCTTTCCGCGTTCGTCTGAGGGGTTCCGGAGGGGTCGACGATCCATCCTTCCTCGTCGACCCTCACGCCGAGGGCACCGAACGTACCGCCGAGGTTGTCCTTCTTCCACCGTTCCTGCCACGCGAGGGCTGTGTGTGTGTGTAGGAGTCAGTCGCCGCGAGAGGTGTTCATCCATTCATCAGTCGGGACTGTGAAAGTTCTCAAGAGGGGTGCATCGATCTGGGGAGACGGGATGGGCGGGTTTAGGTACTGTACCTGAGCACAGCAGCGCGAGGGACTTGCCGGATCCCGTGGGTGACTCCAGCAGCGCGTTCTCACCCGCGTCCGCAGCCTTGAGCACCTTGCCCATGACGCCCTGATGGTAAAGGAAGGTCGGGTCGGGTCAGCGGAGGGAAGGCGGGGGAGGGGTGCCACGAATGATGAGGACGCGAGAGAGGTGTATCGCGCGGCGCGCACCAGCTGAGACGCGTAGGGCTTGAACGGGAACTGCACGTCGTAGCCGGATATCTTCATCGTGATTCCCTGAGGAGGCGGGGCCATCGCGTGGCACGGCCGGGGTACGCCGGGAACCCTCGAAGCTTTTCCCGCACCCGCCCCCGCGTGCCGACCCGCTCGCACAGATCTCACGAACCGCCGAAGCTCAGCGGGGCACGATCATGCTTCCGACCGAGGGATCCCGCTTCCGTGACACGCGCGGTCGTACGCGCGTCCTCGTTGATACGCTCGAGACGCGCGCGAGTCCTTCGGCACCTCGCGGGTTCGGCGCGTCTCAGTCTGTGCGGCCCGTTGGCGTCGAGGCGACCGAGGAGAATCTCGACAGCTCGTTCAAATGAACTCGACGGGGCGATCCCGGCAGCGTATCTTGACGAGATAACAACGCTTCGCCGTCGCACTCGTCGACGCACCATGGCGACCGCGTCATCACCCGCCAGCCTCGGTGTTATCACATCGTCGGTGCGCCATCACCGCGCACCGCGTGTATCCGCTCGATGTATCCGCCGTGGCCCCAGCTGGCGTCGCGTCGTCACCCCAGCGCGCGCCGCGTCCCCATCATCACCCGCGATCGCGAACGAGTCGGCATCACCCGGGAAAGTACAGATGGGCGAGGGTGCCGGGTGGGAGAGCGACGAGCTTCCGGACGAGGTGGACGTCGTCGTCATCGGCGCGGGCATCGGCGGGCTCTCGTGCGCGGCGCTCCTCGCACGGTACGGCCTCTCCGTCGCCGTCGTCGAGGCGCACTACGTCGCGGGCGGAGCCGCGCACGGGTTTGTCCGCGACGACTTCCATTTCGACGCCGGCCCGTCGTACTTCCTCGGGCTCTCCTCGCCGCCCGGGGAGAGCATCAACGGCGTGCGGCAGGTCCTGGACGCGGTCGGCGAGACCTTACCAAACGGCGTCGCCATCTACAACTCGCTCAAGATGTACTTTCCGGAGGGAGAGTTCGAATGCGTCGCTAACCGCGAGACGTACCGCGACGCCATCCGTCGATTCGCGGGCGCGGGCGCGGTGGACGAGTGGGACGCGCTGGAGAACGCGATGTCGGGGCTCGGCGACGCCGCCGTCGCCATCCCCTTCGCGGGGATGCGCGGTGACGCCGGAGTCGCGCTCACCATGGCCAAGTACGTCCCACCGCTCGTCAAGGCACTCGGGAACGGCCCGAGGGGCGCTGTAGGCTTTGAAGATGCCAAATACCTCCGAGAGAACTTCGCGGTTCTCGTCGACGAACACGTCACGAACAAATGGCTACGATCGCTACTCGACCTGGAGTGCTTCGTGATCAGCGGGCTCAAGGCGGACGCGACGTCCGCGGCGATCATGGCGTTCACGTACGCCGAGCGGCACAAAGAGGAAGGATGCGTGTACGACTATCCAATCGGCGGGTCCATGGCCATAATAAACGCTTTGGCCCGAGGGGTCCGGAAACACGGCGGGTCGCTCGCGCTTCGTTCCCCCGTGGATCAGATCGTGTGCGACGCATCCAACGCCGCGGTCGGGGTCCGGTTGAAGAAAGGGGGAAGGGTGATCAAGGCACGTAAGGCGGTGGTGACGAACGCATCCGCGTGGGACACCGTGTCGAGTCTGTTACCCGAAAGTGTCAAAGCCGAAAGAACCGAATCCGGCGACGCAAATCACACCGAACAAACCCCAAAGTGCGGCAGCTTCGTCCACCTCCACGTCGGCTTCGACGGCACCGGTCTACCGTCCAACGAGTCACTCGGGATACACCACCTCGTGGTGGATGACTGGCGCAAAGGCGTCGACGGGAAACGAAACGTGTTTAACATTTCCATCCCCACGACGCTGGATCCCACCGCGGCGCCGACGGGGAAGCACGTCGCGCACGTCTACGGCGCGGCGAACGAGCCGTGGGGGGACTGGGCGAACGTCGCGTACGGCTCGGACGAGTACGAAGCGATGAAGGCTGCCGCCGGGGATGACTTATACCGGGCGTTGGAGAAGGTCATACCCGACATACGGAAAAGGGTCGAGTGCGAATTGGTCGCGACGCCGCTGACGCAAAAACGATTCGTGAAGAAGACTGAAGGTACGTACGGACCGGGCGTGGACATGACGCGGTTCAACGTGTACGGCGCCGAGTTACCCCCGGGCCCGGCCACGGGAGTCACGAACCTGTGGGCCACCGGTGACTCGACGTACCCGGGGATCGGGGTACCGGCGGCGGCGGGGTCCGGGTTCTTCACCGCAAACTCAATCGTATCAGTGTTCAAGCACCTCGGTATGGTGTACGGCGTAGGGTACCCAAAGATTGGCAAAAACGTTTAATAAGTCTTAACTTTGTGGTGTGTGTTACGAAGGTACTTCACGTGTATGTGTAAAGGCTATCATATGTGTAGTTCGTATCATCGCGCGAAGCCGGCGAGCTTCGCGGTGTCCGCCTCGCTCCTTCTCCGGTGTTTGTCGAGTTCGGCTTCGAGCTCCAGTCGAAGCCCGTCCAGTGCTGTGTCCTGCGCCGTGAGGTCGCACACGTGCATGAGCAGCGGCGTGGGGAACCACGCCGCGGTGAACTTGGTCCTGGTCACCGCGTCCGTCCCGGCAGCGTGCGCGCGAAGCTCGGCGAGCGCCAACCTCGCCGCCTCCTCCAACCGACCGTTTTGTACGTACGCGACGAGCAGCGCGGTTGGATTAGCGCCGCGCCGCGCCATGCCGCCGCTCGTACCCTCCGCACGTCCGCGCGTGAACCTTCGCACGAGCCACTGTGGTAACCGAAGCGACGCGTTCGCGCCCGCCGCGAGCGCCGCGCGTGCCGCCGCCTCCGACGGCGCGAAGTTCCGCTCCGGCGTGCAGTGCTTGTCCAAAAACGCGCGCAACGCGGACCACGCGGCGGCGGGGGAGACGTCCGCCGCCGCCGACGCGATCGCCTCGCCGCCGAGGACACCGCCCGCGCTCGCGAGCGACGCGATGGCGGACCTCGGGACGGGTTCATCGGACGCGGCGACGGCTTCGCCGAGCGCGGAAGCCGCGGCGCCCGCGGCGGCGCCCAGAGCGCGGTCCACGGCGTACTCACGGTTCGACCCGAGCCCGCTTCGCGCGTCCCCGATGGACGTCTGCGCGAGCGCGGCTCGAGCGGCGAGGGTGGCGGCGATCACCGTCACGAGCTCGTTCAACGCCTCGCCCTCGCACCACGAGCACGCCAGCTTCGTCGCGCTCTGGAACAGCCCATGTGCGCACAGCTGTGCCACCGTTCCGGGAATCGACGACTCGTCCGAGCTCCCGAGCGACTCCGCCACGTCGGCTCCCGCGACGCAGAGCTCGAGACGGGACGCCACGAGCGCGTACTCGCGGAGCAGCCGGGATAAGGACGTGGTCTCGGGAGGCGGCGCGACGCGTCGGCGTCGCTTGGGGTGCGGCGGCGCTCGTCGCCCGCGGACGCCTTCGGACTTTTCGATGGACTCCTTTGGGTTTTCGTTCTCGTCGCGGGATCCGTCGCCATCCTCGTCGCCAGCTTCGTTCCCGTCGATGGTGAGCTCGCGAAGTTTCCGCTCGCATGATCGCCACTCCTCCGTCACGAACCGAGCGCCGGGCGGGCACAGACGCAACGCGTTGATCGCCGCGAGCAAAGCGCCCGCGTGCGCCTCCAACGCATCCGCCAGACGCGCCCGAGCATCCCCGCCGGTTCCCCCGCGAGTCCCGCCGTAAACCCCCGACGCAGAGCGCGCCGGCGTCGACATAGAAATCGCAGTCACCGCCTCGCCGAGGCGCCTCGCGTGCCGCAAAATCGCGGCGGCCGCCTCCTTCGGCGCGCCCCGCGCGACGTGAAGCGCGTGGAGCATGATCGCCGGGTTAGGGCTCGCGTCGATCGGCGCCGCCGCCGCTCTGCCCTCCAGCGCACGAACCACCACTGGCAACCTGTCCACTCCAAGCGGCAGCGACACCAACGCGGCGGCGCCTCCACGGACATCTCCGGGTTCGCAGAGCGCGGCGACCAGCCTGCGCAACGCCGCGTTCTGCGCGTCGTCCGTTGGGACGGACAGCACAGCCGCGTAGGCACCCGACCAGTCACCGAGGTCAAGCGCGTATTGCAACAAGTTGGCCCAGAGCCGAGCCGCTCGCGAGGTTCGCCGGTTTTGGTCCTCGGGGTGCGCGCGTTCAACCTCCCTTAGTGCCGCGTGCGCGCACCGCATCGCGCCCAGCGAGCACCCTAAACGCTCGAAGAACAGCATGAGTGTCTCGTAGTACTCGAGCGTGGACACGGGTGGAATCTCGCCGTCGTCGATACCGCCCGCGGGGAAGCCGCTCATGATGCTTC
>Ga0315320_10003002_pt1 | contig 13894 bp, 13 predicted proteins | sample M140m21515metaG_FD_203458 | JGI IMG/M metagenome (GOLD analysis project Ga0315320, IMG submission 203458) | Ammonia-oxidizing marine archaeal communities from Monterey Bay, California, United States - M1 40m 21515 | ecosystem: Environmental > Aquatic > Marine > Coastal | place: USA: California...
ATCAGCTAAGCATTTTTACGGGAGAACAACTTATAACTCTGCTGTAATTTTTGAAAAAAAACATTATAATATTGGGGAATACGTGATGGTAAAAATTGAAGATTGCACTTCTGCAACTTTAAAAGGTAAAATAATACAATGATGAATACACAACAAGCAAAACAAAGATTTAGCATCATAGGAAATAGCTATAAATTAGAGCGTGCTATTGATGTTTCCTTACAAGTAGCCCCAACTGACATTTCGATTCTAGTTGTTGGAGAAAGTGGAACTGGGAAAGAAAGCATCCCTAAGATAATTCACCAAAATAGCAAACGAAAACATAACCCGTATATTGCTGTAAATTGTGGAGCAATTCCTGAAGGGACTATAGATTCCGAACTTTTTGGACACGAGAAAGGATCATTTACTGGAGCACATGATAGCAGGAAAGGATATTTTGAAGCCGCGGATGGAGGAACTATATTTTTAGACGAAATTGGTGAGCTACCGATCGCTTCTCAAGCGAGATTATTAAGAGTTTTAGAAAATGGCGAAATCATAAAAGTTGGATCATCAAAAGCTCAAAAAATTGATGTACGAATAATTGCGGCAACAAATGTGAACCTGCCACAATCAGTGTCAAAGGGAGGTTTTAGAGAAGACTTGTATTATAGACTTAATACTATCAGTATTAATTTACCCGCACTAAGAAATAGAGAGGATGATATTAATCTACTCTTCAAAAAGTTTGCCGCTGATTTTGCAGATAAATATAATACACCACCTATTCGATTAACTAACGAAGCATTAAATGTACTAAAGAATTATAATTGGCCTGGAAATATTAGACAATTAAGAAATTTTGTAACGCAACTATCTGTAATTGAACCAGAAAGAATGATTAGCTCTGAAAAAATAGAAGCTCTATTACCTCATCATTCTACTAGTGAGATTGTGAAATTTAAAGACAAAAATAAAGCCGACTTATCAGAAAGAGAAATACTTTATAAGGTTCTTTTTGATATGAAAAAAGATCTCACTGAGCTTAAAAAAATCACTTTTGAACTAATGCAAAAAGAAGGTAATACTGAAATCATGCAATCAGTAAATCCAACAATTTTTAATGACACTAAAGATGAAAGCATAATGATAAATCAGAAGATCGAGCCAAAAACAATTGATATTGAGGAATCTTTATCATTATTTGAACAAGAGAAAAGATTAATTGAGAAATCATTATTAAAACACAAAGGAAAAAGAAGAAGTGCCGCTGGAGAATTAGGAATATCTGAGAGAACTTTATATCGTAAATTAAAAGAGTTTGGACTAGAATGAAGAAAATAATTAATATACTAATAGTAAGCGGCTTTATCACTTCTTGCGGATTTTATTCATTTACAGGGGCTTCCATTCCTGAAGAAGCCAAAAGTGTTTCTGTAAATTATTTTACCACAACAGCAACTAATGCTCCGTCATCATTGAGCCAAACAGTTACTGAAGAATTAAGAGATCTTCTTCTGTCTCAAACAAGTCTAGAACTAACAGAACTAGAAGGAGACCTGATTTTTAAGGGCAAAATAACCAAATACAACGTAAGCCCTATGGCAATACAAGCGAATGAAACTGCTGGAAAAAATCGCTTATCAATAGCTATAAAGGCAACTTACATAAATAATTTCAATAACAAACAAAATTTTGAAAATATATTTAGCCGTTACCGTGATTTTAATAGCTCTGAAAACTTAGCTGATATTGAAAACATTCTAATTGAAGAAATTATTAATGAAATTTTGGAGGATATCTTTAACAAAGCATTTGTGAATTGGTAATGGAAATTGAAAAAATTACAACACTTATTAATACTCCTCAAAACATCTCTTTTCAAGATGTAAACTACTTAGATGACATTCTGATCAAACATCCTTATTTCCAAAGTGGTCATTTATTACTTACAAAAGGGCTATTAAATATCAATAGTATTCGCTACAACCGACAATTAAAAAGGGCTGCTGCTTATTCATTCGATCGAAAGAGACTTTTTAAACTCATTACTATTAAGAAGGATATTCAAAAAACAAAAAATAAATGCAGAAAAGAAGATTTAAAACTAGGTAGCCCTTTAGAATTTGAACATGGTGATAATCATTCTTTTTCTGAATGGTTACAATTATCAAATCTTAAAAAGGTCAAACGAATAAAACAAACAACAGACGAAAGTCTACTAGCAAATTTCCTAAAAAAGAAAACAATAATAAGTAGACCTAAAAAAGAAGCCTTTTTTAATCCAATTAATATTTCTAAAGAAAGTGTAATTGAAAATAATGATTTAGTCACTCCTACCTTAGCGAAGGTATATCTAGAACAGATGCATTATGAAAAAGCAATTTTAGCTTATGAAAAATTAATTTTGAAATATCCGAAAAAAAGTAGTTTCTTTGCAGCCCAAATAAAATTGATTAACAAACTAAATAATAAATAAAATGTATACTGTTTTTGCAATCTTAATCATCATCACTTCGATACTATTAGTTTTGGTTGTGTTAGTGCAAAATCCTAAAGGGGGAGGGTTATCCTCATCTTTTGGAGGTGGAGCAGGAAACCAAATTATGGGAGCTAAGAAAACAACTGACTTTCTAGAAAAAGCCACATGGACTTTAGCGGTTGTGCTAATTGTTTTATCATTAGCTTCAAACTTTGCTATTCCAAGACAAAACATGGAAGATCCTACTGATATTAAAGCACAAGAACAAATTGATGACGCTGTAATTCCTAATCTACCAACATCACCTGTTAGCGAATAACCTGCGACATATTTACATGCTTTTGGATTTTAGCTGACAAAAATTCATCTTTACAAGATCAAAAATATATATGGCACAGTTTATGCATAATAATCAAATATTAATAACTTAAATAAAAAAATATGTCAAAAATCAACATCACTCCCCTTGCAGACAGAGTAATTATTAAGCAAGCAGAAGCAGAAAAAAAGACGGCATCAGGAATTATAATTCCTGACACTGCACAAGAAAAACCACAAAAAGGAAATGTTATTGCAGTAGGAAGTGGTACAAAAGAAAATCCAATCACAGTAAAGACAGGTGACACTGTGCTCTATGGTAAATACGCAGGAACTGAATTAGAACACGAAGGAACAGGCTACTTAATAATGAAGGAGTCTGACATTTTAGCAATCATAAAATAATAAAAAATGGCAAAAAATATAACATTTGATATCGAATCAAGAGACGCATTAAAAAAAGGAGTAGATGCATTAGCAAACGCAGTAAAAGTAACATTGGGTCCTCAAGGGAGGAATGTGGTAATTGGCAAAAGTTTCGGAGGCCCTCAAATCACCAAAGATGGTGTAACAGTAGCAAAAGAAATTGAACTAGAAGATCCAATTGAAAATATGGGAGCTCAAATGGTAAAAGAAGTCGCTTCCAATACTAATGATTTGGCTGGAGATGGTACAACTACTGCAACAGTACTTGCTCAAGCAATTATAACTGCTGGACTCAGAAATGTTGCCGCAGGAGCAAATCCTATGGATGTAAAAAGAGGTATCGACAAGGCAGTAAAAGTTTTAATTAAGGATATTAAATTACAAGCACAAAAAGTAGGAAACTCTTATGAAAAAATTGAGCAAATAGGTAGTATCTCCTCCAATAACGATTCTATAATTGGTGGTCTTATTGCTGAAGCAATGAAAAAAGTAAAGACTGAAGGTGTAATCACTGTGGAAGAGGCAAAAGGAACAGAAACATACGTTGATGTTGTAGAAGGAATGCAATTTGACCGAGGCTATCTATCTCCTTACTTTATTACTGATGCAGACAAGATGGAAACTAATATGGAAAACCCATATATACTAATATATGATAAGAAAATCTCAGCAATGAAAGATCTATTACCAATACTTGAGCAAACTGCAAAGGAAGGAAGGCCCTTAGTTATTATCGCAGAAGATGTAGATGGAGAAGCATTATCAACTTTAGTAGTCAATAAAATAAGAGGCGCGCTAAAAGTATGTGCGGTAAAAGCACCTGGATTCGGAGATAGGAGAAAGGCTATGCTAGAAGATATTGCAATCCTAACTGATGGTACCGTTATTTCAGAAGAAAGAGGATTTAAATTAGAGGCTGCCACAATAGATATGCTAGGATCTAGTGAAAAAGTCACAATAGACAAAGATAATACCACATTAGTAAATGGTGCTGGAAAAAGTTCTACTATTAAAGCTAGAGTAAACCAAATAAAAGCACAGATTGAGACAACAACTTCTGACTATGACAGAGAAAAACTACAAGAAAGATTAGCCAAATTAGCTGGCGGTGTCGCTGTCTTATATGTTGGAGCTCCTACCGAAGTAGAAATGAAAGAGAAAAAAGATCGGGTTGATGATGCTTTAGCCGCTACAAGGGCAGCTGTCGAAGAGGGAATTGTTCCTGGAGGTGGAGTTGCTATTGTAAGAGCCTCTGAAAAATTAAAACAACTAAAAGGAGATAATGATGACGAACAAACAGGCATCAATATTATTACAAGATCAGTTGAAGAACCACTGAGACAAATAGTAGAAAATACAGGTTTAGAAGGATCAGTTATTGTTGCAAAAGTGCGTGATAAAAAAGGGGATTTTGGTTTTAATGCGAAGACGGAAGTATTTGAAAATCTTTATAAAGCTGGAGTAATTGATCCTGCTAAGGTTGTAAGAGTAGCACTTGAAAATGCAGCATCTGTAGCGGGCATGCTACTCACAACGGAATGCGTGATTAATGACATAAAAGATGACGCTCCTGCTATGCCACCCCCGCCAATGGGTGGAGGGGGAATGCCCGGAATGATGTAAATCATGATTACTTAAATAAAATCCCCGCTAAATTAGCGGGGATTTTATTTAAGTAATCAAAATATTTTATATCGACATCTATTATTTTGCAATATCAATCTACATTATCATGCAAAAAAGAATTATTTTGCCTCAACTCTGTAGTATTATTATTCCCATTCGTCAAGGTATAAGTAGAAATTTCACTTTCAGAAGAATGAGCTGATTCACTAATATCTATATTATTACGCTTGTATGCCGGAACATCTTCCAGTGAAGTTAACCCAGAAGGAGTTCGTAACTGCATAGAGATACTTCTTAGTCTTTCTTCTCTTTCTCTAGATTCAATTTTCATAACCTCAGAGTTTATTTCTGCTGATTCTAAAGTTTTTAATGTATGTTCCTCTACCTTATCCTCTAAATTTAATCTGATTTCTTTTTGCGCATCTAAATCATCTTCTCTAGAAACAGAAGTAATTCCTTCATCAGCTAATACCTGCCGATCATCATCAAAAATATCACTATCACCAGATTCATTTTCTATATCAAGAAGTATCCGATTATTACTATCACATGCTGTAACTTCTGATGCAATAAATTCTTCTGATACTGGATCTAAAATTTCTTTTTCTTTAATTTGAAAATCTATTTCATCATCTAGCGATAAAGTTTGCTGACAACTAATAAAATTTTCTGGCGATAACTCTTCTTCCTTATTATCTGTCGTGCATTTAGAAACACCATCAAGATTACCCTCATTTAATTGAACTGTAGTAGGCCCTTTTGGCTTTCTTCTTTCTTCAAAACCTGTTGCGATTACAGTAACACTAATAGCCATACCTAATTCAGAATCAATTCCTATTCCTTCAATAATATTCACATTCCTACCTGCCGCTTGCTGAATCTTATTTTTAATTTTAGCAAGCTCAGACATTTTAATCTCACCCTCTCCATCACCAGTTACAATCTTTAGTAAGACTTGCTTGGCGCCAGTAATATCATTATCATTAAGAAGGGGAGAGTCTAGTGCTTCTACTACTGCTTCAATTGCCCTATTTTCTCCTTCCACTTTTGCTTGTCCCATTACAGCAGTACCACTATTTTCCAATACTTTCCTAGCATCATTAAGATCAATATTGACTAATAGATGTTGTGAAATGACTTCAGCAATCCCCTTTGTTGCAGTATTTAAAACTTCATTTGCTTTTGCGAATGCTGATGTGAAAGTTAAATCTCCATACACTTCAATCAACTTTTCATTATCAATTACTAAAAGAGTATCAACATAGTTCTTAAGTTCTGCCACTCCTTGATCGGCATACTGCCTTCTGTAGCCCCCCTCAGTAGCAAAAGGCACAGTAACAACTCCAACAGTTAATATATTTTTTTGTTGAGCAATTTCTGCAATAACAGGAGCTGCACCAGTGCCAGTACCCCCTCCCATTCCAGCCGTAATGAAGAGCATCTTAGTATTTGCATCTAAAAGTTCTGTAATCCGGTCAGCACTTTCTTCTGCAGCTCTTCTACCAACATCTGGATTAGATCCTGCTCCTAATCCTTCTGTTAAATCAATTCCTAGCTGGATCTTTATTGGAACCGGACTTGCATCTAAAGCTTGTGCATCTGTATTACAGATAACAAAATCTACTCCTTTAATTCCATGTTCAAACATGTAATTCACGGCATTACTACCGCCACCACCAATGCCCATAACTTTTATCTGTGAAGATTGATTTTTTGGCATTTGGAAATCTATTCCTAAATCAAGTGCGCTCATAATTTCTTAAATTTATTAATTTTAATTATTTTAATTTACGTTATCTTCCGTAAACCATCCACTAATCCTATCCATTAGCGATGACTCATTTGTTATTGCTTTTCCTGTTTGATCAGAAAAACAGTTTTCATCTATTAAGAATTCATCTGGATGTTGATCCATATATTCAAATCCTTTTAAGACTAATCCAACACCAGTAGAATAAATTGGACTTACTACTATGTCCTTTGATTCTGGTCCAAGGTGTTCGTTAGGATATCCTATTCTTGTCTCCTTACCAGTCACATAAGCAACTAATTGTTTTAAATTTTTGATCAATGACCCTCCTCCAGTTAATACAACACCAGTCATCAATTTATTTTCATAACCAGATGCTTTTATCTCATGGTACACTAAATCAATGATTTCTTTGTAACGTGCTCCAATGATTTCTGACAAGTTTCTCACCGCTATTTCTTTTGGAGGCCTTCCTCTTAATCCAGGTATAGATACCATTACATTCTCTTGCTCCTGAGTATACATTGCAGAGCCAAATTTTATTTTTAAAAGTTCTGCTTGATTTTCTAAAATCTCAAGCCCTACCTTTATATCTTTTGTGATTACATTTCCCCCAAAAGGAATAACTGCTGTATGTCTGATGATATTTCCTAAAAATATTGCCACATCAGTCGTTCCTCCTCCTATGTCAACTAATACTACTCCTTCAGATAATTCATCTTCATCAAGTGTAGCTACAGCTGAGGCAAATGGTTCAAGAACTAAATCCTTAGCAACCAGTCCTGCCCTCTCCACACATTTAATAATGTTCCTGACAGCCCCAACTTGCGCTGTGATTACATGAAAATTAGCCTCAATTTTTACACCTGCCATACCTACTGGGTCTTCAATACCATCTTCTCCATCCACTGTATACTCTTGAGGTATCACATGGATTATCTCTTCGCCAGGGATAGTAATTAACTTGAACATATTTGATTTCAACTTATCAATATCAGCCTTCCCTATCTCAATCTCGATATTATCTCTAACAATCTCACCTCTATGCTGTAAACTCTTTATATGTTGCCCAGCAATACCTATAAAAACCTCTTTTATTTCAAATCCAGATTTTTGTTGTGCTTCCTGAATAGATTCAACTATTGAAGAAACAGTTTTATCAATGTTGGAAACGATACCTCTTGTGACTCCATTAGAAACTGCACGACCAGTTCCTAAAATATCTAACTTACCATATTGGTTTTTTCTGCCAATAATAACTGATATCTTAGTAGTTCCTATATCAAGGCCAACCATGACACTTCCTACAGGCAATTGTTTTTCTTCTGTCATTTTTAATCTTTTACACAAACAATCTGATTCTTAAACTTTAAATTAATATCTGAATAAGTGCGCCATCCTTGCTCAGGTATTACTGTTTTATAAAACTGATATAAATTCTCTAACTTCTCCACTACATTAGAAAAATCTCCTATATTAATTCTCTGATTTCCTACTCTTGGAATTAATATTATATCATCATTCTCAAAATGAATTTGAGTGATTTGTGATCTCCAGAAATCTGATTGATTAATTTTCTTTATAAATTCATAAATCCCAATATTATCTTGACTATCGATTTTACCCGTAGCAACTATTAATTTTGGTGTAAAATGATCAGAAAGCATCATTTTTTGACCAAATTCATCTAAATAATAATCCTCGGTATCACTCTTAACTCTTACAATTGCTTGCTTTTGCTCAATTAAAATATTAACATCCCCCTTTTGATTCATAAATACCTCCACTTCTTTAATCTCATTATGCTGCTCTAAAATATCTTCTAATTGATATTGATTAAAGCCTGGTCTTAAGACACTATCAATAATTACTGATTTAGACTTTAAATAATTCAATACAATATTTTTGTTCACAAAATTATCAGTAGAATTATTAATTTTGATATGCTTTAAATTAATTTTCTGTTTTAATTGCCTAGTATTAGTAAATATTACTAACACAGCTAACAGAGTAACTGATGCAACCCACTTAAATATAACAATTATTCCTTTCATTAATTAAGCATATGTTTAATTGGCTGAACTAAGGTACTAATATCACCCGCTCCAAGTGTTAGTAAGACGTCTATATGCTTGCTCTTTAAAGCGGATAAAAGATCTTCTTTTGAACAAAGTTCTTTTTTAGGATTATTACATAAATCTAAAAGTTTTTTTGAATTAACTCCGGGTATTGGTTTTTCTCTTGAAGGGTAGATATCTAAGAGAACTAAATCATCAGCCCCTTGCAATGATATTGCAAACTCATTTACAAAGTCTTGCGTTCTACTATACAAATGAGGTTGAAAAACAACTATTAGTTGCCTAAGAGGGTATAATTTCTTTGTTGTATCAATAGTTGCGCTAACTTCTTCAGGATGATGCGCATAATCATCAATATAAACTAGCTTTTCAGTATCAATATGTCTGTCAAATCTCCTGCTTATCCCTTTAAAAGTAGTTAAAGCCTGCGCAATATCTTTACATGATAAGCCTAAATAACAAGCTGCCGCATAAGCTGCAACTGCATTACTCACATTATGCAGTCCAGGCAGCTCTAACTCAATATTTTTTTCTGTTTTTTCAAAAGCCATACTAGGCATAATATCTAAGGCTATCATATCAAAGATCATTTTCCCATTTTGCATTCTAATATTATCAGCAAAATAATCTGCCTTAGTTTTAGATGAGTAAAAAAGTTTTGTACCTCCCTCTGGAATAGAGAAATCAAGAGCAACGGACTTCTCTACTAATAAGAGCCCTTTCTCTTTTACCTGCGATGCAAATTGAGTAAAGGCGAGCTCCAACTCATTTTTATTTTTATAAATATCTAAATGATCCGCATCAACTGAAGTTATAATCGCAACATCTGCATTAATATGTAAGAATGATCTATCATACTCATCTGCTTCAACAATTAAAATATTTCCTTTCTTAGAGAATAATAGATTAGTGTTGTAATTACGGCTAATACCTCCTAAAAAAGCAGTAGCTGATTTGCCTGATTCTTGTAAGATATGAGCTAAAATCGTTGATGTTGTTGTTTTACCATGGGTGCCTGCTACTGCAATTGTAAATGACTGACTTGATATTACACCTAGAATCTCAGCACGCTTAAAAATATTAATTCTTCTATCTGTAAAAAATGAAAGTATTTTATTATCATCCGAGATAGCTGACGTATAGATAATTAAGGAGTCATTATATTCATAGTTCTTAATCACTTCTGGAATAGCTGACACCATATCTTTATAATGTATACTAATCCCCTCACTCTCTAATTTAACACACAAATTTGATCGTAATTTATCATAACCAAAAACATTTTTACCCTTAGCTTTAAAATAACGTGCTAAGGCACTCATTCCAATACCACCAACACCAATCAGGTAAATATTTTTATATAAATCTAAGTTCATTTTACTAAATCTAATGCAATCTTTGCAATCCTATCAGCCGCATCCGTTACTGCAATCTTTTTTATATTACTAGCTAAGGACACCTTTAAATCTTCATCTTTAATTAGCTCCTTAAGAATATCTACAAGTTTACAATTTGCTTGAGCATCATCCACAAGTAATGCCGCATTCTTATTAACTAAGGATTGTGCATTTTTATATTGATGATTTTCAGCAACATTTGGAGAAGGAACTAAAATAATAGGCTTTCCGATACAACAAAGTTCAGATATTGCAATGGCCCCTGCTCTAGATATAATAACATCAGAAACAGCATATGCGTTATGAATATCTTTTATAAAAGTATAAGCGTTCATACCTCTCATATTTATCTGATTTATAAATTCCTGGGATTTATGCTGATACGAAAGACCTGTTTGCCAAATCAAATTTATTCCTAAATCCTTTAGCTGCTGAATATTTTCTGAAATTGCATCATTAATTGTCTGTGCGCCTAAACTTCCACCAATAACAAGAACAGTTAATTTTGACACATCAATATGAAATAATTTTTGTGCTAACTGCTTTCTTTTTTCAAAACCTATAATATCTTTACGAATAGGATTCCCAGTAAAAATGGTCTTCTTTAGTGGAAAGAATCTTTGCATATCATCATATGCTACACAAACTTTATCCACATACTGTGCTAAAATCTTATTTGTTATACCTGGATATGAGTTTTGTTCTTGTATAAGGGACGGTATCCCTCTCTTTGCAGCCACATAAAGCAATGGAGCGCTAGCATAACCACCTGTCCCGATTGCTAAATCTGGAGCGAAATCTTTTATAATCTTATTGGCTTTCCAAACACTATGTAATAGCTTGAATGGAAAAAATAAATTTCTTTTATCTAAACCTCTTTGAATTCCACTTATTGACAATCCAATAATTTTATATCCCTCATTCGGGACTTTCTCCATCTCCATCCTATCTCTAGCTCCAACAAATAAAAAATCAACATGATGAATCTGCCTCTCAATTGCTTTAGCTATTGCTATTGCTGGAAATATATGACCTCCAGTACCTCCTCCGCTAATTATAACTTTAAGCTTTCTCATAATCTCCTGCTAATGAATTTCTACTTACACTCAATACAATTCCTAAAGCAATACACGTAAAAACCAGAGAGGTACCACCCATACTTATTAATGGTAATGTCTGCCCAGTAACTGGCATAATCTCTACTGAAACTAACATATTTATTAATGCTTGAAAAACCAATGAGAACATCAAACCAATCACTATCAAACCCCCAAAAATACTATCAATCTTTAATGATATTCTGATTGCCCGAAAAAATAGAATCAAATAACACAATAAAGCTGTCGCTCCTCCAAATAATCCATATTCTTCCAAAATAATTGCAAAAATAAAATCAGACTCTGAATAAGGCAAGATACTTCTCTGGATACTTTTTCCAGGACCTGCTCCTAATAAAGATCCATTTTGTATTGCAACTAAAGCCTGCTTCTGTTGATAATCCTTCCCCATAATCTCCATGCTATTATCAATAAAATAACTGTCAATACGGCTTACCCAAGTTGCAGATCTAGGTAAAAATTTGGCCCCAAAATCAGGGAAAAATTTCGCTCCACTATAAATTAATCCTGCAACGAAGAAAGCTCCTACTAATACTTTAACAATAAAACTCAATCTTATCCTAGCTACGAACATCAAAACTAATCCATTAATAAAAACTAATGCAGAAGTAGAGAGATTATTTGGCATTATTAAAATACAAACTATAACTAAGGGAGCAAATACATACCACAAAAACTCTTTCATACCTTGTAGATTATATCTATTAATACTTATTTGACGGGCCATAAAAAGGATAACCGTAAGCTTTGCTACATCAGAGGGCTGGAATTGCAAACCTGCAATATTAACCCATCTTGATGCCCCATTAATAGAAACTCCTATTACTAAAACCATAAACAATAACACTAATGATGTGAAATAACCAATTTGACCTAATTTTGAGAAATACTTAAATGGTATTAGGTGTACAATATACATTGCAGACAAACCAATCAGGAGCTTTATAATATGACTGGTTAGATCTGACCAACCTGCAGCAGAATAGACTACCATTACAGAAAATAATGACAATGCAAAAACTATTATCCAAATCGTTCTATCTCCTTTAAGAGTTATGTTTTTAAAAATAGAACTCATTTATAGAGACCTCACCGCTTTTTTAAATTGAAACCCTCTATCTTCATAATTTGCAAATAAATCAAAACTTGCACAAGCAGGAGATAATAAGACTGTCTCTCCTTTATTTGCTAAACTAAACGACTGATTAACTGCTTCACTCATTGATGATGCTTGGACTATTGTATCCACCTTTCCTTGAAAAGATTTAATAATTTTCTGATTATTATCACCTAAACAAATGATTGCCTTTACTTTGTCCTTAACCATTTGATCTAACTGAGAATAATCATTCCCCTTATCAACACCTCCAGCAATCCAAACTACATCATTTCGCATACTCTCTAAGGCAAACCAACATGAATTTATATTTGTTGCTTTGGAATCATTAATAAAATCAACGCCATGTATAGTGAGCACATGTTCTAATCGATGTTCTACATTCTGGAAATCTATCATTGATTGCCTAATCACCACATCTTTTACTTCAAAAACTCTTGCAGCCATTGCGGCAGCCATAGAGTTAAACATATTGTGTTTACCTTGTAAAGCTAATTCTTGAATTGTCATAGTTTGATTATTTAGTTTAATTATTATTTCATTATTATTTAGATACCCGCCCTCCTGCTGTTTCTTTAACAATGAGATGGGAAGCTTCTTTGCATTTGTTTGGATAGTATTGGACAATGCATCATCCATATTGTAAATCAGAAAATCTGTTGAGATTTGATTCTGAGTAATCCTAAATTTTGATTCGATATAACGCTCTAAATTATAATCATACCGATCTAGATGATCAGGAGTTATATTTAATAGAATTGCCACATCACTTCTAAAATTATGAATATTGTCTAACTGGAAACTACTCAGCTCTAAAACAATATAATCATAATCTCTTTGTGCAATTGAAAATGCAAAACCAACTCCTATATTTCCTGCAATTAACGTGTCGTATCCTGCTTTTTTAAGTATCTGACCCAAGAGCCTAGCAGTAGTTGTTTTGCCATTACTTCCTGTGATAGCGGCAATCTTTGCATTTGTATATCTGAAAGCAAATTCTACTTCAGAAATCACTGGTATATTTTTTAACCGTAGTATCTGAATTAAATCAAGCTGATCAGGAATTCCAGGGCTTTTAATAACTTCGGTAGCATTTAAAATATTTGCTATAGTATGCTTACCTTCCTCCCAATCAATCTTGTGCTTTAAAAGAATTTCTTTATTCTCATTAGTAATTCTTCCTTTATCTGAAACGAATACATCAAATCCTTTTTTCTTTGCTAAGACAGCACCTCCTATTCCACTAATTCCTGCTCCTAATACGACTATCCTATCACTCATTACCTTAATTTAAGTGTTACAACTGTTATAACTGCTAGCAGAATACCAATGATCCAGAATCTAGTTACAATTTTACTCTCATGCATTCCTAATTTCTGATAATGGTGATGTAAAGGGGCCATTTTAAATATTCGCTTACCATGCCCAAATTTCTTTTTTGTATATTTGAAATAACCAACCTGAATAATTACTGACAAATTTTCAATTAAAAACACTCCGCACAATACTGGTATTAATAATTCCTTACGTATCAAAATGGCTACAACTGCAATAATGCCTCCTAATGCTAAAGATCCCGTATCTCCCATAAAAACCTGAG
>Ga0315320_10003003_pt1 | contig 13893 bp, 13 predicted proteins | sample M140m21515metaG_FD_203458 | JGI IMG/M metagenome (GOLD analysis project Ga0315320, IMG submission 203458) | Ammonia-oxidizing marine archaeal communities from Monterey Bay, California, United States - M1 40m 21515 | ecosystem: Environmental > Aquatic > Marine > Coastal | place: USA: California...
AGGGTCTTCACGAAGCGCCCCGCGCAACGCGTTGGCAAAACTCTGCGTATGTTTGCCGACCTCTCGTTGATTGACCAGCGACTGCTTGTTCAAATGAACAAACTCGACCGGCTCTTCCAGACTCAAGATATGCGCACGCTTCTCTTCATTGAGGAGATTTACCAAGGCGGCGAGCGTCGTCGACTTTCCAGAGCTCGCTGGCCCAGCGACGATGATCATCCCCTGGTGGAAATCCTTCATCTGCGCCACATGATCCGGCAAGCCAATATCTGAAAAGGTTGGCACAACCCCAGGGATCACACGGAAAATTCCTCCGTAACCGCGTCGCTGGAGGAAAAGGTTGGCGCGGTAGCGCCCAACTTCGGGTACCGAGTAGCAGAAGTCGAGTTGTAGATCCTTGATCAGCGCCTCCTTTTGGCGAGGCGTAAGGATCGAGTACAAAAGCTCTTTGACCTCATCTTCTTCCATCCCGCCGCCCGGCACACGCTCAAGGGCGCCGCCGACGCGCATCAAGGGAGGCAAGCCAACCGCGATGTGTAAATCCGAGCCTCCTTGACGTCGAACCTCGATCAATAAGCGATCCAAACGATTGGTGGCATGCTCACCACCCTTTTGGCGCGCCATCGTCTCGAGCTGCTTGCGGTCGGTGGTCTTTCCCTGTCGAGCAGCGATCGTTCGTACCACCTCGACGCACCGATCACGTACGATCTGGCTGTCATCGTGTTTGAGTCGGTCGGTCAGCGCTTTGAGCACCCGTGGATCTTCAAAGCCAGCGAGCGCATCGATGGTCGCCAAGCGCACGGGGACAGCTTCGTGCTTGAGGAAACGAGCCAGAGGCCGAATGGCTTGTTCGTCGCCAAGCGCACCCAGCGCCTCGATCACCGCCCATTGGCAATCCTGATCATCAAGCATCTCAATCAAGCGGCCGACGCAGCGCATGTCGCCGCTTCTGCCTAGGGTCTCGACCGCGCTGAGCCGGGTCCACCAGTCTTCGTCATCGAGCAAGCTCATGATCGGCTCGACACATCGCGGGTCATCAAAGCTAGCCCCGACCAGAAGAGCCATCATTCGGATCTCACGATCTGAATCCTGCATCAGCTTTAGGATCGGCTCGATGAGAGCATCACCGAAGGCTTTCAAGCTATCCAGAGCACGATCACGCATCCAGCCAGCGTCGCCCTTGGTCGCCTCAAGGTACGAACGAACGACCTGATGAGTGTCGGGAGCCTTGGTCAGCAAATCGACAGCGGTTGAGCGCACTGCATGACGGCCATCACCTAAGAGCTCCATCAAGGCGCGCATCATCGCCGGATCACTCTCGATCACCCGCTTTTCAATGTGGCTCGCCACCTGCTTCCGAATGGTCGGGACCGAGTCACCAAGCCCTTGCACCAGAATCACATCGAAGTTCTCACCCGTTAGGCTTGCGGCAAGTTCATAACCGGCCTTGCGCAGATCATCGGTGTGGCTTTGCGCCATGCTGGCAATTGCCTCAGCGCCAAGCCCAATCGAGCGAAGCATCGCTGGGTCCTCACGCAGGCGCGAGATGGCGGCGACGCGGACCTCACCTGTTGCGTCGATAGCGAGCTTACTCAAGGCACCTTTGACCTTATCGAAAGGCGCGTAGCGAATCAGATAACCAAGTAAACTACGGCTGCGGCGATTATCGCTGCCTTGGAGCCACTCAAGAACCTCTGTCACCGTGTCCTGGTCGAGATCACAGACAGACTGAATCAGATTCTTTTGTTCGCCCTCTGACTTGTCACGAAACTCTGCGATCAGGGTCTTGCCAAGTTCACCGCCGCTGCGCTTGAGCACTTGGATGCCCATTCGACGCAACTCTGGACGCTTCGATGCCAGCGCCCAGGCGACATCTTTGCCACGAATGCCCTCGTCGCTGAGCACCTCGCGCACCAACCGCTGCTGGTCCGCCGGGCTGAGCTTCGTGTCGGTTCTAAGCTGATCAACGGGTGTACTAGGAGCGGCTTTTTTGCTGCTAAAGATCGCCATAAAACGGACTCCTCAGCGGCGAGCATAAGGGGTCAGCAAGGGTTTGGCGAGGGAGGCCAAACAATCGTTGAAAAACTGGTTCTAGAGGTCGGCTTCGCTGGGCAATTAGAGCCAAGCAACGACCCAAGATATTTGGCAGACGAGCGCAACCAACTGGACAGTTTGACCTGGCCGGGCTTGAGTGCTTTGAGCCGAACCCAAGCGGAGGTCCTATGGACGCCCAGAGCATGATCGATGGCAGCAGAAAACATTCGGTCTTCACCTGGAGTGCGGGTCGCGACGTTCACCCCTTACCCTTGGCGTCAGCTCAGGGGAGCTGGTTGACCCTTGCGGACGGACGTCGACTTCTGGATTTCAACAGCCAGTCGATGAACGCAAACTTGGGCCACAAGCATCCTCACATGGTCGCCAAGTTGAAAAATCAACTCGATGCGATGCCTCACGCAGCGCCCGCTTTTGCCACCGAAATCAGAGCCACCGTGTCCCAGGCGCTTAGCGCGACACTGCCCGAAGCCATTGATAAAATACTGTATTGCTTGAGTGGCGCCGAAGCCAACGAGAACGCCTTTCGCGCCGCGCGCTTGTTCACCGGGCGACAAAAGATCTTGAGCAGTTATCGCAGCTATCATGGCGGAAGCGCGGGCGCGATCGCTGCCACGGGTGACCCGAGACGCTGGGCGAATGAGCCGGGACCGCCAGGGTTTGTCCACGTGCTCGGACTCCAGCCCTACACCTACTCCTTTGGAGATATGGACGAACGCAGCGACGCCCATCTGACCTATCTTGAAGAGGTGATTCGCGGCGAAGGTGCTCACTCGATCGCTGCGATGGTGGTGGAGCCCGTGGTCGGCGCGAACGGTGTCTTAATTCCGCCCAAAGGTTATCTCGCTCGGCTCAAGGAGCTGCTCGGTCGCTACGATATCTTGATGATCTGCGATGAGGTGATGAGCGGCTTTGGGCGCTGCGGCACCTTTTGGGGCTTTGAACGCGACGGCTTTGTGCCGGATTTAGTGGTGATGGCAAAAGGGATGACCTGCGGCTACGCGCCAGGCGGTGCGGTCGCCTTTCACGAGCGGATCAGCGCACATTTTGAAGAGCACAGCTTCGTAGGAGGCCTGACCTGCAACAGCCATCCGATGGTGCTCGGTGCGGTCGCCGGCGTTCTCGAGGTCTTTGAGCAAGAGGGCATCATGGAGAATGTCCGGGTGCGCGGCGAAGAGCTGGCGGCCGGATTCGCAGCGCTTGAAAAGGATCACCCGAGCGTCAGCGAAGCGCGCTCGATCGGGTTGATGGGGATGCTGGACTTGCAAGATCCTAAGGGCCGGTTACTCGCCAATCTAACCGGCAATCCAGCGTCCATGAGATACCTCAAAGCGGACCTTCTCGATGCCGGCGTCTATGCGTTCATGCGCTGGTCTCACCTGTCGGCTTTTCCACCGCTCAACATCACCCAAGAAGACCTCGCATTTGGGCTCAAAGGCTTTGACCACGCGCTCAGCCAGCTCGACGCCCGCTTAGGCTTCTAGTCCGCTCGCACCAGCATAAACGACTCGCCGCGATCTTTGCCGTTGGTGAAGGCTCGCCCGACGCTGACTCGGTCCGCGACCTTGCGCATGTAGTCCTGCATGCCGCCATAGACGAGCTTGGCGATCCCTTTGTCGTTCGATTTAGGCGCAGGCCAACCCTCAATACTGCCCTCTGGAACGCTTCGGTAATCAATGAATAAGGCGGGCTCGCCCTCAAAACCCTTTTCATGAACGACGAAGGATCCAGGTCCCGTTAGCCACGCAAAGGTTTGATGATTATAACCCCAGAGCTCTGCCGGGTTCCCAACCGCGCGCGCGAAGCGTTTCTCGAAGTGACGAAAGGCAGGGAGCGTATTGATTCCCATGTGATGAACGGCAACGCCCTCATCGCAATCAGCTGGCACCAGATGATTCAGATCGATGGTTTCACCCGGCTCAAAAACCGACCAGCAGCGATGCACAAGCTTTACCGACAAAGCCCGCACCTGATGGACCTGATCTGAAGCTGACAAGCCGTTGAGGTGTTCGCTAATCGCCGCCCGGTCAGGGGCGTCATGCTTCAAAAGGTCCGAAAGCGTCATGAGTTGTGCTCCAAAATATCCTCGGCGACGACGCGAGCCATCGCCATAATTGTGTGTTGTGGGTTAACCCCTAAGTTGGTCGGCAGAAGCGCTGCATCAGCGATGTACAAGCCGTCATAACCATGCGCCTTACCGCTGCCATCACAAAATGAGGTCTTGGGATCAGCGCCCATCACCGCACCACCAAAGAGATGCGAGATAATCACCGTGTACGCTTTGGGACTGGTCGAGACGGTATCGAATCGATGGAGCTCATCGGCTGTGAGTTTGTAAGGCAAGCCTTGGATACCCGGCAGCACATGCGTCGCGCCCATTTCGAAATGCAGTTCAGCCGTCTTCTTAAGTCCGCTGCGCAGGCGATGCATATCGGGTTGATCCATGATGTAGTCTACCGCCGGTCGGCCACCAAAACTGTTCCTCACGCGCCCTGAAGAGTTGGCACGACAAGCCGCTACCCAGACGCCCATGCGCGGCAGCTCCTCGATTCGCTCCATCAACGCGGACCCGCCGCCCTTGAGTCGCACGGCTGCAAGCTCGAGCGGCAGGTTTAGGGTCTCTAGTTTGTAACCAGGCGTGTTGCGAAACTCGACACTCGCCCACCCTTGGGTGGCCCCAAAGTCCATCCCCACAGGGTCGGGATAAACGCCAGGAATAGCGCAGCCTGGATGCGCCCTAAAACCATAACCTAAAGCCGGTGACTTCACCCCGCTGCGCTGCAAAATACAGGGAGTATGTGTGCTCGACGCTGCGACGAGCACCCCTTTGCGCGCCCTGACGGTAAAGCGACCGCCCTTGCGGCGAGAGCGTGGGTGTCGAAACCGCCCCTCTACCCCGACGGCGCGGCGGCCCTCCATGACGATGCGCTGAACCGGGGCGCAACTAAGAATGCCACCGCCGCGTTCGAGCACCTCAGGGACCCATTGCAAATTGGTGCTTTGCTTTTTGCCGTGCCGGCAGCCCTGCAAACACCCTGCGCTGCCCAGGCAGTCCTTGACCGAGCGACGCATCAAGTGCCCTTCAATGCCCATCTTCTGAGCGGCTGCAGACGCAAGCTCTGAGCTACGACCCAGTCGATCAGGGCGAGTCGTTTCGACAAAAAGTTCTTCTTCGATGCGATCTTGATGCGCCCAAACTCGCTGCGCCAGCGCGTCACCGCCGACGCCGTGCTCACGCTGCCACTGATCAAATATATCGCCTGGTGTTCGGACCACGATCGCCGAATTGATGACCGTTGAGCCCCCCACACATGAGCCTTGGATGATCGGCCAGATCGCCTTGCCTCGAGTCACGGTCGTTCCCCAGCGATCAAACAGATCGCGAAAGCTGCCGTACACGCTCGCAGGATAATCGCTCGGGTCGCGCCAAGGCCCCGCCTCAACCATCACCACTTCAGCGCCACCGCGAGCCAACTCAGATGCTGCCGCTGCGCCACCGGCGCCGGTTCCAATCACCACATAGTCAGCGTCCCATTGGATGTGCTGCTTGGGCTCAAAAGCTTGATGCTTCATGACATCCCCTTCCAGCTTCCTGGGTCCTCTGGATAAGGCGCCATCTGATAAGCAGCGCGCACTTCCGGGTCTTGACCCCAGGCAATTCCAGCCACCTGCTTGAGCACCAAAGAAACCTGCCGGACCAAGTAAAACGACGTGCTCGTCAGCCGATCCGTGTGGAGGTATCTGAGCCGCTTAGGCAGCATGATCGCAGGCAGCGGGATGAAGACGGTAAAGATCGGCGTAAGCAACCAGAGCCACACCGCAAGGTTCAGCACCAAGACCATCTCAAAAGGTGCCTCACGCCGAAGCTCAGCGACCACGATCGGCCCACGACCGGACGCCGCCAAGCCTGGTGCTCGGTCGCTGCCAGGAATCACCGCATCGAGCGCTTTAAGCGTTAACCAACCCATCATACCTCAAGCTCCTTTCGAACCCGCGCCAGACCCTGCGCTTCAAATGCTTTAACCGCCGAGGTCATGGCGCTCATCACCTCTGAGCGCTGTCCAGGAGAGCCCATCACCATCCGCAAAGCGCCAAGCAGCGCCTGGTTTCCGATGTGATGCTCATGGAGTGGCCCCATGAAGGCATCGACGATCTTCGGGCGGGCTTGGAAACACCGCCTCAGGCTCTCGTTGAGTAAAGGGACGACTCGGTTACCAGCTAAACGGATGAAGAACCGCTCAATATCATGCTCTATAGCTTGATAACGTAGCGGGTCTTCAAGCGCATCGCCTTGGGCCTCGACCAAAAGCTCAAAGCGCTCGAGCTCGACCGCATTGAGACCATCAAGCGCTTGTTCAAGAACGTGCAGTGCCACCGTCCGGCGCAAGCCAACCAACTGCTCGATCACGAGCAGCGCCTCTTGAGCGTCCAGCTTATCGTTGGCGAGCACCCATGAGATCCAGTCGACCGGCGCGCTGCTCAGGTCGTCACGAACACGCGTCCCAGAGCCCTGGCGCGCTTCCACTAAACCCTCAGCTTGCAGCTGAGCTATTCCACCGCGCAAGGAGCCGCGTGATACCCCAAGCTCCTCGGCGAGACGACGCTCCGGTGGCAGGGTCATACCCGGCTGCCAAGCCCCTTCGGCAATACGCGCTCTCAACTGTTGAGCAACTTGATCGCTGAGGGTGACGGCTTGATCCATGAACGGCTGCTTCTAATTGGTTAGACCAAATGGTTGGACCAATTTTACCGCTCAGGCAAGGCCGAGCGCTCGGGCGAATGACCGAGGCTTGTTTTTTAGAGCCGACCCTCGAAGCCAAAATTGAGACTCAAAATACCCCCCGTTGCGGTCCAGTCTCCTACCGGGTCCACAGGACCAAGCGTCTTTTCTGCCCTGCGCTTCGCCAAGTGATTCCACTGACATGAGAAGCCTAACCCCAGCGGTTTGGTGAACACACCAAGAGGATCGATCACCTTCCAGATCAGACTCATGCTCAGCACATGACGATCCGGGTCGACCAAATTCGTGTGGTGGATCTGATCCGGTATCGGGCTGGGTATAAAGCTGTAACCAGCCTGAGTTTGAAGCCCGCTAAAGAGCGAGAAACTCCCCCCCAAACCAACGCTCAACGTATCTCTAAACCCTGGGCTTTGGCGCGGCTGACCCTCAGGGTCGGGTGCATCCAAAGCTTGCCCAAGACCCAAAGCCTCTGCATCGCTACCGCTGATGTCTAAGCCTGCGTCGATGGATGGGTCGCGAGCGCTTGACCACTGTTTCCATTGCGCCGCGAGCTCAAGGCTCCAGCGCGTGGTCCGCCATTCAAGACCTGACGCCAACACCGCAGGTAGCATGTGGACGACCCCAGCGAGCTCAAGCCGAAGTCCGGCGTCGAGGTTGTTGAACGCCAGATCGGCCGGGGTGGCAAAGTCCATGGCGAGCGGCGAGCGATAGACCAACCCAAAATGCCAATTCTTATGGTACGCTTTCAGGCCAACGGTGGGTCCGAGCTGTCCCGTGAATTCGAAGTCCAGCTCACGCTGAGTCCAGGTGTTGGTCGCAGCATCGAGTTCAAGGGTTACCCGGCCCTGTAAGCCCGTATTGTTGTGGACGCCTATGGCGAGATCTAGCCCCTCAAAGAACCGGATCGCCAGAGCCACCTGTGAGACGAAGACGTCAGGATAAGAATCGTACATGAACCAATGAGGTCGGCGGGCATCCAGAGCCCGTGCACGCACCAGAATTCCATTGGGAACCTCAAGCACAGCACCCAAGCTCGCCCGACCGGCCAAGCGCCCCGTGAAGGGCACCGCGAACCCCAGGCTGGTGTTTTGATAAACACTAGGCTCTGCGGGCTCAAATGATGGGTCTTCTCGACTCATCTCGAGCGCCACGAAGGGCGCGTTGATCTGGTGCGCCAAGCCAAACTCGATGGATTCAATATCCATCAAACCCGCCGGGTTATAAAAAGTCGCAAAGAGATCGCGCGCACCCGCAACATTCGCCAAGCCTCGACCCGCACCCGATAAGCCGATGCCATAAAGTTCTAGAGGACTCGCCGAGGCTGCTGCGCTCATGAACAAACTCAGGACCATCAGGATGGTTCGCATTGCATCTCCTCATCGAGCAGGCCGAGCCATTGCTCAAAGACGCTCTGGACTGCGCTCGATCGCAAGGTGTTGAGCAGCACGCGCAGAACCGAGACCGTCAAGAAGGGCTCGATCGCTGCGTTGAGCGGCAAGCGCAAATCATCTCGCTGCGCCAAGGTCAGCGTCAGGTCATGAACCACCCGCATCACATCGCTGCGTTCTTGATCGGTCAGCAGACCCTGCAACGAGCCCACCAGCTCCGGCACGTCGAGTTCATTTCCAATCAAAAGATCATAAGCCGTCCCGGCGACTGCCCGTTGCGTGTCATGCCGCTCGGTGCAGGTGACGACAGCCAACCAGTTGGCGCGTCTCCTGTCATCGGCGAAGACATCACCCATGATCTGAATGAGGCGATCCAGGCGCAGCAAGGAGTCCTCGGGCAAGCGCTGCCCAAAGGCGGTCCGTAAAAGGTCTTGGGCTTGAGCCACGTCAAAACCGGCTTGAGCGCTTGAATTCATCAAACGAGCGACGAGCAAGCTAAACGCTTTACGCCCTTCTTCGCCTTCAAGCGTAAGTTCACTCAGAGCCTGATTAAGCGCAGGGTCCATCGCTAAACCCGACAGCTCATCGAGCAAACACGTTAGAGCCTCTCCACAAGCCAGCTCGGTCCCGCTCATGTCCGCAAGCGTCTGCGCCAGAGGGCGCCCTTCACCGCAATCGGTCAGCATCTTTCGCAAGGGATCCACCACAGCTAAGCGACCAGCATCTGCCAACATAAACTCAATGATCGACGCCGTGGTTTGATCACTCGATCGCGCATCACCCACCAAGCGGGTCAACACGCGCAACAGTGGTTCCGGCTGCGTTGAGCGGACCAAGGTCAGTAAAGCGCCCAGAGCCGGTCGCAGTCGATTACCCCCTAGATGCTCTTGTACCGACTCAGGGTCCTCTAAAAGCTGCCGCAGGCCAGGCGCTAGCTCTCCCTTGAACAGCATCGGATCAAGCATCCAGCGAATCGGCTCGAACTCACCTTCGGCCAGAGCCTCTTGAGTGGCGACTAAGGTCTCATCAATCTGGGCACAGGCAGCCTTTGGAGGGGGCGGTGGAGCTCCTCCGTCACCCAAGGCGCAGGAGACCATAATGAGCAGCAACGATACCCTGCGCATGTTCTCTCCAAAGCCCCTGTCGCACCATAGGGTCAAACCGGTTTCGCAATCCAGTCTGGACGGCGCAGTCGATGAGCCCCTAATCACGTCCTATGGATCAGCAAGCCAGCAGACCGTACACCCTCTTGTGGGTCAGCATCCCGCTGGCTGCTGCCATCTGGCGCCTGGTGGAGTGGTGGCGCCTGAGTCACGCGAGCGAGTGGGCTTACTATCTCGGCCAGCCCGCCCCCATTTTTTGGTGGGTCATCGTGGCGCTTTGCGGCGCGGCTTTGATGCGGCCTGTGCGCCAAGGCTGGCTGCGCGCAGCCCTCTTCATCTTCTTGGTCGTCTGCTACGGTCTTTTACCGACACAAGCTGGCTCGATGGCGGCGCATCCTGACTATTTCCTCGAAGAAGCTATCGACCGAGTCAACGACAAGATTCGTAGCGCCCGTAAACAAGGCAAGTTGCCGAGCCACCCGATCGATCTACGCAAGGCAGTTCAGATCGAAGGGACGCTCCATTATCGGCGCGGCGACGTCCTTAATGTTCCGATTCAAGTCCGTCTCCACCCGGGCGCCACGGGGCCGGTCACCGATCCTGGACAGCAACCCGGAATCATTCATGTTGCGATTGAAGGTCCGAAGCAACGGATCTGGGTGAGCGCAACCGGCTTGGGCTTTGCGCGCTTTGGAGCGCCGGTCATGCTCCCTGACCGTCGAGGCAGCGAACAGGTCGTGATTGAACATCCCGCCTTGCCTTTGTTAGGTCCGACAAAGGAGACCCCGTGAAGCCCTTTGAATCGTTCGAGACATTTTATCCTTATTACCTCAGCGAGCATCGCGACGGGACCTGCCGACTGCTGCATTTTATCGGCACGACGGGAGTCGTCGCTGTGGCGGTCATGGCAGCGCTCAAAGGCGACTGGCGCTACCTCTTGCTCACCCCGGTGATCGGTTATGGCTTCGCTTGGGTGGGTCACTTCTTCTTCGAGCACAACCGACCTGCGACCTTTACGTATCCGTCATGGAGCTTGCGCGGCGACTTTGTGATGTTCGCCGACATTTTACTGGGTCAAGTGCCGCTCTTAGGCAGTCTACCTGAGTCTCATTTCGCAGAGCAAATCCGCCCTTATCAGCTGGATCAACCGACCTCGGACTCAGGCGCTTAATTCGCCAGCTCTTGTTTCGCTCGGGCAAGCAGCGCGTCAGTTCGGTTTCGAGTGGGGTCTTCGGTTACCCAGTCCAATAAGAGCGCCAGCAACGGACCAAGCCATGGTCCAGCTGCGCGGTCGAGCGCTTGGCATAGGTCGGTACCATCAATCGCTAAATCGTGACGGGATAAGGCAGCACCTCGCGCCAGCTCGGATCGCAAACGCGACTCGATCGCCTCGACCCCAACCAGCAGGTCCCCAACATCTTCAGTCCCTTTGGCTCGGATATCCGCGCGCTTGAGGCTCAAAAAATCATCCAGGCGTTCAGGCCCTATTTTGCGCAGTAACCGACGTATCGCAGCGTCGCCCCACTCGTCATTAGGATGCAGCATATGCGTCGCCACCAAAGCGCTAATCAAGGCTCGTCGTGCGCCTGAAAACCTTAGGCGCTCAGCGATGACCTGGGTCAGCTCAACGCTCAACTGCTCATGACCAAAGAAGCGATATTCATCGGGACGGTCTGGGTGCTGTTCAGCAGATGGCGGCTTACCGAGGTCGTGCAACAAAGCAGCCCAGCGGACGTTGGTTTGACCAGCAGGAACCGCATCCACCGCAGCGAGCGTATGATCCCAACAGTCGTAAGCATGGAACCGGTTTTGAGCTTGACCCACTAAGGGCATCAGCTCGGGCAGAACCTGCTCAATCAGTCCGGCTCGCAACCCGAAGTTCAAGCCCACACTGGGTCGCTCGGCGCGCTCGAGCAACAAGGAGAGCTCACGTTCAACTCGTTCAGGAGCAATCAAAACCAAGCGATGAGCCTGGGAACGCATCGCCTCTTCTAAACCGGCAACGGGCATCAGATAATGGGTCGCAGCAAAGCGCATGGCGCGAAGCAACCTCAAGGCGTCCTCACCGAACCGATCTTCGGCGCAACCGACGCAGCGCAGCGTCAAGGTCTGCAGATCGGCTATCCCATCAAAGGGGTCTATATAGCGATCCTCAATTGGGTCCCAAGCGATGGCATTAACGGTGAAATCTCGTCGCTTGAGATCCTCTTCGATGCGATCAAGAAAGGTGATTTGATCGGGCCTTCGTGCATCCGAATAGTCCCCTTCAGCCCTGTAGGTAGTGATCTCAACGGGCTGATCGGCGACGACGACGGTCACCGTCCCATGCTTTAAACCCGTCGGGTGCACTCGATCAAAGAGCGCCATGACGTGTTCAGGGTGCGCTGACGTCGCGAGGTCCAAATCGCCGGACGGTCGCTCGAGCAGCTGGTCTCGAACCCAGCCACCGGCAACGAATGCAGAATGTCCGGCTTGCCGTAGTTGCTGACAAAGAGCCCGGGCGAGGGCTGCACTCATTTCGGGAAGAGTTGCTCGGCGCGCTTCTTGAACTGATTGAGCATGGCCGGAAAGGTCAACTCAACGAGCCGCTTGGTGATCGCCTTAGGGACAAAGACGCCCAGTCCAACATCGACTCCGTAGTGCGCTTCAATGCGACCATCGCCGAGATCTTTAATATCCCAACCGCCGTTGTTGTGTTTGAACCACTTACTCGAGTGCAGAGTCCACTTGAGTTCCGTGTGAGGCTTACCGACCAAATCCAGTGTGTATTCGATCGACTTGACCACCTTGATGGTGAACACGACTCGCGCCGAGTCGCCGTCACGAGAGGTCACTCGAATAGCGTCCACGTCGTTACAAAATGAAGGATAAGCCTCGAAATCAGCGACCACCGAGTAAAACTCTTCGGGGGTCACATTGATGATCAAACTACGAGTGGCGCCAGCCATAAACTACTCCAAGGGACGACGGGTAAAGTCGTGTACGGTTTCAATACGCCGAATAGTGCCTGACCTGCTTCGTAAAACCAAGCTGTGCGACGTGGCACCACCACCAAAGAAATCAACGCCTGGGAGCATGGGACCATTGGTCACACCCGTAGCGCAAAACATGACATCGCCCGAGGCGATCTCTTCGCATGACCAGACTCGAGTCAGGTCATCTTCTGAGAAACCCATCTCTCGAGCCCGTGCGATCTCATCGTCATTGCGCCATGCCATGCGCCCCTGAAAGTCTCCGCCCAAGCAGCGCATAGCCACCGCTGCGAGCACACCCTCAGGCGCCCCCCCAGTCGACATGAACAGATCAACGCCGCTGTCCTCTTTGCAGGTCGCGAGGGCGAAGTTGACGTCGCCATCGCTGAACAGCTGCACCATCGCGCCCGCCTCACGGATCTCCTCGATCATCGCTTGATGGCGGGGTCGCTCGAGGATGGCGACCGTCAGATCTTCCACCTGGCAGCCCTTAGCGTTAGCCACCGCCTTCAGGTTTTCAGTCGGGCTCTTGTCCAGGCTGATGCAACCTTTACCCACTGGCCCGACCGCAATCTTTTCCATGTACGAGTCCGGCGCGTTCATCAGGCAACCCTTTTTCCCAATGGCGATCACCGCCAAAGCTCCAGGCTTGCCAAAAGCGCACAAGTTGGTGCCCTCGAGGGGATCTAAAGCGATCGACACCTCAGGGTCATCAGGACCGGCCTTCCCCACACGCTCGCCGATGAAGAGCATCGGCGCTTCGTCGCGCTCGCCCTCACCGATGACCACCTCACCCGCAATGCTGATTCCATCAAAGGCGCGACGCATGGCGTCAACAGCAGCTTGATCTGCTGCTTCCTTATCGCCCTTACCCGTCCAGCGAGCGCAAGCGACCGCCGCACGTTCCGTCACGCGAACCATCTCTAAGGCAAGGTTTCTATCCATTAGCTCAACTCCTCAATGAGGCCTTTTCGATAGGCATCAAGCGCTTGATACAAAGCCTTGGGCCAGGGTTTAAGACGAGCGGTCTCTCGATCAAGCACCGCATGTTTGGTGCTGCCGCTCGCCAACAGCTCATCATCGCGCCGCAGGCGATAACCAAAGCTGATCGATGCTCTACCTAGACTCTCAGTCCAACAATCAATCTCGACCACATCATCATATTTTGCGCTGCGCTTATAGCTGCAGTTCACATCCGCTACCGGCAGCATCATACCCTGCTCTTCAAACCGACCGTAAGGCATGCCCGAAGCACGGATCCACTCGTTGCGGCCGATCTCAAAAAGTCTGAGGTAGTTGGCGTAGTACACGACACCCATCTGATCGGTGTCACCATAAATGACCCGATAGGTAGACGTAATGAGGTCGGCACCAGGCTCGCTCATTCCGGGATACGAACCAAGTCTCTAAAAGCGTTGTAGCGCTCTGAGATCTGACCTTTGTCCAAGGTTTTGAGTCGATCCAAACTAAAATCCTGGACCGCAAAGCTGGCGGTGACCGAGCCGGCAACTGCCGCTCGACGGATTCCCTCGGCGTCCACACGACCGCTTGCCGCGAGAAAGCCCATAAAGCCACCCGCGAACGAATCTCCTGCGCCCGTTGGATCGACCACCGTTTCAAGCGGCATAGCAGGCACC
>Ga0315320_10003007_pt1 | contig 13887 bp, 10 predicted proteins | sample M140m21515metaG_FD_203458 | JGI IMG/M metagenome (GOLD analysis project Ga0315320, IMG submission 203458) | Ammonia-oxidizing marine archaeal communities from Monterey Bay, California, United States - M1 40m 21515 | ecosystem: Environmental > Aquatic > Marine > Coastal | place: USA: California...
GAGAATATATTAAAATAAACTCACCGCAGACCCGGGATGCGCCGGCGGTCGCCGCGGCGAGCGCGGCGACGCCGCATCCGCTGCCGACGTCCAGCACGGATCGACCTCGGACGACGTCTGGGTTGTCGAGGATGTACCGCGCGAGCCCTTGCCCCCCGACCCACGGCACCGCCCAGTACGGCGGGCACAGGCCGCCGTCGCTCGCGCCGTGGGATGACGACGCGGTGTCCCCCGCGAACGTCTCGGTTCGTTCCCAGAGCGTGAGGACGTCGTCGCCGTCGTCGAGCAGCCACATGGGGAGCTCCGGGCACAGCTCGCACGGTCGTAATGTCACCAGGTCGCCGGTCACGAGCGCGCGGGTCTCGGGGCAGTCCCTGAAGGCGTCCGCCAGTTGTGCGTCCCACCCGTCTCCCATCGGAAGCTCCGACGCCGCCGAGATGGAGGGCGACGCCGCCCCGCGTGCCGTGTGTGTACGTGTCGACCGCGCGCGGGATGCGCGGGATACGACGACGGGCGCGTGCACGCGCGGCGAGGATCCCGCCGCGGCGGATGAAACGACGCGCGCAAGGGCGGCGGAGGCCATCGTTCGCGCCCGCCAGCTGTGTCGTCGTTCACGAAACTTTCACACCCGACGAAGAGACTTGAACACGTGATTCGATCGATGATGAGACGTCACCAGAGGGAGGGAGCGCGGATGGGGTGTGTCGCGACGGCGAGCCACGCGGCGTCGTGCCCGGCGGCGGCGAGAGGAGGAGAGAGGCGGCGCCGGGAGCGCCATCGCCGCATCGCGCGCTGCGCCGCGGCGTCGTCATCCGGGGTCCCGTCGACGCACGCCACCGCCGGCCACGTGGGCGACCTTCCCTCGTGCGTTGGATGGGTCAAACGCGTCGACTCGCGCGGCGTGGACCGCGAGTTCTACGTCGTGGGCACCGTGCACACGCCCGGGAGCGCGTCCGCGGACGAGGTCCGCTCCGTCATCGAGCGCGTGCGGCCGCAGGCGGTGGTCCTCGAGCTCGATCAGGAGAGGTTCGACGGCGTGCTCGCGACATTCATGCGAGACGAAGACGACGACGCGGCGCGGACGCAGTCCCAAGACTCCGCGTCGACATCATCCGGCATGTCGCTGCCGTACGCGCTCGCGTCATCCGCGCGGGGCTACGGCGCGGATTTCGTAGCGGGCGCGTCCGCGGCGGAGGCCATCGGCGCGCTCGTCGTCCTGGGAGACGCCAAAGCCCGATCGCTGCCCGACGAACTTCGCGCGCGCATCACGGACGACCCGCTCGATCTCTCCAGGCTCGCGCGATCGCTCGGGTACGTCGCGCGCGCCTTCGGCTCCCGCGGCGAGACCCGCCCACTATCCTCCGTCCCCGAGACGGCGGCGGCGGGCATCCGAGAAGAGGCGCGGACGGTGAGCTTCACCGCGGCGCTCGCCGAGGACCGAGGGAAACTCTCGCCGCTCGTGGGCCCGCTCGGTCTCCTCGCGCTCGGCACCCTCGCATTCGTACACGACTTGACATCCGGAGGAGGGGTCCCGACGCACGCGGGCGGCTTTGGCGGCGGCATCCATGTGTCGGTCTCGGAAGCCCTGGACGCGTTGTTGACGTGCGCGGCGTTGGTGGCCACCGGACGGAGCGCGGAGGTTCTGCTGGAGGACCGCGACGAAGTGTTGTCGACGAGCGCCGCTCGCGCCTCCGCGTGCGTACACGGCATGCGTCGAGGTGACCTGGCGCGTGTATCGTACGGCTTCACCGCGAATGCAGAGTTGACGGCGGCGGCCGCCGAACGTGCGGATGGACCGAGCGGCACGCCGTGCTTCACGCTGCGAAAGCCGCTCGGCGCGGGTGAGGTTCGACGGCTTAACTTGTTCGAACCTCGGTGGCTGAGTCTCATGGACCGGCTCGCGGAATCCAACGGCGGGACGCTCGTGGGCGCGACGTTGGGGTGCATGCTGGGCGTGAGCAGGCGATACGTCGCCGAGGAATGGCTCGCGCGGTGTCGTAACGGGACGTGCGGTGGATCGGACGATGGCGCTAATCTTACGGGGGGTTCAAGGTTACCGGAGTTGAACCATCGATCCGGGTTCAGAGCCGCTGATGTGGTCATCGAGCCGTGGATGCGCCGCGCGCGCGTGCTTCGTTGCGAGGAAGGGCGGCGGTCTGTGACGGGCGATCGAAAGCTGGAGGTTTGGATCGAAGGGATGGATGACTCGACGCCCGGCGGGTACGTCCCGAGGGTATCGTCGATCGCGGCGCATCCGGCGGGGTATCTCTGCGCGGTTACCGATGAGGACGGAGGACCCGAGGACAGAGCGTCGGTCTGGGGGGGGGCTTCCGAGATGAATGGCGAGTCGACGAATGGTGCGGCGGGTGGACCGGTGCGGACGGTGTGCGTGGTGGGCCTCGCGCACTGCAACGGGGTCATCGAGCGCCTCTCCACGATGGACCTCGAGCGCTGGCGTTAGGAACTAATCAACTTATTTAATAATCACTCGAGCTCGAACTCTCACTCTCGTCTATAACCATCAACTCTTACCCAACGGCGGGAACTCCGTCTCGTCCACCAGCGGTATCTCCGCGCTCACCTTCAACTTCCCCATCGTATCACGCGTCGCCTCGATGTCATTTACGACGCCACTCGGCGATCCGCTCGCCGTCGTCGTCTCCGACGAGTCCCCGTTGGCGTCGTCGAGGACGATGTCCAAATCATCCGAGGAGTTCCCTTCGTCCGAGTCCGAATCATCGTCGGCGCCATCCTCCGCCAACGCCTGATCCTCGAGTTCTACGTCGTCGTGTACAATCTCCGTCTCGCCACTCTCCGTGGTCTCCATGCCTGTCGTGGCGCCGGAGACGGTGCTGCTCACCTCGGCGCTGTGGTGACTGCGCGTCCTCTGCTTCTTCTTGGGTTCCTTCAGCGGAGTTTTGGACGGCGCCACTCGAAGCGCCAGCTCGCCGAGCACGGTGCCGGTGACGCCAATCGCCGCCACCGCGGACTCCACCGTCTCGAACTCCACGAACGCGACGCTGCCCGCCGGCTTCCCGCCTCGCCCCCCCGCGTGCGCGTTCCCCTTGTTCTTCTTCTGCAGGTGCAGCGCCACCACGGAGCCGTTCACCGCCGACTCGAGAAACGCTCTTAAATTTGGCGATCGGATCGACGGGCAGACGCATGAGACGTACACGGTCCGCGCGGTCCTCTCCTTCTCCTCCTCCGTCCGCGGTAACAGACCCGGGTCCACCGGGACCACCTCGGTGCGCGAGGGCATCACCCTCACGGGCTCGCCGCGGAGTAAGGATCCATCCATCGTCAGCGCTTCTCGCACGGCGTTTTCGTCGCCAAACGCGACAAACGCCGTTTGCGTCCCTCCGTTTGAATGGCCCGGCCTCGGGTCCGGGAGCATGCGGCACTCGCGCACGACGCCGCACGTGTAGAAGTGGGCGTGGACGTCCGCCTCGGACGCGCCCGCGGGGATCTCGCGCACGTGCACGGTGAGGATGGAGTGATGGTACCCGCGGTGGTGATGGGCTCCGTGATTTTGATTTTGGCTTTGGCTTTGATGCGCTCGGCCGCTCCGGGACCCACCGCCGAGTCGGTGCGACGCGGAGTGCATGGATTCACCATCGTGCGGGAGGTCCGCGGGCTCGACGCTGCCCCGTGACAGGCGGCCCGCCTTCCTCGGGGACGCGCCGCCTTGGCTCGCGGTGTTGGACCACCGCGCGTGGCTTGGATTTCCGTTGCCATTATTGGTGGTGGGGTTGGAGCCCGAGGTGAAGGAGCCCGCGCGCGGGGACCCGGCGAACGGGTCGAAGCCGCCTGCTGCGCGCCCCCACGCGGGTGAGCCACTCACGTCCCCTCCTCGCGGCGTGTTGGACTGCGACGCGTTCCATCCGCTCATCACCCACTCGTCAATCGTGGCGCTTCCCCATCCGAAGCGCCCGAACCCATCTCCGCTGCCTCCGCCGTATGAGCCCCACCCGCTTCCGCCTCCGCTTCCCCCGCGGGACTTGCCGCGGCGGTGCCTGCCCCGGTGGTGGCCCGCGCGGCCGGGTATCTGTATCGCCGGCGCCTGTATCGTCCGCGGGTCGTCGCCCTGGGAATCACCCGCGGACGACGCCTCGGCGACGCCTCCCCGCGTCGCGTCGACGTGCAAATCTAAATCTGCCCCAGAGGTGGTCGCATCTTCAGAGGCAACACCCCCGTCGTCCCCGGGCGTTGACTCCGTCCCAGCGGCGCGCGCGTTCGCATCGTCGTCCGCGACGGGGTCACCGCCGCGTTCGTCCGCGATGTCCACACGCGCCGCATCCTCCGTGTCGCCCATCACGCCACCCACCCAGGGTCGCGCCCCGCGCTCCGTCTAAAGGACACGCGATTCTGCCGTGCCGAACGCAGTGCTAGTCTCTATACGGGCTCTCACAGGCCGGGCGGGCGCTTTGAACCGACTTTCAAACCGCGCTTTTTCAACTTCTCGACGCGTATGAGAGTTCAGGCATGTGAAATGCACTGGGCACCCCCTTCGACTGATCCGCCAATGAAATCCCGACAGATTCGGCTCAGCCACTCACGTTCGATTTTGCCCTAACGATTCGGCGGAAATCTTTCGCACCGAATCAAAAGGAACCGAGTTTGCTGGTCTACCTGGCACAGCTGTGTTTTTCGCCCCCCCCGCTGCATTCAATAAGCGGGTTACCCGACGCGGGACGCGGCTCATACTTCCGTCGCGCTCTCACGCACCACCCGAGCTAAACCTCAACCTCTTAGCTCGTTCGAAATGGCGTCCATGATGATCTCCGGCCTCGCCGGCGCGCGCGTCGGACCGGCGGCGGTCCAGCGCAAGTCCTCCGTCCGCGCCAGGGCGGGCCAATCGATTCGGATGAAGTCCTCCTTCCCCGTGCGACGCGCGGTGGAGCTCGCGACGGTCGCCTCCACGGTCGCCCCGGGCGGCGCTCAGAACGGCGCCAACCTCAGGTACGCCTCCTTTCCACTGGATACGACCCCTCGAACCCGTCACGCCGAACCCGCGCGCCCTTTCCCGCGCGCGGTGCCCGAACCGTATCCTCCTCATCCTCCTCATTCCCGGGTTTCCGCCAAACCCAGGAAATAAATTAACGCGATCTAACCCCTTCCCTTCCCTTCTCCCTCCCCAGGCGCCGCTCCGTCATCCCCTCGTCCGCGGCTAAGGCCCCCCGCGTCGAGTCCATCGCGTTCAACGACCCACGACCCGCGCCGTGGTACGCGCGCGAGTTCGACGTGCACATCGCCCTCGACAAAGGTCTCGGATCCGTGATGCTCCTCGGAGCCACCGCGCTGTCGCTCTACCTCGCCAACTCCGGCTTCGCCACCGACTTCATCGGGTTCTGGGAACACTTCCACCTCGGGCCCAAGTCCCTGGGGCTCTTCCTCAACGCGCACGAGTGGGTCAACGAGGGGCTGATGGCCATCTTCTTCTTCAACGTCGGACTCGAGATCAAACGAGAGTTCGCGTTTGGATCGCTCAGCGACATCAAAGCCGCGCTGCTGCCGTGCTTTGGCGCGCTGGGCGGCATGATCGCGCCCATGGGCATCTACCTCGCGTGCAACATGGTCAACGGCGGCGTCACCGCGGGCTGGGCCATCCCCATGGCCACCGACATCGCGTTCGCGATGGGCGTCTACAACTTTTTCAAGAACCGCATGCCCCCCGCGGTGGCCGCGTTTCTCCTCACGCTAGCCACGGTGGACGACTTGGGCGCCATCGCGGTCATCGCCGTCTGCTTCGCCAAGGGTATCGTCCCGGCGTACCTCGCGGCGTCCGCGGGGATCTGCGGCGCGCTCTTCGTCGCGTGCAAGAAGAAGGTGACCAGCATGCTCGTCTACGGCGGCTTGGGCGTGGCGCTCTGGTACGCCTTGCTCAAGGGTGGCATCAACGCGGACATCGCCGGCGTCATCGCGGCGCTCGCCGTGCCCGCCGCGGCCCCCGCGCCCCCCGGCAGCCACGCGCACGGCATGGAGGAGGGCATGAAGCCCACCCTCCTGGACGACCTCATCCACAACCTCCACCCCATCTCGTCGATGCTCATCATGCCGCTCTTCGCCCTCGCCAACTGCGCCGTCCCCGTCGACGCGGCGGCGCTCGGCGGCGTCACCGGCACGCCCGTCGGCCTCGGCATCATGGCGGGCCTGCTCATCGGCAAGCCCCTCGGTATCTTCGCGCTGTGCTACGGCGCGGTCAAGGCTGGCATCTGCGAGTTCCCCAAGGGCATGAACGGTAAGCACCTGCTGACCGTCGGCATGCTCGCGGGTATCGGCTTCACGATGTCGCTGTTCCTGATCGAGCAGGCGCTCGTGGGCATGCCCGCCGCGGCGACGTCCGCCAAGCTGGCCATCCTGTGCTCGTCCGGCATCGCCGCGGTCGTCGGCGGTGTCGCCATGACCCGCTTCCCGGTCTACTTCTGCGAGATCATCTGCGACGAGGACGAGGGATGCAGGCCCGACCTGTTGTCAGAGCAAGAGTTCAAGGCGGAGAACGACTGCGACGAGGACGGGTGCACGCCCAAGTTCCTGACCGAGGGCGAGGAGCCGACGACCGCTTAAGGGTGAGGAAATTTGTTGGCGCCGGGTGGAATGTAGCATCGGACGAAGTATTTTAGCTCCTGTATCATACCGGGCACTGTACACATACCGGGTATGTTGTTGTCCTCTTCATCAATAGAGACGAGAGAGATTTGTTATCGTGCGCGAGAGCCGTTGCGCATTTGTTAACCCGCCCTCCTCCCAGTCTAAATATCCCGCTTTTTTCGGTTGCTGACTTGGAAAAAATTTCCAAGTGGACATGAGCGACCAATCGGGAACGAGCAAAATCGAGGGAGTCGAGTGGGAAAAATGACCCCCCCCGGTGAAAGTACCGAGAAATTAATCGGGAAACGACGAGTCTCGTGCCGCCGCTTTGCTCACGTCAATCAAAAAAGCGATAGCGATGTTGTGGCGCGTTGGGCGGGAATAATTTACTTTAACGCGGAATATCGGTTCATTGCCACGTGCATTACGGACACGTCGAAACCACGTGAGTCTTATTCGTATTATCGAGTCTTGTGTGAATACATCTTTCTTGTTCTATGAAGCGAGCAGCGAGCGTGTGTGTCAAGTCAATGCGGTGAAAGCGGTTTAGCGTACAGCGGCCATCGGCGATCGTGGTCGATCAGAACCCCGAGTCCGGTCCGAGCACGCCGGTAGCCTTCGCGGCGAACACGAGCTGCCCCATGATCCCCTGCCCCGTGCACGCCTCCGTCCACACCGCGAGCGCGAAGCCCATCATGGCCCACCGACCGTTGTTCATCTCCACGTCGAGCGCGTACTTCATGTCCGCGCTCACGCCGCCGCCCACGGGCTTGAGCGGGGGAAGGTTGACGTTGGGCGAGGACGCGTCGAGCTCGTCGGTGGAGAAGCTCACCGCGACGGTCGCGTTCTCCGCCTTCATCTTCTCAGCCGCCGCGAAAGCCTCGGCTTTGGCGTCCATGGAGAGCAGCGCGGTGGCCGAATCGGATTCCGCAAAGGTGACGGAACCGTCCTTGGTCACGGTGGACAAGATATCCGCCTGGGACTTACCCGCGGATTCCATCTTGGTGAGGTCGACGCGGAGCTTCTCGGCGACGGCGTCTTGATCGGCTCCGAGGAGGTCGCACCACCGCTTGAACGTGCGGAGGGTCATGGTGCCGTTCTGCGCGGACGCGAGGGTCTTGGCGGAGCCGTACCCGGTGCCGCCGACGATGAGCGCGGTGAGGAACGCGAGCGCGATGGGGTTGGGGACGCCCGGGGCGGAGACGTTGATCTGAGCGAGGATGCCTTGGCCGGTGGCGATCTCCTCGGCGAGGCCGACGGTGAAGCCCATCATGGCGAGCCTTCCGCAGAAGAGCTCGGCGAAGGGGTTGAAGCCGAAGATGCCCTCGGTGACGTCGAAGCCGAGCGTGGCGGACTTCTCGGCGAGGACGCCGTCCTGCGAGGGCTGGTTCAGCGCGCGAGTTGCGACGGTCGAGCCGCGCTTGTTGATGGCGAGGGAGGGCGCGTTGGGGCCGAGGCCCTTGGCGGCGCGCGCGGTGGAGGCGGCGGTGGGCTTGGTGAGCGCGACGGTGGGAAGCGCGGTGAGCATCATGGTGGCCATTGTTGTTGAGGTGTTTGGTGTTGGTGGTGTGCGTGTGTGCGCGTGGAAGTGCCCGCTGGGGATAGCGTAACGCGTTGCAAAAAGCATCCGAAACGTTATGGTCCTCGGAAAGTGGTCTGAATCGACGTGGCCTTCTCAGCGACTGCCACTTGCGAAAATAAGGCTTCGATACCAGGCATGTCTGGTTTCGGCAGAAATCTGCGTTGTTAGAATGCCTTTTGCGAGATCTCACAGCTGTGCGCGACACACCCCGAGGCACGGGGACGGCGAGTCAGAGGGTTTAGGACACGAATAGGAGGGATGTCCACGCCCACGACGCCCAACATGAAAACCCCCGGGGGCAAGCGCCCCACGGTCTACTCCGACCGCTTCGTGCCGAGCCGGTCCGCGTCCGCGGGCCTGCGGGGATTCAACCTGCTCGACACCGGGTCCCCGCCGGCGAGCGCGTCGCACCCGAGCTCCGGCGAACGGGAGGTGCGTTCGATGACCCGCATCACGGGGTTCGCCTCGACGCGTGTTCGATAGACGTCCGCGATCGCGTCCGGTCCCGAAAGGCGCCGGTTCAAACCCCGGCGCCCGAGCGCGTCGCCCGCTTTCCCCCCCGACTTTTCGCCCCTTTCGGCTAAAATTATGTATCATCCTCACGTCCGAACGCCGCCCCCCCTCCCTGCGCAGGATACATCCGCGGCGTATTCCACGCTGCTTCGCTCGGAGATGATCGGGGAGAACGGCGCATCCGTGCTGGGCGCATCGCCGATCAAGTCCCCGCCGGGCCTCGAGGGCGCACGGCAGTATTCGCACTCCAGGTGAGCCGCGGTACCGACAATTCGCCCGATAATTCTCCGAGACTTCGGCTCGGACCCGAATTCGGCGCGCGCCTCTTTCCGACGCGCCATTCACTCACCGCACACGTTCCCCTCCCCATTCGTCTATATCCCACAGTCCGAGTAAGAAACTGTTCAGGTTCAAGAGCGACGGCGTGCTGTCGGAGGGCGTGGCGGTCGATTCCCCGTTTTCGTTATCCCCCGTCGGCGGCGACGACGCGCTGAACCGACCGTCGCAGCGCCGGACGCACCGCAAGATCGCGCGGTCCCCGTTCAAGGTCCTCGACGCCCCCGCGCTCCAGGACGACTTCTACCTCAACCTGGTGGACTGGAGTTCCCACAACGTCCTCGCGGTGGGGCTAGGGACGTGCGTGTACCTGTGGAGCGCGTGTACGTCGCGGGTCACGAAGCTATGCGACTTGGGTCCCGGGGACTCCGTGTGCAGCGTGGGGTGGACGCAGCGCGGGACGTACCTCGCGGTGGGCACGAACAACGGCGAGGTGCAGATATGGGACGCCACAAAGTGTAAGAAGGTTCGGGGGATGACTGGGCACAGGACTCGAGTCGGGACGTTGGCGTGGTCCTCCTCCACGCTCTCCTCCGGCTCGCGCGATCGAAACATCCTGCAGAGGGACGTCCGCGCCCCCGAGCACTACACCAGCAAACTCACCGGACACAAGTCCGAGGTGTGCGGCTTAAAGTGGAGCTACGACGACAGGGAGCTCGCGTCAGGGGGGAACGATAACCAGCTGTACATCTGGTCCGCCAATTCCACGCATCCGTTGCTTCGATATTCCGATCACACCGCGGCGGTTAAGGCGATCGCGTGGTCGCCGCATCAGCACGGGCTCCTAGCGTCCGGCGGAGGCACCGCGGATCGGTGCATCCGCTTCTGGAACACCACGACGAACACCCCGCTGAGCTGCATAGACACCGGCTCGCAGGTGTGTAACTTGGTGTGGAGCAAGAACGTCAACGAGCTGGTCAGCACGCACGGGTACTCGCAGAACCAGATCATCGTGTGGAGGTATCCCACGATGTCCAAGCTGGCGACGTTGACGGGGCACACGCTGCGGGTGCTGTACCTCGCGATATCGCCCGACGGTCAGACGGTGGTCACGGGCGCCGGGGATGAGACGCTGCGGTTCTGGAACGTCTTCCCGGGGCAAAAGAGCCAAGGGTCGGTGCACGACAACTCGGTGTGGTCCATGGGGCGGACGCACATAAGGTGAGTGGTTGTGGTGGTGGTGGCGGTGGTGGTGGGGTCCACGCGTGGGCGCGGTGGACACGATTGATTCATTCTTTGTACCTCGAACTAGCATTCAATGCAACGACACGGTCGAACGAACACGTCGCGTCTGTGAAAAAATCTAAGTGTTATCTTCTGCCAGCGTGGCTTTCTGAGTTTGTAGAATCCGAATGAGAGGTGACGTTCGCTCACTTGAGAGCGCGCGCACGCGTAGGTACGCCGAGTCGCGGGGGTCGCGCCGCGCCGCGTGAAGGTCTCGCTCCGGATGGAGGACATGGCGGACACCGTCGAGGGTCGCCGGCTCGAGATGTCCGGCTTCGGCGAGTGCGACGTGAACAAGGTCCCGCCCACGGAGGCGTGGGGCGACGTCGGGCGCATGGCGGTGCTCGGGGTCGTCAGCGCCTTCTCCAAGTTCGTCACGTCCATCATGAACCGCACGACGTGCACCAACTACGAAACCTTTCTCCACCACGTCACACAGCGCCAGCGGCCGAACGGGTTGATCACCGTGAGCAACCACGCGAGCACGTTCGACGATCCCGGCCTCCTGTCGTGGCTCATCCCGTGGAGGTACTTCGCCACGGAGTCGGAACACGGGGGGATCCGCTGGACCATGTGCACGTCCGAGATCTGCGCCAAGAACGCGCTGGTGCACAAGTTCTTCGCCGCGGGTAAGACGGTGCCAATCACCCGCGGCGGCGGGATCACCCAGGCTGTCATGGGCGTCATGGCGGATCGCGTATCAAAAGGAGACTGGCTCCACATCTTCCCGGAGGGCCGCGTCACGAAGGTTCCCAACGAACTCGGCAGGCTGAAGTGGGGCCTCGGTAAGATGCTGTGCGACATCGACGAACGCGGGGGCCCGGCGCCGGTGGTCTTACCCTTCTGGCACAGCGGCATGGAGAAGGTGAAACGGTACGGAGTGATGTGGTTCTACCCGTTCAACCGAGTACACGTGACGGTGGGCGAACCCATCGATTTCGCCGACCTCACCGCGCGATGCGGCAAGTGTCGGACGGATAAGTCACGGGAAGACCTGTTCAGGAGCATGACCAACAGAGTAGAGGAGCGCATGCGGGAGGTTCGGGCGAAGAACCTGGAGGAAAGGCACGTGCACTCTGATTGACGACGACGGAGGTGTCTCGTCGAGATGAAATTTGATTCGTCGCGGGGATGCGCTAGCCCGCCCCGTTTGTAAAGCACACAAGTGAACAGTCATTCGTTCACCGCCTCAACGCCGACGCCTTGGCCTCCGCCTTGACCGCTCTCCGTCGCTCGTCCACCAGCTTGAGCCTCTCCTTCACAACCGCACGTTCGTGCCCCGCGTCGTTGCGCCGCACCCGACTTCGCAAATCGTCAATCGCGTTCAAGTCGCGTCGCAGCCGCAGCGCCAAACGGAAGGCGGCGTCGCCGTCGCGCACGGCATCCACGCGTTCACCGATCCCCTTCGCGAGCGTCTCGGCGATGAGTGGATACTGCGTCGCGAGGTATTCGCGGAACTCGTCGGATTTAGCGTACGTGTCCGCGGCGGTGAGCGCCGTCGCGGCTCCGACGCCGGAGAGCGCGACGAGTTTGGCGACGCCGCCGCCGCCGAAGCCGGCGAGCGCACCCGCCGCGAACCCGGCACTCCCCGGCACGCCCACGCGCAGGGAGTCCACGATGCCGTCCCACGCGATGGACGCGTCCGTGGTGGTGAGCTCGCCGTCTCCGTCGACGTCGAGGACGGCTCGGACTTCGTTTTCCACCTTGTTCCAGTCCACCTGGATGTACCCTCGTTGTTGGAGCATCTGCGCGGTGATGAAGCCGGCGCCGGCGAGGACGAGGCCGATGTTGGTGCCCGCGCGCATGGCCTTGCCCGCGGCGTACCCCGCGATGGAGCCGAAGCCGAGGTGCGCGCCGAACGCCCCCGCGTTCTGCAGCACCTCCTCCGTCGTCGGTATCAGCCCGCGCCCGCTCGTCATCGTGCCGATATACTTTTACTTATTCGCACCCGGTCGCCTCCCACGGACTGGCTGGCGTCGCTCGTGACCTCAACACGGGAGGGTCCGACGCGCCGAGGATCTATCCACAAACACGTACGCGCGTGATGCGCTCCGTGACGGAGACGCGAAAACCCGCGGTCGATGCCGCAGCGCGTCGGGCTCTGACGAATGTCCGTTTGAATTGTTAGATCCACCACTGCTAGAAAAACTAAGAGGCTACAAGTACTCGTCCAGGAGGTGCCGACGTCTCCACACGTTGGTCACCCTCGCGTCCGGCCCGTCCAGCCACGTGTGTACCCAGTGATGCAACGCGAACGACCCGCGCCGTACCATCTCCTCCCGATCCGGGTTAACAAATCCCTCCCGCCGCAGCCTGCAACACACCCAGGACCGGCTGACCGCCTCACCCGGCTCGCCGCGCGTGATCTCCGTCTCCGACTCGCCCCGCATCGCCACCCCGGCATCTTCCGAGTGCGGCCCACTCGGCGCCACGCCGCGTAGGACGTACTCCGGCGTCGGGCACCCACCCACGGGCGACTCAACGTGCTCGCACCGCTCCTTCATCGAGTTGAACGCGCTCTTATCCACCGCCGGGTACAACGCCTCGGGCGGGTCCACTAAACCGCACCCGCCGTTTGAATCGTCGTACCCCGTCTTGGACATGACACTCCCGAGCATCTCCGGGCCGGTGATTGAAGGCGGGTTCCATTTGGACATCGAACCCTTGGAGCGTACGCGTACCTCGTCCAGCACGACGTCCCAGAAGGGAAGGGACGGCGCGGACGCCAGCCACGCGTTGCAGACGTGCCGCGGCGCGGATACGATCAATGATGCATGAGCGCTCGGTTCCTGCCCGACGAGGCATTTGCGTCCGTGTAACAGCGGGTCCATCGGCCTCAACGACTCCATGTCGAGGTCCGCGTATACTCCACCCTCCACGGACATGAGCATGTACCGGAACGTGTCGGCTCTGAAGACGCCGGTGGGGAAGTGATTGAACATGCGGACGTCGCTCGGGAAGTGTTCCTTCACGAATTGAAGCATCGATTCATCCGTCCATCTGCGTACGGTCCATGTCGGGTGGTTGTCCACCCACGACTTGACGTACTTCTCCGCGAACTTTGGGAGCGTCTCCGTCTTCCACACGACGTGGAGGACCTTGGGGATCGTCGGGAGCGCCACGGCGTCCATGTCGTCCAGCTGTGTTTGGGGCGCGGGAGGGATCTCGTCGCGATGGTGGTGAGCCGGGGCGCGTATCGGGTCGTCGTCGGTGTCGAAGAGGGGCGCGCCTCCGCGGAGGCGATGGCCCGCGGACGGGTCGGGGTCGATGTCGCGCGGGGTCTGCCGCGCTGCGCCCGCGGGGGTGCACGCCGCCGTCGCGAGCAGCGCGAGCGCCAACGCCAACGCGGCGCCTCGCTTCCGCATCGTCGGGCGTGTGCTTTGCAACAATGTCTCAACGCATTTTACGAAGGCGTCCAGTTGTCGTCGTCCACTCGCACTCGGAGGCGCGCTGGTGCCCGCTCGCCGAGATGCACTCGTACTCGACCAGGGCAAACAATGTGCTCTCATTCGCGGTGTCAGTGTGGTGCGTGCTGTGCGCCATGGCGACGGCCTCCGGTGAGTCCCCACATGAGTCGCGCGAAGTCACCCAACGGCGTCGAAGGATCGCCAAGGATGATATGGACGACGAGACAGACACGCACG
>Ga0315320_10003008_pt1 | contig 13884 bp, 15 predicted proteins | sample M140m21515metaG_FD_203458 | JGI IMG/M metagenome (GOLD analysis project Ga0315320, IMG submission 203458) | Ammonia-oxidizing marine archaeal communities from Monterey Bay, California, United States - M1 40m 21515 | ecosystem: Environmental > Aquatic > Marine > Coastal | place: USA: California...
ATAAACGATATGTATTTTTTTGCACCTATAGAATTGTTTGCACCTATAGAATTGTTTGCACCTATAGAATTGTTTGCACATACAGTATCATCTGGATTTATAAATAATTTACATTGTATACCCGGATAAGAACACGGATCATACATCACTGAAATATTATAACGATGTTTTAGTAGTTGATAAAGTACATCTCTTTTTATATAATATCCACAATTAAAATTAGAGTTAATCAAAACTGTTTGTGGTAGTCTATCGGAAATGTTTAATGATAAAAGTTCGTGTAGTTTATTATACACTAATTGAAGCTCTTCATCTGAACGAATACCTGGCAACTCTAATTTTCCGGTATTAAATACTTTTACATGAAATTCTTTATACTTATCAACACCTATTAATATACGAAGTATTACTACAAAACAATTATAAAAAGCACTTTTTTGTTTTATGCGGTAACTTATAATATCTTTCTTACTTAATCCAATACTAATTTTACGCACATCTTTATATTTTATTCTACCTGTTGGATTATCTATATGCTGCATGATATAAGTATTTACATAAGGGTAGTTATCGCATTTATTTATAATAAAATTTACTTGTTCTTTAGTTTCGGAATTAAATTTTATTTGTTTTTTTATTACACCTTCTTTTCGGTCTGTGTAGGAAATTATAGGTATATTCCAAAAAGTTTCAATTAAAGGAACCGCTGTTTGTAAGTATCCTATCATTGTTTTGGTTGAAATATATAGGTCACCACATTTAGGGGGTTTTGATATGGAAGATTCAATGTTTAAATTTATATCAACTTTTTGTCCTACACCACTTTTATCATAATAATCGTTTCTATTACTACATGATAAATCTATTTTTTCAGATGAATTATTATTATCAATAAAATTCATCCATTCTGTGTCTAAATCCATGTATAGATGTATTAGACCTTTTTAAGTATTTGTATTTCAATTTTTATATTTAACATATATATAATTAGAATGTATAATTCTACCAAAAATGTTTCTACAGCAATTCCTATTAAACCAACTATTGATAACAAAAAAGAAGTTTCTACTTATTTAAAACGTAATTCATTATCATTTGATAGTAAACTTGATAAAAATGCTTTTGATCCCACAAAAAATTCGCCCCCTAATCCTTGGTTAATTAAATTAGAGAGTAGAATTCAACAATATTATCAAATTAATTGATATACTTTTTTAATGTTAATAAAGTATACATTGTATACGTATATTCATTTTCATTATTGCAGTGAATATTATATTCTAACTTACACAGTAAATCTGTATTTATTATTTCCGTAGTTTTATATATAATATATTTTAAAAATTCTTTTATTATATACTTCATATCTATATTACTCGTAATGCTTATTTCTTTTAATATTGCATATACATTTTTCATATTTGTATGTTGCTGAATAGAGGTATATATCTTTTGCCATGTCAAATCATTGATTATTTCATATTTCCCTATTATATCTATATTGGTTTGTAAATAATTTATCATACTACGTATATCAGATTGAAATAATTGTTGAATATATTCAATTTGTATATCTTTTATTTGAATATTTTCTTTTTTGATTATATCTTTTAAAAAATTAATTATTAAATCAGTAGGTAAATTATTAAATTTTAATCTTAATAACTCTGATTGTAATGCATCATCTATTTTACTTATGTAATTACATATTAAACAAAATCTTACTGTTGAACTATATTCATTGATTAAATAACGTAAAGCTTGTTGCGCATTTTTCGTCATGTAATCTACTTCATCAAATACAACAAATTTCATCCCTTTATTTAATAAGGGATATGATTTTACAAACATACTTATTTGATTACGTATTACTTCTATACCTCTATCATCAGACGCATTTAAATGTATCAATAATGCTTTACCATCACAACCATTCATTTTATGATATTGATTAATTAAATTAATAATAGTTGTTGTCTTACCGGTTCCAGGTGGCCCATATAGTAACAAATTAGGAAAATAATTTAAAGTAATTATAGAATCTATTATAGTTTTATTTACTTCAGTTAATACAATGGAATTTAAATTATTTGGTCTATATTTTTCTACCCAAGGAACTGAATCGTTTGAGGACATTATAATAATAAATTAAAAGTATTTAAATTAAAATCTATAGTATAAAAATATGGAAAAAAAACGAGGACGAAAAAAACAATCTCAAACTCCATCTACAAATGATACTGCTCCGATAAAAGTTCCCAAAAAACGCGGTAGAAAACCTAAAGGCGGAAAAATTATAGTAGAAGAAACTACTAATAAAATAAATGATGTGATTAAACCTAATATTATTCTTCATCTAAAATGTAAATTAGATGATATTTCCAAATCTAATACACCACTTCACGAATATGACCCTGATAATATTGAAAATATTATTCATTATAATATTCAACAACAAAACAAAGGGATAGGTCTACAATTTGATGTTATTGAAAATGAAGGAAATATATCAAAGTCCGATATTGTATCTTTAAACATGAATGAGGAAATTGTTAAAACCGAAAATGTTAAAGATATATCATCAAAATTAAAACAATTATCCAAATTACTTCATAATAATATACCCGTAAATGAAACTAGCGCTTGCTTTTGGTGCACTTGCACGTTTACAAACCAACCCATTTTTATACCTCAACATAAACAAGATGATATGTATAAATGTTATGGTCATTTTTGCTCACCTGCGTGTGCGGGCGGGTATCTTTTTCAGGAAAATATTGATACATCAGTGAAATACGAAAGATATCAACTATTGAATCTTATTTACAATAAAGTCTATAATTATGAAAAAAATATTGTTCCAGCACCTTCACCTCATTATCTACTAGATAAATTTTGCGGTAATCTTACTATTGACGAATATAGAAATTTAATGGGACAAGATAAAGTTATTTTTGTTATGGATAAACCTCTTTCTAGAAATTATCCTGAATTGTTTGAAGAAAATAATGAATTACAAATTCATACTATTAACACCTTTTCTAAAAAAAAAAGAGATGTTTCCAAACAAAATATCTTTCAAACCACTTAATATATTATCTTTAGGTATAATATATGAAGTATACAAAAAAACACATGTATAAACAAAAAAAGAAACAAACCAGAAAACGAAAGTATAAACAAAAACACAGACGAACTCATAAACGAAAAGGGTTGAAAAAACGAAAAAGAACTCGGAGGAAGAGAGGAAGTATGAGTATGTGGCCTTTTTCCAAAAAAAAGATAGATGGAAGAACAGAACAAGGGATAAAAGTGGGGCAAGAGAGATGGAATGCCTACCCATTAGATACCTCTAAAATATTAAATGTTATAACCCCCAATAATTGTCCTGTTGTTGTAATAACTTCACATCAATCAAGAATATTATGTGAATTGAAAAGTTTAGGTTTTCTTAAGAAATATGATAGAGACATAAGATTTAAAAATGGAGCTATATTAAAAATTATGATACGTAAAGAAGCAGGCAATATTAATTGCACATGTGGAGTAGAATTAGTATATGATGGAGAACTTACGAAACCACTAGGCGGCGAAGAAACCAATGGCGGCGAAGAAACCAATGGCGGCGAAGAAACCAATGGTGGCGAAGAAACCAATGGTGGCGAAGAAACCAATGGTGACGAAAAAGCCAAAGGAGATTATAAAGGATTATTGAAAGGTAAAAAACCTTATTTTGTTAAGGAACAACCAACAAACAAAAAAGAATTATATGGGTCGTATAAATTTATACCAGAAAAACTCACATCTGTTAGTGCGATAAATGATTTGGGTATTAGTTCTAATGAAGAATTTAATTTAGATATATTTTTAATACGACATGGAGAAGGTACTCACAACGTGGCAACGATGAAGATACTACATACTAGTGCTGCTTTAACACTGAACGGTGAAGAACAAGCACATAATACTGGGCAAGCTTTAAAACAAATAATACCAAATTTCACAGTGTTGCACGCAAGAAATTTGTTACATTTGTGCGCATCTGATATAAGACGAGCCATAGAAACTATGGATATAGTAAAAAAACAATTATCTATGCGTGGCGTCCCAATATACGTAATACCATGTTCTCACGAAATATCAGCTAAAAACCCACCGTGCGATGGTAGTGGTTCTAAAGCTGGTTTGTCATCAAGAGGAGAAAATGAAGGTGCATCAAACGACTATTTATCTAGTGCTAATGTTAATACAAAAATGTATAGAGATTTTTATCATGGTATACGGAGCGACCATAGTAGTGGTCGTCAACATTGTGTAGAGACATCTATGTTTAAACAAATTATTGAAACACTCACTTTAGGCGACAATGACGGTGCCGCTGTCAAAACTGGCAGCAACGACGACAGTGGTGGTGATGGCGGTGACGGCGATGATGGCGATGACGGCGGTGGCGGCGGTGGCGGCAGCAATGAGGAAGCGGACGCGGACAATGTGGGCAGAGCAGCCTGGGTGTCGAAATTGCGCCTTCAAACCGAAAACCGCTCTGCCAAGGACGCCGATGAAGCTTATCTAGCTGCAGTTAGGAAGAAAAAGGCTATTACATTGAACCACCTCAAGTCGGACTTCTCCCTCGCTGAGAACGGAGGAAGATATGCATTCGAGGACGACGAGTGGAAGTATCCATAAACAATAAAAATATACTATTTAAATAATTCACGTGTTATTTAAATAATATGAGAAAACGATTTACAACCATGCTCGCATTTCAAGGTCAGAATCCATTGGGTATTGATGTGTATAAAAAATATATCACAATAAAAGACCGTTTTTTGTATCACGGAAAAGTAGATGATACTCATCTAAATCATTTAAAAACCCCACATGTTGTATCTACACTAGAAGAGATAGACACTCAACCCATTAATCATTATGATTGTGTAATAAATCATCTTTCGCTTCCTACGCGAGAACAGATACCAGACTATATACAATCCTTATATAAGATAGTAAAACCAGACGGTTATATTATTTTGTCGCTGCCTAATAAATATCCTAGTTTAGATTGCTTACATTGGTATACAAAATTATTGCCAGATGCCTCGGCGGAATATGCGTCAACCATACCGTCGCAAGAAGAATTATGCGATTGGTTAGGTGATAACGCATTTGAACTAGTAGATATCATAAAACCGAAAAGCGAGTTGATGTTAAAAAAGGAAATTTATTATAATCCCTCGGGCATTTATGATCCGGCATGGATATCTTGTGATCCATTTTGGAGTCATGTGGATAAAAATGATTTGATGCGTGTTGAACGACAGATTTCTACTTTATTTAAGCAAATGAAAATATATGATTATATCGAAGACGTAGATAAGGACCGTGAAAAATATGGACAGGTGTATTTTGTGATAGCACGAAAGACACCTTACAGAGTGTTCTATTAAATTATGCAAATTTTCTTAATAAAGATAATTTTATTTCAGCTTGTTCTAATTCAAATTGCTTAACATTTTTATTTTCTTGAAGTTTATCATATTCAGTATTGGTTTTAATACTTAAATCACTAAGTTCGTCTAAAGCAGTTTGAATTGTTTGTTTTTTTTGAAGTAAAATATTTTGAATTGTATTATTGTCTTCTACTTCTTTTTTTCGTTCCTCTTCAATACGGTCTATTTGTTTTTCAACGCTTTCTTTGTTTTTCTCTACTGTTTTAACCTGATTATTTTTTCGCTCTAATCGCAATAAATTGTTATCTAATGCACCTTGAGCAACATTTAATTTATCAACATAAGAAGTATTACTTTTATTTAATACATTTACGTTAATATTAGTTTGTTTTCTATTATTTCGCTCTTCTTTTAAAGCAAGTTTGGTTTGTATTAAGAATTCTCTTTCTTGTTGTTTTTTAAATTGTTTTTCTAATAGTATTTGTTTTTTTTGTTCAATTTTTTCCATTTGCATTTTTTTTTTCTCTTCTATTTCACTTAATCGTTGTTGCATTTTATTTTCTCTACTAACTTCTTTCTCCATTAAAGTATCCGCCAAATTTATTGTATTACGTTTATTCCTTTTTAACATTAATATTATAATATATTAATATAATATTAATTTATGAATTTAAATTTTACATCGAATAATTCATATAATAAACAATATTCATCGGGAATATATCATTATACGAAAAAAGAAATTCAATCTCAGGTTGGATTACCTAATCTTATTCGACAAAATTCTATATCTAATTTAAAAAAGTTAAAAAATAATGTAAATAACAATAATACACAGAATAATTCATTGATACCTTGTGACGAATTATTTAGCGAAATTGAAATGGATGATTCAAATATAGATAATACAAAAATTCCTAAATATGTTTTCCAAACATGGAAACATAAATTATTAAGTAATGATATGAAAAATAATTTATTAAATTTAAGAAGTCAACATAAAGACTATACATTTTATTTATATGATGATGCAATGTGTATTGATTTTTTAAAAAAACATTATAACAATGACGTTTTATACGCCTTTGATACTTTAATTCCAGGACCATTTAAAGCAGATTTATGGAGATATTGTGTGCTATATAAATATGGTGGTGTCTACATTGATATTAAATTAAATTGTATAAATGGTTTTAATTTAAATCAGTTAATACATGAAGAGTGTTATCCAAAAGATATTCCTCGTAAACAATATGGTATTTGGCAAGGTTTATTAATTTGTAAACCTAATAATATACTTCTTAAAAAATGTATTGATACTATTTGCCTGCATGTTAAGTTTAGATTTTATGGTAATACTTTTTTAAGTGTTACAGGACCACATCTAATGTTTAATATACTTGTAAAATATAAAATGATAAATGAATACAATAAAAGTAAAGTAAAATTAGTAAAAAAAAAAAATAAAGTATATTTATATTATAATAATAAACCTGTAATCAATTTTTATAAGGAATGGTATCATGATAGACAAGTCTCAGGTCCTAGATATGGTCCATTATGGGATAAACGAAATATCTATAAATAATATTAAATTACTTTATGATCTATTGTATTTTCTTTTAAATATAATTGATTTAATTTTTCTGTTAACACATCAAATCCCCCGCGATCATTTATATAAAATTTTGAAAAAACACAATAACAAAAATCTCTATCAATATCTTCATTTGAATAAATATGTATTGGTATGTTAAAATGAGTTTGAAACTTAGATAATAACGTTGAAAAAGCTTCTTCATTTTTTTGTTGTTTGTCAACAGTATAGTCCCATATGGGTGCCCCCTTTCTTAAATGTAGACTATCTTTTGCCCAAGCTCCATAGGAAAAACAAGTAACAATAGTTATTTTATGAATGGTATTATTTTTTATTATTTGTTCTATAGCACTTACGTAATTTTTTTTTAAATACCAGTCTAACGTAACTACGTCTCCCATTCTTAAATGTAATACTATTTCATTATTACTTGGTAAAGGTAATTTATTTTTTAAATTATACTCTTTTATACAATTTAATAAATTATTATAATTACAATTGTTTGTATTGTTTACTTTAAGATAATTAAATAATATTGTATTTCTATATTTTGTATCAGTTAACACTTTTTGTATACGATATTCCCATCTTTTACCTTGTCTATATATTATATCACCAAATGCATAATCTGAATTATTTTTTAAAATTTTTACTTGTTTTATAATATCTTTATGTTTATCATCCACCTTTTCTATATATATATCATATGAATTTAATAAATGTTTATCAATAAATCCATAATTATATAATTCTTTAATTGCTTTATAATCTGTATTATTGTAAAATTTTTTTATATTCCTAATTGCTATAGGTGATAAATATTTATGTGTATTATTGTTATTACTTCTAATTGGTATATTATTATGATATGATTTATGTAATAAATTGCATACTGCTTTACAATCTTTTACCATATGTTCTACACTACCAACAAATAATATTTCTTTATGTTTTTTTTTTATAAAATCACCATTTTGTAAATACCATCCAATGCCTTTGAATATATGTTCAGTTGAATTATTCATTAACCGTAATGCTTTATTACGTTCTATTTTATTATCACTACTAAGTGCTTCAGCTAAATGATTTGCACTTTTAAAATATAATATTAAATTATCATATTCTTTATTATATGCTACGCCTGTTTTTATTTTTTTAATTTCCCTTTTTGGACATGGTGATGTCTTCTTATTAATTGTATGTAATTGTTTTTTTGATTTTTTTGTATTAATAATAGAACGTGCATAGTTAAAGGCTGAAATATATCTTTTAATAGGATCTCTAATCCATATAATATAATGTTCATTTTTTTTATATTTAGGTTGTTTTATACGTGTAGGCCAAAAATGGTATTCAGGTATCTTTAATGTATTTTTTATATAACTACCCCCACATTTTCCTATATGGATAAATTTTGCATTAACTTGTTGTTCCATATTATAATTATATTAATATTTTATTTTCAAACACTATTTTTATAGAGTATAATGTCAATTATAGTTTTAACGTGTGATACTAAAAAAGAAAAATGTCCCAATCGTATTCGTTGGGAAAGAAGTGTAAATAAACAAAAATTAAAGTATTCTATACTAGGGGAGAATAAATTATGGCAAGGATGGAAATGGAGAATAAAACAATATTTAGATGGTTTGATAAAATTGGAAAATGAAAAAAAATATACTTACGCAATGATTACCGATTGCTGGGATGTAATTATACAGCGACGACCTAATAAAAAAGAATATAAAATATTAGATAATACTGTTATATTAGGTGCGGAAAAACAAAAAACAGGTATTTTTAGTTTTACCGAAAAATATAAAGATAATAAATGGCATAATATTAATGGAGGGTTTTATATAGGTAAAATATCTAATTTAATTATACTGTATAAAGAAGTTTTACATAAATGGGATGCATGCAAAAAAATTATAAATTATACAAAAATAAATGATCAACATGTTTTATCTTATATTTATATGTATTCTACCTTTCCTTTTAAACTTCAGTTAGATGTTAAAAAAAGATTTGTATTAAATTTTACTAAGAATGTAAATAAACAAGAATATGTAATCAAACATAAATCAATTTATTCTAATACAAACAACGATATATATAAACCTATAGCACTTCATAATCCAGGAAATCCAAAAAAACCTATTCATAATTTAAATAAGTTATTTAATCTTATTGTTTCGTAAAATATTGAATAATAGACGTATTTACTACTTTGTCCATAAATTTTTTTTCATTTGTATTTTTTAACTGTTTGTTTATAAGTTTTTTTTTTAATAATGCTTCATTTGCATTTTTTACACTTTTGCCGTGTTTTTTTGCTGGATGTTGTAATATAGTATTAATATTATCATTCGATTTAATCGTTAATGGAAATGGTGCTAATTTATTGTTTATATATGTTTTTACTGTAGCATTATCCAATAATTTATAATAGTTTACACATATAACATTATCATAATTTTCTATTAAATACTTATAATTGGAATAATAATTATTATATAAGTGAATTATTGTTTTCCACTTTATATTTCTAAGAATACATGGATGTTTTATATGTTTATCCCATTTAATATTATATTGTTTTTTTCTTATACTTGCTATCCATTCATAAAGCGATCTAAACATACATATGAATAATGTATTTTTTTTTTTTTTAATACAATTTTCTAAATAGGGTAATCTTATAGTATGTTTCCATATATGGGTGTGACCTTCCCACTGGATATTTAAGGGTTCATTAATATTTTGCTTAAGAATTTTGGTGATAAGATTTGTACCAGTACAAAATGGACCAAAAATTTGTATACTATTCATATATATTAGTATAATAATTAAAAAAAATATACATATGATATATATGAATAGTTATAATAGAAAATTTTTTAAGGAAATGAAAAATAAACCTCATCTCGATATTCGTTATGGTAAATATAATTTATCTAAAAATAGTATACACGCACAATTAAAAATGTTGCTAGCTGAAACTGTAGATATATTTAATAAAATTGATATTCCTTGTATTATAATGCATGGTTCGTTAATTGGATGGTATTTTGGTCAGAAAATGTTACCGTGGGATGATGATATTGATATCGTTATTTTAGATGAACATAGAGAAAAATTAAAAACATTACATGGATATCAAAATAATAAGATATTAATTGAAATAAATCCTGTAATAGATACTATACAAAGAGATCCTTCTAATATTATTGAAGCTAGAATTATATGTAAAAATACGGGGGTATTTATTGATGTTACCAATTTATCTAAAGGTAATATTTTTCATATAGGGGCATCAAATAGAAATGTAATTACAAAAACTTTCCCTCTTAATGAACAATACACAGACACAGACTCTTTTCTATTTAAACCAATATCTTATAATCACAGTGATCATTTTGATATTCGTTATAACTTGATATCAAGAAATAAGATACAAATTACGGTTAAACGAAGAGATATGAACCAGGGATGGGGTCTAGATTTACATTTATATGGGTATGATAGCACAATGTTTCCTCTTTACAATAAAAATGAAATCAATTGTTTTAGTCCTCATTACTATCCTATAATAGATATTTATCCTCTTACACAAACTACCTTTGAAAACATAAACGTATATATTCCTAATAATGTTGAAAATACATTGATCAGTGAATATGGTAATAAAGTTTTAAAACCATATTATAGAAATTATATTTATAAAGATGGTGTATGGAAAAATAAAGTATAAAACGCTACGTATATATTATTTAGTATATTTTAAACCAAATTTTACATTTTTATCATATAATTTTCTATAGTTATTATCTATTACTGTAAAATTGTTTTGTTGTATAGTAGTATTGTTTTTAATACAGATAATTTCTTTAAATAAATCTATATATAATTTTAAAAAAGAACACAAATTTTTACGATAAGGAATATGATTATTATGACCATTAATACTATGTTGACTCGGTAACTCTGATACAACTATATTAGATACTAAATAATGTTTATTTACATTATAATATATTTTACCTATAAATGATAATAATATATCTTCACCATTACCATAGGGTTTTCCTTCTCTATAAATATGCTCTATGATTGGTTTACATTTAAAAAATAAATTACACAACATTTTATCACATACCAATAATCGTGTTAGGACTATATCACAGTATTGGGATTTTGGGGGACTTTTATAATAATGAGTATCACTTTCCATATTTCTTCCTTCATATCCTACTATCCTATTTGGATTTTTTTCATAATTATTAAGCAACTTTGTTAAATTATTATGATCCACTACTATATCATCATCTATAATAATAAGTTTATCTGTTTGCGCGGAAAGTCCTCGTATAAATCGTAAATCTAAACCATATACTAGATTTAATTTTGAATCATTGAAACATACAACTTTTTTAAAATCTTTGAAAAACAGTTGATTATTAGGATGTCCATTGCTAACTATAATACTACTTACATAAGGATAATCGTGCAATGTAGTAATTATGTTGATCACATTATTAGGTCGTTTCCAATTTAATATAATCATCGTATATTGATATTTCATATACTATAAAAATATATGAAATATGAAATCTTAACAAATATAATAAGGAAATACATATTTTACATAACCGGGCATAAAATGTGGATCATAATAATGTAATTCTATATGTAAACATAAAATGCTATTTCCATTATCATTGTCATTTATCCATTCTAAAACATTTGTCCAACTCATATAAGATAATGCAATAGGTAAGTCTTTGAAATTTTTATATTTAAAAATTTCATTAGTAAAGTCTATTAATAATTTAGGATTTATGGCATTTTCATTCAATATGTTATTATAACTCATAAACATAGATAATGTTTCTTGATACAATGATAATGGTGGATACAAACTATCTGAACAGTCTACTTCGTCACCTGAACAGTCTACTTCGTCACCTGAACAGTCTACTTCGTCACCTGAACAACCTACATCGTTGCAATCATCATTATTAATACTTCTTTTAATCACTTTATAATAATTAAACTTAGTAACATCTAAAAATTCATTAGGAGCATAATAGTTATATGGAAAAAAAGCATTTTTAAAGGTAGATACTGTTAACATTATTGGTTCTAAATAAATGGTATAACTGCAATTTTTTTTTACATTTGTATTTGTACATTTCTTATTACTCATTATAGCAACTGTAATCGTTTTCAAGTTTAATTCACTCATAATAATATAAATGATTATTTTATAAATATGGAAAAAGAACGATTAAGAATTGGTATTTGTTTTTTTGGTTTAACTCGTTCTTTAAAATATACTTTACCATCTATTCAAAAAAATGTATTTAATGTGCTTAAACGTCACAATATGGATTATGATGTATATTTACATACCTATGATTTAAAAGGATTAACTAATAAACGTAGTGGAGAAATAAATTGTCCATTGGATACTGAAGAATGGAAACTACTTAACCCGGTTGCTCATAAAATAACAAATCAAGGTGATTTTGATAAATCATTTAATTGGAATATGCTATTTAAACATGGTGATATATGGAAAGATGGTTATAATAGTATAAAAAATGCAATTAGACAATTAAATAGTCTAAAAGAAGTAACCTCTCTTTGGGTAAATAAACCTAAATACGATTATTATATATATATACGCCCTGATTTATATTATGTAAATGAAATAAATATAAATGATATATTAGAAAATATTCATTTAAAAAATATTATTGTTATCCCTTATTGGGGTAACTATAGAGGCGGATTTAATGATAGAATTGCATATGGATGTTATGAAGTTATGAAAATATATGGTAATCGTATTGATCATATACCTAGTATTTATACACAAAAAACTGTTAAAAAACCATATCACTCGGAAAGATATTTAACTATTATTATACGTAATCATCAAATATTTATAAGATATTGTAAATTAAAAGCTATACGCATACGCGCAAACGGTATTTATGATGAAAAAGATAGTTCCATGTTTAAACGATATTTAACTTAAATGTTTTTTAAATAAACATCCATTGGACGATAAATGAGGAATCTCGCGAATTTTACGCACATTTTGCTGTGTACAATCTCTCATCCAAATTTTTATAATGCAAAAAGATTTTTTTGGTGAAATGGTTATACCTGTTATATTTTTCATAAATTTGTTATCTTTACTCAATGTATTACCTACTACCAAACAACATAATTGATCCCATACTTCTTTTACATGGTTATTATTAATTTTATACGAAAAACAACCTCCGTCACTATTCGCCTTATCTTCCCACATCGGTTTGATACCATCACGCATCATAAACATCATGCAATTCTTTACCAACATATTCGGCAAACAATCCAATATAGCTATCATTTCTTCTACACTTGATACCTTTAGTAGTGTCTTGTAACTGTTCATTGTCCAATCGGTGTCATGTGGTAAATGAGCCCAAAAGACCCATTTATCAGAAAGTGAATGGAATTTAGCCACAGTTTCCGACATTATACTTATATATAATAATAATTATTTAATATACTTTTTACAATATATTTATGTAAACACTGCATCACCATTATCAAAATGTCCTACTGAATCTCCTACATCACCGTCTATTGTGCAACTATATATTTGACCATTTGTTTCATTTGTCGTATAATAAACGGTGTCTTCAATATTTATTTCAAATACTTCCTCTTCTTCTTCTTCTTCTTCTTCTTCCCCATCCTCCCGGGGTTGTGACCCCGAATCCCCATCCTCCCGGGGTTGTGACCCCGAATCCCCATCCTCCCGGGGTTGTGACCCCG
>Ga0315320_10003009_pt1 | contig 13883 bp, 12 predicted proteins | sample M140m21515metaG_FD_203458 | JGI IMG/M metagenome (GOLD analysis project Ga0315320, IMG submission 203458) | Ammonia-oxidizing marine archaeal communities from Monterey Bay, California, United States - M1 40m 21515 | ecosystem: Environmental > Aquatic > Marine > Coastal | place: USA: California...
ACCGGTTTGACTTAACTCCAACTGAAAATCCGTTGGTATGGAAGGCCTTAGTGGTCTGTGGCCCCGGGACATATGTCAGATCTCTCGGAGCCGACCTAGGAAAGGCTCTGGGCGGAGGAGCGCATATTACTAACTTACGGCGCACCGCTAGTGGATCCTTTACTATCGCAGAAGCAGGGCCGGTGGATGAGGCCGAACTTAAACCAGTTGGTGAGATGGTTAGATCGATGGCTCGCCTGGTGTTAGATGACTCTGATGTAGCAAAAGTACGAAATGGCGCTCGGCTTCCGAGCGACATGATGCTTGGTGAGGGTCCCTGGGCGTTGTTTGATGAGTATGGCGAACTAGTTGCCGTTCACGAGCGAATCGAAGGGTTTGTTAAAGTAGGTGTCGTGCTCCCGGTATAAAAATTCAGATTCTGGATCTTATACATTGCCGATGAGGTCGCCGTAGGAACTATGTCCGGGTAGCTTTATAGATCGTGGAAATTATTCGTGATATGGCATGGTCTCCTGCACTCACTCACGGCAGTGTGGTGACAGTTGGCGAATATGATGGCGTGCACCGTGGGCATCGAACTGTTGTGTCGGAAATGCACAGGATGGCAGCCGAGAGAGGCTGCGCAACGGCGGTAGTTACTTTCGACCGACACCCAGCAACTATTGTTCGTCCGGACTCAGCGCCGCTTTTGTTGTGCGATTTAGAGCATAAACTTGAGCTTTTGTCTGAAACGGGAGTGGACTACACAGTAGTTGTGGAATTCTCTAAAGAGCAGTCTGAAGTTCCTGCAGAGGCTTTTGCGAAGCAAGTGTTAGTTAATTGTTTGCAGGCAAGAGCTGTGGTGGTCGGTGCTGATTTTCACTTCGGTAAAGGGCGTAAGGGTAATGTCCAAACTCTTCGAGAAGTTGGACAAAAACATGATTTTGAAGTTGTAGGCCTTCCGCTGGTGAAACAAATAACTGGAGACGGTGAAGTGATTTCATCTACTTCTATTCGAGGAGCATTGAGTAATGGAGATGTTGAGAAAGCTCACCGCCTACTAGGTCGCCCATTCGAAGTCAGAGGTATAGTTACTTCTGGTGACCGGCGTGGCAGAACAATTGGATTTCCAACAGCGAATTTGCCGACCACGTCGGATCTTCAAGTACCGCAAGATGGTGTCTATGCAGCTTGGTACCAGCGCCCTGACGGTAGCCAATACCCCGCTGCTGTAAATGTAGGAAAACGACCTACATTTTATGATTTTGCGGAGAGATCATTGATAGAAGCCCATTTAATTGGCTTCCGAGGTGATCTTTATGATGAACCAGCGAAGGTCAAATTTATGTGCAGGCTTAGAGGCGAAAAGCGTTTTGATGGCCCTGAAGATCTAAAAAACCAGTTAAAAAGGGACGTTGAGGAAGCGTCTAAGATTCTTTCTGAGTAAAACTTCATGACAATAGGACCGGACATTTTTAGTTTCTTAGATATTCACTGCTATGATGTTTAGCGGTGTGTTTTACTCACATCAGATGATGATTGCCACCCCTACTATCCGTGGCATCCTAAGACGTTGAAGGAATTCATGGCAGATAAGTCATCCACGATGACAGAACACGGGAAACACGCAACAGACACAGGTTCGCCTGAAGTGCAGGTTGCGCTGCTTTCTGACCGTATAAACCATTTAACCGGTCATTTGAAGATCCACGTAAAAGATCACCACAGTCGCCGTGGTTTGTTGAAGTTAGTCGGGCGTCGTCGGCGTTTACTTGACTATCTGATCAAAAATGACATAGAGCGTTATAGAGCCCTGATCGCGAAGCTCGGCCTGCGCCGTTAAAACTTGCCTCGACTATCCGATTCCTACTGCGCGAACGGCTATAGCTCAGCAAAAGTTGTCGCTATCTCGCAGTTGGTAGTCGTTGATGACTCGGAAAATTATTCGAGTAATCAACGTCTATCAACTGAATATAAATCATAGGCGGGAAGGCCCTGCCGAAGGAGAAGAAACAATGGCTAATGCCATTTCTGTATCGGGACCTATATCAGGAACCGACAAAGTCATATCATTTGAGACCGGCAAACTTGCTGGTCTGGCAAATGGAGCTGTTACGGCAAGGATCGGAGATACTCAGATCCTAGTTACCGCTACAGCATCAGCGAAACCGCGTGATGGTGCGGATTTCTTTCCACTTACTGTCGATATTGAAGAACGAATGTATGCGGCGGGTAGGATTCCAGGATCTTTTTTTCGTAGAGAAGGCCGTGCATCAGATGATGCGATTTTGGCTTGTCGGCTTATTGATAGGCCCTTGCGTCCAAATTTCCCTGATTCGTACCGCCATGACACTCATGTAGTAGGCACGATCCTCGGAGTCGATGGACAGAATCAGTACGATGTAATAGCGCTTAATGGTGCTTCCGCAGCTCTCTGGGTTAGTGGCATACCATTTGAGTCACCAGTAGCGGCAGTTCGGCTTGCTTATACCATCGATGGCACGTGGGTCCCATTCCCTACTTATGAAGAGGGCGAAGCTGGAACCTTCGAAATGGTTGTTGCAGGTCGTCAGTTAGATAACGGCGAGATCGCAATCATGATGGTGGAAGCCGGCGGAACGGAACGAGCTTTTGAGTTCTATGACCAAGGGGCTCCAAAAGTAACTGAAGAGGTTCTTTCGCAGGGCTTGGAAGCTTCCAAGCAGTGGATCGATGATGTCATTGAGCTTCAAAAATCATTGCGCGCTAAGTGTGGGGAAATAGATAAACTTGACTGGGTTTCGAGCGTTGACTACAGCGATGAGATAATTTCTAGAGTTCGTGAGATAGCAGTGCCTCGATTGACAGAAATTATGTCTATCGCCGATAAAGCGGAACGTGAAGCTGCGCAAAGCGCAGCAACGCTGGAAATCAGAGCTCAAATCGAAGCAGAATTTTCAGATCAGTCTGATGCGTCAAAACAAATTGGTGCAGCTGTTCGCTCAGTTACTAAGGAGATAGTGAGACGCCGGATCGTCAAAGATGGTTTCCGCATTGATGGGCGAGCTCGAGATGAAGTTCGTTCATTGTCAGCTGAGGTTGGTTACATCGGAGATACGGCCCATGGTTCAGGCTTGTTCCAACGAGGTGAGACTCAAGTTCTTAATGTGACCACGTTGGGAATGAGCCGCATGGAGCAGCTCATCGATACGTTGAATCCAAATGACCGCAAACGGTACATGCATCATTACAACTTCCCACCTTTCTCCACTGGCGAAGCTGGATTTATGCGTGGCCCAAAGCGAAGAGAAATCGGTCACGGCGCGCTTGCAGAAAGAGCGCTGGTACCTGTGATTCCGTCGAAGGAAAGTTTTCCTTATACTCTTCGGCTGGTTTCTGATGTTCTTTCTTCGAATGGATCAACATCGATGGGTTCAGTTTGCTCATCTTCCCTGTCGCTAATGGATGCGGGTGTGCCAATTCGTGCACATGTTTCAGGTATCGCAATGGGTCTTGTATACGCCGAAGGCGAGTATGTCACTTTGACGGATATTCTGGGTGCTGAAGACGCATTTGGAGATATGGACTTCAAGGTTGCTGGAACTGAAGATGCCATCACAGCACTTCAGTTAGACACCAAGATCGAAGGTATTCCTGCCGAAGTACTTACACAGGCGTTATCTCAAGCTCGTCAGGCTCGGTTGCAGATACTCGAAGTTATGAATTCTGCGATAGCTGAACCTCGAGAAGATGTAGGCGGAAACGCTCCTAAAATTGTTAGTTTCGAAATCCCTATCGACAAGATCGGCGAAGTTATTGGTCCTCGTGGAAAAGTAATCAACACGATTCAAGAGGAAACCGGTGCTGACATATCAGTAGATGATAATGGAATGGTTGGACTAGTTAGTATTGGTTCGAGCGACCGCTCTAAAGTCATAGAAGCTGAGCGACAGGTGCGTTTAGTAATTAATCCACCGACAGCAGACGTTGGGGCTGAATATGATGGCCGAGTCGTAAATATAACCAAATTCGGGGCGTTTGTTAACATCCTGCCGGGTACCGATGGCTTGCTGCACATTAGCAAAATCGGCGGTAACAAAAGGTTAGATAAAGTCGAAGAGGTTCTGAACGTAGGAGATATTGTTCGAGTTGCGGTAGACGATATCGATCCGAATGGAAAGCTTTCGCTTTCAATGATCTCAAACGATGCCACTGAAGCTAAAACTGAAGAATCAGCAGCCCCAAAAGCAGCAGATCCAGAAGTTGAAGCAAAAGTCGCTGAAGAACAGGCACCTGCGAAAGTATCACCTTCCAAAGATGCACCTTCTTCTGACGAAGCTCCAGCTAGGGAGCTAGTCTCCTTCGAAGAGCATTTCGAAAGCATCGCAAAAGCAGAATTCGGAGACCTTGGGCCTCGGCTTGATGATGATGGTCGTGGCCGTCGGCGTCGCAAGGGACGTAACTAAGAATGCGTTAAATTTAGATCATTTTATTTTAATTGACCGACAGTAGTAGCGCTCGTCCTCCAAACTGGGGACGGGCGTTTACTTTTCTTACGTCTCCTTCGGAAGGAAATGCACATGCGAGTTCTTGTATTTGGTGCTGCTGGCCGTATGGGCCAGGAAATCTGCTCAGCGGTTGAAGCAGATGATGGTTTGGAACTTCGTGGTGCGGTAGATCCAAATAGACATGATGAGGAGCAATCAGATAATTCAGTTGTGATCGCGAAAACTATTAGAGATATTGATCCCTCAACTATAGATGTTGCGATTGACTTCACTGTTGCCGAAGCAGCTAGAGAAAACGTTGCTTGGTGTGCCAATAATGGAGTTCATGCCGTCGTAGGCACATCGGGCCTCAGTAACGAGGATCATCAACTTTTCGCTACCCTGTTCTCGCAAAGTAATTGTTTGTTAGCGCCCAATTTTGCTATTGGTGCAGTTCTGATGATGCGTTTTGCTGAAATTTCTGCACCCTTTTTTCCGACCGCCGAAATCATTGAACTTCATCACGATAAGAAAATTGATGCGCCGTCCGGTACAGCTATGCAGACGCTTGAGCGGATGTCGTCAGCATCCGAGGAGTGGGGTGCGGATCCAACTCTTAATGAAATTGTCAGCGGCGCGCGTGGTGGTAAAGGGCCAGGAGGAATTAGCGTTCACTCGGTCAGGATGAGGGGTTTGGTAGCCCATCAAGAGGTGATCCTTGGAACTGAAGGCGAAACTTTAACAATCCGACATGACAGTTTGGACCGCTCTTCGTTCATGGGAGGAATTCTTCATGCCTGCAAAGTTATTAGAGAATTTCCCGGTGTGACTGTTGGACTCGATAGTTATCTGGGAATTTAGTCATGACTATTCGAGTAGCAGTAGTCGGAAGCCTAAATCATGACTTGACTGTTTTTGTTCCGCATAGACCGGGTAAAGATGAAACTCTTCATAGTCAGGATATGAAAGAGTTCAGGGGGGGAAAAGGATCTAACCAAGCAGTTGCTGCAGCTCGGATGGGAGCCTCAGTTGCAATGATCGGTTGCGTCGGTAACGACGCTCGAGCTGAATTCTTACTAGACGGCCTAGAGCTCGATGGAGTCGACCACAGCTATGTGAAAACAGTAGAGGCACCGACGGGGTTGGCTCTAATCACAGTGGACCCAGAAGATGTTTCGATAGTTCTGGTCTCTGGAGCAAACGCTCTTTTGGATGCGACGCATGTTCGTGCTGCTAAGAAAAAAATAGTTGAAGCAGATGTTTTGCTCTTGCAGGGCGAAGTTAGTGAGGGAGCCTCTAAGGAGGCAGCATCGATTGCGGCTTCAGCAGGTACTTTAGTATTGTATAACCCGGCACCATTTACTGAAGCAGCGAAAGAGCTAGCTGTTCTCGCTGATATTTTAGTTGTCAACAGCTTTGAAGCTGAACAGCTTGGAGATACTGAAACCAATGTAGTTGTCAAGACGCTCGGTGCAGATGGTTGCGAAGTATGGGTTGGAGGAGAAAAAACTTATATCGAGGCGCCTGTGGTTGGCGTTGTGGATCCAACCGGCGCTGGCGATGCCTTTCTAGGAGCGTTCGCAGTCTCATTAATCGAAGTAAAAAATCCGGTAATCGCAGCATCAATAGCTGTAGCTGCTGGGGCTTACTCCGTGACGGTTGCTGGAGCTCAGCCAAGTTTCCCGACGCAGGATGATATCGCTTATCTTCTGAAACGGTAGAGCTGGCCATCTACGAGTCTGATGCGCCCTCGTTTCGCAACTTCCTCCGTTGGTTTTTGGTGCTTTGGAACATAATGAGAAAGACCATGAGAACTGTGAAAGGCAGTGAATAACGGTTAATCAAATTTACGATCTTTCCGACAGGGCCATCGAAGATAGAACTCACGGAATAGTAAAGAGTAAGTCGGGTCAATGTTCCCGAAAGATTTACGAGGATGAACGGGAGCCGCTTCATCTTAACGATGCCAGCGAGTAGACACATTGGATAACCAGGCAATAAGAAGAGCATTAACCAGCCGACTTTGGGAAAATTTCTTTCCAACCAATTGAAGCTGCGATTAAAAAAACTTTTTTCACCAAGTTCGCCGAGTAAATAACCTTTTGCGTCAGCACCGTATTCCCACCCAAGCCGATGTAGAAAAAGATCAGGAGCGAATAGTCGAATAGTCCCGACGGTTAAAAATCCTACGATAGAGCTTTCATGAGCCACTAAAAGAAGCATCGGGTCAGTGCCGTTTAAGGCGAGAAGAGTCAGCGGCGATGAGGAAATCAATGTGCTTGTTAAGATTTGTCCTACATAAGCTGCAACCGCAAAAAGCAGTGGAATAGCAGCCAAAAGTTTGATTCGACGTATATCGGAATCGTTCATGCGAGCTGGTTGATTAAAGGCGGTCAAGGACTCTTAGGTTAGGCGTTAGTAGGTCTAGAGCGGCATGTCTTCTACTATCAAAGTATGGAATCGACGATGATGGATACTCCGCTTACCTTAGATTATTTTTTTCGGCGTGCAGAGAGGCTTTTCGCTGACAAAGAGTTAGTGACTGCGACATCTGCAGGTGTGGTGAGAACGACTTACGGGACTTGGGCAGATAGGACTCGGCGACTTGGTGGCGTTTTAGATAAACTGGGAGTATCTGAGTTCGGGAGAGTAGGGACTTTCGCTTGGAATACCACTAGGCATCTTGAGTTGTATTTCGCAGTGCCTTGCACGAACCGTGTTTTACATACGTTGAATATCAGACTGTTCCCTGAGCAACTTGTATACATAATCAATCATGCTGAAGACGAAGTAATTTTTGTTGACCGGTCGTTGCTAGCGTTGCTGTTGCCGCTAATGGATCAGCTGCAAACAGTGCGCCACCTTATCGTCATGGATGACGGGGCAGGTGACGTTCCTGAAAGCTCTCAGATTTTGGATTATGAAGATCTTTTGTCAGATGCCAACGGCGTCGAATTTAGCGTTCGTGATGAACGTCAGGCGGCATCAATGTGTTACACGAGTGGAACTACTGGCAACCCAAAGGGAGTTGTCTATAGCCATCGTTCCACTTATCTTCATACCTTGAGCACGATGACGGCGGATGTTCTTGGAATAAGGGAATCTGATGTTATCTTGCCAGTCGTTCCAATGTTCCACGTCAATTCGTGGGGGCTTCAGCACGCAGCAGTAGCAGTAGGAGCAACATTAGTTAACCCTGGCCCTAATCTTCAAGCTGAACCAATTGCTCGGCTTTTGGAGTCTGAAAAAGTTACGGTCACAGCAGGTGTTCCGACTATTTGGATGGGCGTGCTGCCTGAGTTAATTGGAAGAGACCTACCAGACTTGAGAGCAATCGCGTGCGGTGGCTCAGCTGTACCGAAGTCCTTGTCGGAGGAATTTAGGAATAAGGTTGGGTTACCGTTACTCCAAGCATGGGGAATGACTGAGACTAGTCCTTTAGCGGCGATAGCTCATGTTAAGTCTTCGGATAACGACCTTGATGAAGAATCAAAGGCCGACATTCGTTCTTCAGTTGGAACTATTGTCCCATCGGTTGAATTTCGTATCTGCGATCCTGGCTCGACAAATGAGATGCAGTGGGATGGGGAATCGAGTGGTGAGTTGCAAGTTCGCGGCCCGTTTGTGACGGCACGGTATTATAAGCGTCCCGATGCAACTGACTCGTTCACCTCAGATGGGTGGCTAAGAACCGGTGACGTGGCTACCTGCAGTGAGAGCGGTTACATCAGCTTGGTGGACCGGACTAAAGATCTAATTAAGTCTGGTGGCGAGTGGATTAGTTCAGTCGACATTGAAAACGAGATAATGAGTCACCCCAAAGTAGCCGAGGCTGCTGTTATTGCAGTCGCTTCTAAACGCTGGATGGAAAGCCCTATGGCTTGTGTCGTTTTGAAGAAAGATGAGGTTATGACTCACGAGGAACTTCTTGAGTTTCTTACTCCGCGTATGGCTAAATGGTGGCTTCCTAGCCTAACGCGATTCATTGATGAGGTGCCAAAAACCTCAACAGGGAAATTCTCGAAGCGAACGCTTCGAGATAAGTTCGCTGATTTAGTGGTGGAGTAGCGCTAGGTGAATTTCCAAAGACCGACTAGGTCAGTTCTTATTACCGGTGCGAGTTCTGGGATCGGTGAAGCGGCTGCTCATTTATTTGCGGAAAGTAATTGGCGCGTTTGGGCGGGAGTTCGAAATAAAGATGACTATTTTCGGCTGAAGCAATTTAAAGGAATAGAACCTTTAGTGCTTGATGTGAGAAGTGATGAACAAGTCGCATTAGCAATAGAACAAATTTCGGAGAGTCATGAAGCTTGTGATTTGGATGTGCTCGTAGCTAACGCAGGAATTGTTAAGGCAGGCCCGATTGAGTTTGCCAGTATTGAGGATTGGCGGGAGCAATTTGAAACTAACGTCTTTGGTGTGGTTCGATTGCTACGAGCAAGCATGCCGTTGATGCGCCGCGCGAGTGACCCTCGGATTATCATAATTGGGTCAATTAACTCCCGGATAGGAATGCCATTGTTGGGTCCATACGCTGCCAGTAAACATGCGTTGTCGGGGCTGGCTGACTGTTTTCGTCGTGAGCTAGGATCGGACGGGCCTAGGGTCAGTGTTATAGAACCTGGAGCAGTGGATACACCATTGTGGGGAAAAGCTAGTGAGATGGCAGCTTCGATGGTGGCATCGATGGGTGTCGAAGAAATGGGAAGGTACGGAGCTGTCATAGCCGCACAGCGCAGAAAAGTGGCTAAACAGAAGAATCAGGTATGTTCCCCGGAAGCTGTCGCTAAGAAAATTATTTTGTGCGCTGCATCATCGAGACCGCCGGCACATTTGTTAGTTGGCAAGGATGCTCGTTTGGCCTGGGCTATGCAGTCGGTGTTGCCGAGTCGATTATTTGATTGGATTATTAGAACTAGGACAAAATCTAATTAACTGAACGATTGACCAGTAGCTCAGATTAGGCTGATAGCCAGTAAGTTACTAAAGGGTAACAATTATGAATGATCGATTGACCAGCGGTAAAGATAACGCTTATAGTCGGGCGTTAATTGACGTGTTTCAATCTTCAAAGGTCAGAGGAGTCTCTATATGAGTTCAGTTGAAGAAATCATTGGCCGCACTGACCCCAACGACTTCGACGCGATTCTAGGTATGACCAATACCGATGTCGAAGAGACTATTCATTACGTGGAAGATAATGCAGACTGCATTTATACCTGGGATTACGAAAAAGGAGCACGGCCTCAGCTCGAGAAGCTTTACGAAAAAGCAAAAAAAGGTCAATGGAATGGCGAAACCGATCTTCCTTGGGACACTGATGTCGATCAAGAAAAGTTAGCTACCCAAGAATATGATGAAGCAGGTGCTCTGGATGCGTTTATCGATTTCAGCGGGACTGGAGTCGAAAAGTGGGGGCGTAAAGACTGGATTAAGTTCAACATGGAATCGCAGAATTGGGCTCTAAGTCAGTTCATGCATGGTGAACAAGGTGCGTTAGTGTGTACCGCAAAAATAGTAGAAACTGTGCCATGGATTGACGCAAAATATTATGCGGCTACGCAGGTGGTAGATGAGGCTAGGCACGTAGAAGTATTCTCGAAATATTTAGAGTCGAAACTATCAGATTCATATCCGATCAATATCCACTTAAGAATGTTGCTTGATGAAATCGTAAGTGACTCTCGGTGGGATATGACGTACCTCGGAATGCAAATAATGGTTGAGGGCCTCGCTCTAGCAGCTTTTGGTTTCCTCTACCAGCAGACTCGGGAACCGCTCTTAAAACAGCTTCTGCGCTACGTAATGAGCGATGAGGCTAGGCACGTAGCTTTTGGCGTGCTCTCGTTGAAGGAAGCTTATGCAGGGATGAACCAGAGTGAATTGAGAGAGCGTCAGGAGTTTGCTTTCGAGGCTGCCTTGCGGATGCGAGATCGTTTCCTTCAACAGGAAGTTTGGAATCGTATGGGTGCAGATGTATCCAAGGTTCTTCCAATAGTCGCTCAGAACCCTGAACGGCTTGAATTTCAGCACTTACTTTTCAGTAAGATTGTTCCCAATTGCAAAAAGTTAGGTTTGTTGGATGCTGGCGATGGTTGGTTGAGAGAAAAATTTGGTGAAATTGGTGTCATCCAATATGAAAATTGGGTCGATATTGAAGAAGAAGTAGATGCTTTCGCAATCACGCGTGAGTTAGAGGCTGAGTCGGCCTTAGGTTAGAGATTTACCTGTAACGATGACACCTGCAGATTCCTCAACAGAACTAATGCTGTTATTAGCGTTGCGTCTAAAAGGATTGGGAGAAGTTGATGCAGTAGCGGACGTCCATGCGCTTGATGTTGATGAGACCGAATGGGCATTGGCCGAGCTGATCGAAAGTGGTAAGTGCGTTTACCGGCCAGTAGACGGTGTGATGAAATATTTGTTGACTCCATCAGGTCGCGAATTCGGTGAGCAAGCGCTTTGGCGAGAAATTGACGATCCATCTAAGAAACAGAAAATTCAGCAAGCTTACAACGAGTTTCGTGGCCTTGAGAAAGGCCTGTTCCAGGTGCTGGCAGACTGGCAAGTAATTGACGGGACCAGCGTTCATCAGAGGATAAACAAACATGATGACCATCTGTATGATCAGGAAATTTTGGAGAGATTATATAACATTGACGTGAATCTTCAGAAAATTCTGAAACCGCTAGCAACTATGTTTTCGCGGTATCAAAACTATGGGAGTAGGTTCACTAAAGCCCTAGATCTAATGAAAAATGGTGACATGCAATACTTGATGAAACCTCTGATTGGCAGCTACAGCACCCTCTGGTTCGAGTTCCACGAAGACCTTTTAGCGACCTTAGGTATCAATCGCGCTAGTGAGGACAGCACCTGGCAGCTACCCTCAGCAACATGAGCGCAAGATTTGGCAGGGTAATCCCAGCAATGGTCACACCATTCGGAGAAGATGGCTCCCTTGATGTAGATGCATCAGTGGAGCTAGCTAAATGGTTAATAGCCCAAGGGAGTGAAGGATTAGTTCTTACCGGCACCACTGGTGAAGGTCCTACAATTACTGATAATGAGGACTGGGAACTCTGGCGGGCTGTCTCAGAAGCAGTTACTGTGCCGGTAATAGCGGGAACAACAACTAATGACACAGCGCATTCCATCGAACAAACTATAAAAGCAGAAGAGATGGGCTGTGATGGGATCTTGGCCGTGACGCCGTATTACAATCGGCCATCTCAGGCAGGGCTTTTTGAGCACTTCAGAGCAGTCGCCCAAAACACTAGCCTGCCAGTTATTTTATATGATATTCCTGTACGCTCAGGCCGCAAAATTGATTCAGAAGTGCTTTTGCGTTTGGCAACAGAAACATCAAATATTGTTGCAGTCAAAGACGCCGCTGGAAATCCAGCTGAAACAGCCAAAGTAATACGTGATGCGCCTGCTGGTTTTGAGGTCTATAGCGGCGACGACGGTCTAACTCTCCCGTTGTTGGCATTGGGTGCTGTCGGAGTGATCAGTGTTGCAGCTCATTGGTGCGCCGGTGAACATGTTGCAATGTTTGATGCTTGGGAGGCAGGCGATGCTGCACTAGCGCAGAAGATAAACACAAAGTTGCTAGAAAGTTTTGACTTTGAGTCTGGTGATGACGCTCCTAACCCGGTTCCGACAAAAGCAATGTTAAGGACAATTGGGCTTCGGGTGGGTGAACCAAGACTACCGATGGGCCCGACTCCTGAAGGGCTCGAAGATCGAGCACGAGAAGTATACGCACGCCTTAAAAAATAAATATGACGACACCTGTAGTAATACGTTTTTTAGGTGGTCTGGGCGAGGTGGGGAGAAACTGCACCTGTATAGAGGTGGATGGGAAGTTACTGCTCATCGATTTTGGTTTGATGTTCCCTGATGCGACTATGCCTGGAGTTGACGTAATACTGCCCGATACCGCTTGGTTGAAAACTCGCGCAGACGATGTTTTAGGTCTTGTGATCACTCATGCTCATGAAGACCATGTCGGTGGGGTCGCCCACTTTTTGCGCGAGTTCGAGGCACCAATATATGGTTCGAGTTTGGCTATAGCAATTGCCAATAGCAAAATAGAGTGGGACCGATTATCGCATCGAACATCTCTGCATGTACTGGCTGACAATGAACGGTTGAAAATTGGACCATTCGATATAGAAGTGATTCCGATCACTCATTCGGTACCTCAAAGCTTTTGTGTCGTGGTGCATACATCTGAGGGAGTAATAGTTCACACAGGAGACTTCAAGCTAGATGAGACTCCGGTTGATAATCGTCTAACAAACACGGATCGTTTGAGGGAGTTAGCCAGTGGACCAGGAGTGCGGCTCCTTATGGCGGACTCAACGAATGCAGATAGTCCTGGTCACAGCGAATCAGAATCATCAATCGGACGCACATTTGAAAGAATTTTCCCTGTTTACAGTGGGAAACGGATGATAATTGGTTGTTTCGCTAGTCATTTGCATCGGGTTCAACAGATTGTTGATGTGGCCATCAGTGAAGGGCGAAAAATTTTTCCGTTAGGTCGCTCGATGGTGAACAACGTTCGGATAGCTCAGCAACTAGGAATCTTGAATTTATCTAGCAAAGATGTGTATTCGATCGAAGATATTGACCAATTCGCGCCTGGTGAAATTTGTATTGTATGCACAGGGTCGCAAGGTGAGCCAAACGCTGCCTTATCGCTCTTGGCGAACAATAATCATAGAGATTTGAGAGTGACGAGCGAAGACGTTGTGATACTGTCTTCGCACCCGATACCAGGTAATGAGCGTGCGGTCTATCGAATAATCGACCGACTAACGCGAATGGGTTGTGAAGTTGTACATGATGGTCATGAGCTCGTGCATACAACCGGGCACGCGAAACGCGAAGAATTGAGTTTATTGCAGTCCATAGTTAAGCCTGAATGGTTTGTCCCAATTGAAGGTGAATTTAGAATGCTTCAACGACATGCAGACTTGGCTATTGAGGCTGGGATGTCGGAAGATCGAGTCATAGTAGTTACAGATGGTGCTGAGCTAACAATTGATGAAACGGGAGTTTCAGTTACCGGTGGTATTCCTGCGCCATATAGATTCATCGATGGACTAGTAGATGATGTGAGTTACGACGTGTTAGAACAGCGGCGTAGCTTGTCTCAAAGCGGTTTTGTTCATGTTTCTGTGGTTGTCTCAAGAGAAAGAATTTTAGTGAGTCGACCGGAGATTGCGACTAAGGGGTGGATTGATCAAACTAAAAGTGTCGACATTCTTGCGTCTTTAGAAGTCGAGGTGACTGAAGCGCTAGAACGAGCTCTTGGCAGTGGCGTAGCCTTAAGCGATTTGGAAAGGCTGCTAAGAAGAACGACTGGTCGGTTTGTGGGCGATCGTACTCGACGTCGCCCTCCGATCCTTTCAACTGTTTTCATCGTTG
>Ga0315320_10003010_pt1 | contig 13880 bp, 27 predicted proteins | sample M140m21515metaG_FD_203458 | JGI IMG/M metagenome (GOLD analysis project Ga0315320, IMG submission 203458) | Ammonia-oxidizing marine archaeal communities from Monterey Bay, California, United States - M1 40m 21515 | ecosystem: Environmental > Aquatic > Marine > Coastal | place: USA: California...
TTAATGGAAAATTGGAGAAGGTTTCTTAACGAGGGCGTTGATTCACGAATCCAGAAGCGGCTTGATGACTTGCTCTCATTTCCTGATGTGGGCATTACCATTTCTAGTGATGCTTCGTTCGGCATGAGTGTTCGATATGTTCGCATTGAGGATGCTGCCACAGAACAATATTCCGAGTTAACTTACAACGACGCAATTGGTGACAAGAAGGACTATCCTCACGGAGCAGTTGACATTCTAAAGACGGAAGAAGATCAAGAAGGTCCATGCTACGACGGATGGACAGTCATCGGTAGCGAAGCAAGAAAGGGTTGGGGTCCACTTCTTTACGAGGTGGCAATCGAGTATGCTTCACGGAACGGTGGAGGTCTTACAGCCGATAGGTTTTCCGTATCTCAGTCAGCGCAGTCGGTCTGGGACAAGTATGAACAACGACCCGGTGTTGATGCCCAGCAGATGGACACGAACCACGAACCCGGCTCCTCCGGTATCAAGGTCAACTCAACAATGCCACAGTTGACACCAGATAACAAGTCTGACGACTGCGACCAAGCTAGAGCTATTTCAAAAGACGGTCCAGACTGGCACAAGAATTCAACAACAAAGATGTACAAGAAAGATAATCCAGAAATAATGCAGATGTTAAAGGCTGCGGGGAGACTATTTATACCATGAAACTTATAATGGAAAACTTCAGGAAGTTTATTAAAGAGACGCAATGGGGAGGCTTTACTGGCGGTGCTGCACCACTAGACGAGCCAGTTCAAGATAGTGGAGTCATCCCGCCAGAGCAGTTGAGGAAAATGTGGGAGATTTATATTGGAATGGGCATGAGTCCCGAAGAAATCTTACAAACTCCAGAATTTGTTGAGGCAGGGATTATCAGCCCAGAGCAGTTGCAAGAAGCAATCACTCTAGATATTGAGGTTGGAGACATCGTTCTCGGCGGCAAATATAAAAATAAAAGAATTGAAGTAAAAGAGATTGGCACCGATGAGATTGGTCAGCCAACAATTAATGGCAAATCACTTTTAAAGTTTAGAATCGAGAAACATCTTCCAGACGAAAAGAAAAGCAAAAAAACATTAGAAGCCGAGGAGGGCAAGAAATGAAACAATTGATGGAAAATTGGCGAAAGTTCGCCGCTGAAGCCAAGAATAAAGATGGCAAAGAGCAAGGAGCCGACGGCAAAGCTTGTTGGGATGGGTACAAGCACGCCGGAACAGACGAGGACGGCAAAGACAAGTGCGTTCCAATGGAAGAAGAAATGGAAGGATCCTCCGCAGAACGAAGCTTTCAGGTAGGCGAGTTCGTCTACATTATTGACGGCGGTCTTCGTGGTGCCACAGGCAAGATTGCAGAGCCAACAACTCTTGTTACAGGCGAGCAAGGTTATGTTATTCAACTTTATTCAGATGCCGACAAAAAGGTTTTCGGAAAGCAGGGCGATGAAGTTATCGCTGGTGCAAGCAAGATTCGGTCAGGTGGCACATTTGACGGTTCAGAGCTTTATGACATTGATGAAGAGAAGCTTGAAGAGAAGCCAGCAAAGGGAAAGAAGTCTTCCAAGACATACACAAATCCCGATACGGGAAGAAAAAACAAAGTAAGCTACGGTCAGAAGGGTGCTAAGATTGCTCCCGGTACAGACAAGGGTGACAGTTACTGCGCTAGATCCAACGGAATCAAGAAGGGTTTGTCAAAAGATAAAAAGAACGATCCTAATACGCCAAACAACTTGAGCAGGAAAAAGTGGAAATGTCGTGGTGACAAGTCTATGAAGGAAAGTGGCGAGCCATACGACAGAGAAGACTTAATTCAGATGATTCGTGACTATTCTAAAGAGCTTACGGGCAGGAGAGACAACTATGGAAATCCAGAAAAGCTATCAAGGATGTCTTTAGAACAGTTGCAGGATTATTATCAGGGAATGTTTGATTCTCCGGAAGCTCATTACATGGCTGATAAAATTAAAGACGACGAAGATAGAGCCATGGGTCAAGATAACGATTACGACAGGATGCCTAAGCAGTCTGGGATGAGCAGAATTATGAGAGAGTGGAGAAATGCAACTAACAAAAAACTTTAACTTATCAGAGTTCCGATGTCGAGATGGATCCGACGTTCCGGTCGAGTTGATGGACAACGTGGTGGAGTTGGCAGAGAACCTACAGGTTCTCCGTGAGCATGTATCAAGACCGGTCTCCATCATCAGCGGGTACAGGTCTCCAACTTACAATAAAAAGATCGGCGGAGCCAGACGTTCTCAGCACATGTCTGCGAAGGCTGCTGATATTAAAATAAAAGACTTGACACCAGCAGAAATTAAGGATATAATTGTATCACTTATTAAAGAGGGTAAGATGAAGTCTGGAGGAATCGGGCTTTACACAACGTTTGTGCATTACGATGTACGAGGCAGAAACGCTCGCTGGTATGGAACCGGAGTTAAGGATGATAGAAAATGAGCTATAAAATTGAGAAGAAATTGGTAGAAGATTTTAAGAGATACCTAGATGAGGCTGCGGAAGAGAAGCAGCTTTACTGCGATATGGATGGGGTGCTCTGTGACTTTGAAGCAGGTGCGGTTCGTGTCATGAACGATACTCTGTCTAAACTTAGAAAGGATTTACCTAGACTTCAGACATTGCGACCAGACCGGAAGAATCCAGAATATGCGTTATTTAAGTTAGCTAGCCGTGCTGTCAAAGAGCAGGGTGGCGACTGGGGCATGACGTTTGACGGCACACACATTGACAAGTCAGTTGACACCAACAAGCGGTGCAGAGACTACATGTACCACTTGACTCGCCACAGCGTTGACTGGTGGGCAACCTTGCCTTGGATGCCGGGAGCAAAAGAGGGCTTGTGGGGCAAGATTGTAAAGTTTAATCCCAAGGTCTTATCCGCTCCGATGGACGACAGTCCAGAATCTAGAGAAGGCAAGCTGATCTGGTGTAAGAGAGAGTTGGGATACTCAGGAGAGCAAGTGATTCTCTCGGAGGACAAGACTGCATGGGGCTTGAAGGACGGGGTTCCGGGTGTCCTGATTGATGACAGAGACAAGTACGTTGCACAGTTCAAGGCTGGTGGCGGTACGCCGGTCAAGCATGACGGAACGAACATCGGTGCAACGATAGATGCATTAGAACAGTTAGGCTTCTCTCAAGGGGAAGGCGATGTCGAAGAGGCTTGAAGACCGTGAATATTTATTTACTTTGCTCGTGGCTGTAGTCAAGAGCAATGGTGGGACTATCCGTATTTCCGAGGAGGATCTGCTTCGAGTAGTCAAGGGCGATTCAGTTTCTCTGTCGCTTGATAAGGTGACCAAGGAGATTGTTCTAAAGTGCGTGTCGTCGAAGCCGAGCATGTTCGATATCCTTGGTAACATGGCATCAAATAGAGATGACGAGTACGAAAATTAACGCTTTGAGGAACTAGTTAGTACATAAGGGGGTCTGCTTTTGAAGCTTTATAAGTATGGTAAGTGTTTAATCTGTCTTGGAACTAGCCGAACTTGGTATAATAGACCCTGCCCTTACTGTGATAAGGGCACGGCATTACACGAAGTTTCGACGAACAGCCTCAAGACACACATCCTCCAAAGTTTTAGCGAAGCAGAAAAACAAAAACTATTTAATTTATTGAAGCAAGAATTAGAGGAAAAGCAAAATGAAAAAATATAAAACACTAGACTCCGCCTTCTCAGAGTGGAGAAAATTCTTGATGGAGAATGACGGGGTTGGTGAGAGTGGACCGCAACCAATGCAAGCTTCAGAACTTCCCCAAGAACTCTATCACGCTACACGACCTCCGCTCTTAAGCCAGATTGTTGACCGAGGTCTCGTGGATTACAGCGATAGCTCTCGCCACGGTGCGGGGCAAATGGGAGTCTCTTTCACCACAGATAAGGAGAAGGCTTACGACGGCTCTTTTGGAAACATGGTTTTGGTAGTCGATGGTCAAGCCTTAGCTATGAGTGGACAATATGAATTTAACTTGGTTCAGCATCCCGACGCTCCAGACGAAGCTGAGGTCAGGGTGACTATGACAGACTCCGGATCTGAGTCCGGAGCAGGTCTCGATGCTGCTGTCGATCTTTTGGGTACAAAAATTCCTTTTGAACCTTACGTCACGAAGCTTGTGTTCACGCAAGGGATTCAAAAGTTTGAAGCAAAGTGGTTTAAAGAAAATTATCCCGATCTAGAAATTGAACATCTTGACAGAAAAACAGGGGAGATTGTAAATATCAACGATAGTTACTAATAGGGGGCGATGAAAAACCCTCTTAGACTGGAGGCAAACGCTGCTTTTTGTGAGGTGAACATCGTTGAAGAGTGCTATCGTCCGAGCGTTTATGCTCGTACCTCTTATTGCATCGACAATCTTAAGTGGCGGCTGCGGCGGCTGTAACGATGAATTTCGTTTAATTAAGGCTTGCTCCACCAACATCGGCAAATACTGCGAAGGAACTCGAAACAATTTCTACCCAGCAGATGAGCCCAACAACAGCGGGATATGCACAGAGGGTAGAATCCAATGCCCTGCACAGATGATAAACTCCGACACGGGTAGATTTCATACAGCGGAATCTTACTGCGAAGGAGACACAGACTGCCTCTCCAACTGGGAATCAATTAGAACAGAAGATGTCTGCATTGGTTACAATGGACCAAAGCCTGAACTTTGCGACAATATCGACAACAATTGTAACGGCGAGGTAGACGAGGTATATGATGACGACAATGATGGATTCTTAACATTTAATGTTGATCGACCCGACGGCAGACCCTGTGGTTATGATTGCAATGATCGAGATCCCACAATTCACCCTGAAGCTGAAGAGGTTTGCGACGGTGTTGATAATAATTGCAACTGCCTTGTACGTTCTGTAGAGAGCAGGGACACTAATGGCGACGGCATCGAATGCGGTTGTAGCTCTGCCGGTTGTGATGAACGGGTAGATGAAAAGCCCAACGGTCAGCCGATTGGAACTATTGGAATTTGTTATGCCGACGGCATGACTGAGGAAGAGTCATCCCAACTATCTTACGAAAATTCAGTATGCACAATTGGTAAACTAAGTTGTCACTTGGGTGAAATCGTTTGCATTGGTGCTCAAGGTCCATCGCCAGAACTTTGCGACGGGGTGGACAATAACTGCAACGGCTTTGCAGATGAGCCCGAACACGTGGTTGGCGTTGGAGAACCTTGTGGTACGAGTACTGGCGTTTGTGAGACTGGTCAACTTGTTTGCAACCCTCTGGCTTCTGACATGATCTGCTGGGGTGCCGTCAATGGCACCAACCCTGATTTTTGTGACGGACTGGACAATGATTGCGATGGAACCGCTGACGAAGACGCAGAGCCAATCTTGTGCACGAATGGGTGTCCGGTGTTTGGTTATCAGTATTGTCAGGGTGGCGACTACACGATTTGTGATGCTCCACTTCCCGGTAACGAGAACGACGATCCGTGCAACGGTCTCGACGATGACTGTGATGGTCAGATCGATGAAGATCAGGAGTGTGAGTGCGAACCATCTGATCCGCCAGCAGATTGTACAATTGGTGAAATGCAGGCGGTCGGCATGACGTGCGGCATTGGCAAGAAACTCTGTGAGTGCGATACTGAGACCGGCAACTGTGATTACGGAGATTGCTTTCTTGCTTGCGACCCTTGGGTGAACGGAGTGAATGCTGACGACCCGAACACACCATTTCAGCAAGCCTGCCCTGAAGAAGCCTGCGACGGCTGGGACCACAACTGCTGGGATGGAAATGTTGACGGAGATCATCTGGTTAACGCTCCTTGCCAATGTGACCCCAACTCGCCGGTTCCTGCGATTGCCCAAGCTGCACAAAATGGAAACTGTGAAGAGGGTTTGTGCACGGCTGGTCAACAGACCTGCGAGTTTGACAACCAACTAAATCAATGGAGGATGCTGCCAGATGATTGCGGTGCCGTTGGACCCATTGAAGAGGTTTGTGATGAGTTAGACAATGACTGTGATGGGCTGACGGATGAAGAACTCAGTTCTTTCGAGCGAGTTGATATGGTTTTTGCCATCGATATAACCGGCTCAATGGCAACTCAGATTGAGGATGTGCACAATGCGATCAGCGCATATGCTATGGACTTTGCGGGAACGTCACACCGGTTCTCTCTAATCTTGTTTCCCGCTCCATTCGGACCCGGATGGGCAGAGCTTGGTTCTCCGGCGACGGCTTGCGGACCCTTGCCCGGAGGCGTAGCTTACTGGAACATGACAGGTGGTCTTGTTGAGGTCGGAGAGTTCTTGAATGCGATGCAGACGGTCCTTGCTACTGGACTTCAATGCGGCGGCGAGCCGAGCTACGATGTGTTGCAGGCTTTGATGAATCCAAACGACCCAACGGGTGTCGGCTGGAGAGAAAATGCTTACCCTTATGTCTTCATTATTGGAGACGAGGAAGCACAAAGTTGGGTGGGTGTTACAGAGCAGAGTTTGGAACAACCTTCGCTGACTTGCGATGGCATCGGCGGTTGCCCATGCCTCCCAGTACAGAATCCATCCCCCGACGAACTCACCTGTGAGCAACCTACAAATGATTTTGAAGTTCATTGTTTCGTCGACCCCATATACAGCACTCAGTACGACAATATATGCAGAACGATTGGTTCGGTCGGAGACAATGTGTATGACATTGGGGGGATCACCCCAGAAGTCTTAAGAAATATTTTTGCGGATGTGTGCTTACCCGGAGAGCAGCCCTAATTATAGTTGTTACATGAAAGGGGGCGACAAACCATGGGGCATTTAAATTAATTAAAACCTTTTTTCTTCGGCTGTTCAACATAACTCCCGAAGCTCCGAAGAAAAAATTATTAACAATCGACGATAAGATAAAAATGTTTGAAGAGAAGTACGGAAAACTGTCTCGAAAACAAAAGATCCAAATTCTAGGCAATGCAGACCGCAAACGACAATCCAAGAATTAATTTGTTATAAAAAATCTTTTAGGTGCTGCTGGGTCATAGTTACTATAACCGTGGGAGGTACTCAATGAGTGTCACGTAAGATCGCTTTAGTTGTCGCTGCATTATCTAGCTTTATTTTAGCTGGCTGCGTGACTGACTATGCGATAGTTGCACCAGAAGAGATTGTGTACGTTGAAGTAGAAGTCCCAGTTGAGGATACCGGCTCCAATCCCTATGCGGATGAAGAGATTTGGGTTGAACACTTTTATCAATCCTCGTCATCAAACGGAATTGATATTCTGTGGGTTATTGACACCTCTGGGTCGATGGACAGACATACGGCTAATTTACTTGCTGGAATCGATCAAATGATGTCTTCCTTGACCACGCTTGGTCCCTCTACAATGTGGAGGCTTGTAATGATATCAGCGGATCCCTCAAAATCTATATTGGAGACGCAGTTCCCACTAACTTACGGCTCAGCGTTATCAGATGCTGCTGCGATGTTCGCCAGCTTACAGAAAGGTGGCTTCGAGCAGGGGTTTGACTCAGTTCATGATTATATTTATAACAACTCTTACGCCTCCACGTGGATGCGACACGACGCAGCACTCTTAGTAGTGTTCGTGTCCGACGAGAAAGAGCAGGGCACTCAGTTCCCCAGCGGGATAGACTTTTCTTTGTGGCTGTCGTCTCTTGGCAGACCGCAAGCGTATGTTGCAAGCATCGTTAACTTGGAACCTCAAGACTCTCTTTGCCCATCGGGTACAGCCAACGTTGGCTTTAGATATATGGATGCAGCAGATTACTTGTCTGGAGTCGTCATAGACATTTGCTCTGAAGACTGGACTGCTGGCGTTGATGATGCGACGAACAGACTGGAGCCTGTTACTGAATACCAGCTAACACATCCCGCCATTGACTCTTCGGTTCGTGTTTTTGTGGATGGAGTGGCTTACGATCCGACACTCTGGTATTATGAGCAGAGCTTGAACGCTGTCATATTCACTCAGAAAGATTCAGCGGGTATTCCTGTCGGTCCTCCGGCTTCAAGTCTAGTAGAAATAGGCTATGCGATTCAATAACAGGCGGAATCAGTACGCAGAACCTATTTATTAGTGTAAGGCACGAGGTCATTCAGGAGGAACGTATGCTGTCATGTCTAAAGATGGAAAAATTAGGAAAGAAGAGATAGAAGAGGAAATTTCTGTAGGAGATCTTGTCCGCCTTATTGATGACGATGAGATTTCTGTTGGTGTCGGTCTTGTGCTGGAGGTCAAGGACGACAACCGAGATGCCATCGAAGGTGCTCTAGAGATGCGACCGGACTTCTTTTTAGAAGAAATTCCAGAATATTTGCTATATAACCCAGTCTACTTGGTGCTTTGGCACGGAGCGGCGATTACCCCTACTGGCACACCGGTATGGATGTTTAGAACGGAGTTGGAGATAATAAAGAAAAATAAAACTTGAGGGGGGCAGATTATGATTGAGGCTGGAGACGTGGTGTATCATTGTATAAAATGGGTGCCCGGTGAATTTGCAAGCACCATGAGGGGCAAAGGTACTGTTACGTTGATTGTTGATGACTCAACAGGAAAGAGAGCGAGAGTGCTTTGGGAAACTGGTGAGATCTTGTGGCTTCCGACGACTGAGCTTGTACGTGAGCAGAACTTACTGACCAACAATAGAGGCTAAAAATCTTTAAAATGGTCCTTAACAAGTTAGTATTTTATGTTATTATCTTACTACATACTTGTACAAAAAGATATACCGTTAATAAAGGAGAGTATTTTTAAAATGGATAACTGGAAAGAAGAAGTGGAGCTACTCTTTGAAGAGTTTAGGAATGGCTACGTTGTAGAGTCAGAGATGCGTGAGCAGATTGACGAGTGGGGCGGAGATTCAATCCCAGAGCTTGAATTAGAAGAAGTCTGCGTGATGATGGAACACCTTATTGCCGAGGTCGAAGAGGTCGCTTGGGAAAAAGAACTCGTGATGGCTTACGAGGTTTATGATGGCGAAAACAAGGAGTATGTAAGTTGATGAAGAAAATTATTTTATTAATTGTGGTTGCTTCGGTGCTTTTGCTTGGGTGTGCAACACACAAGACAGCGGTCGTTCAGGACGCTTCACCGCTGAGCGGGCTGTCTCAGGCTTATTATGAGTACTCTTCTGAATCAGAGGAGCGTCCATTGCCCGCACTATACCTCTACGAAGAGGGTCGACCAGACATTGAATTGCAATACTATTACCCGCTACACTTGAAGACTGGGAAGAAAGTTGAAAGAACCGAATCAAAAAAAGACTGAGGAGGAGTTTCCGATCACGAGAGAGCAGTTCGCTTTGTCTTCTCTGGGGTTGGTTGTAGCTCTTTTTTTATTTTTAGGAACTGGGAATCTAACTGGGGTCAAGATGACATCGATTGTGTCGTCGGGAGTAAAGGCTTTAAGTTGGTATTATTACGATAAAAAGCTGGACTTGTTTTTTGCGATAGCTTACCTTGTATCAGTTGCGGGATGGCAGTACGCTGCACCGTAAAAGGAGATGACGATATGTGTATAATTTGTGTTCACTACGAAAAGGAAAAGATGTCTACCCAAGAAGCAACCAGAGCTTTGGGCGAGATGAGAGCAGCCATGGATCCAGAACACGTCGAAGAAGTGGAGAAGATGCTTCTAGAAAACGCAGAGCCAGAGGAGGAAGTATTTGGTGATTACTCCGGCTTGATAGATTATTTAAATTCTGATTATTTTGGATCAGACTAAAAAAATTACTTGACATTGTAGGTACGGTCTGATATTCTTTAGTTGAAGTTAGGAGTTCATCTATGAGTAACAACGTCGAAGGTTTTGAATATGAGGAGCGTGTAATTGAGTCGCTCAAGGTTGCAGGCTACTGTGGAGACATCACACAGGGTGCTGGCTCTTCTGCTGCGGATGCGGATGCGGATTTACGGCTAGGTGATGAAAAGTACCTTGTCGAGGTGAAGAAGGATGGTCAAGCACAGATGGGCGGAACTTCGGTTAGGTTCGTCAATGGTGAGTTTGAGGTCGCTTCGGATTCTGTTGAGTCTGTCACGGCTGAGATGATCATGTCTGCCTTAGAGCCGAAGAAAGAGGCAATTGAGGCTTTCTTATCTTACATCGGAGCAGAGCAGTTTCCAACGACTTGTGAAAAGAATGCGTGGGAGTCTGCTAAGGTCGCAGGATTGCTCAAAGAGATGAACGCCAAGATCTCCAGAGACACTTCTTTTATCTCAGACCACTATAAGAACAAGGGTATTTATTATATTCAGATCGGCGGAGCAGGGCTGTTTTACTTGTCGGAAAACCCAGCGAATCTGCCTGTGCCAAAACTGGAAGGCAAGATCGATATTGAGTTGAGGGCTGGTCGTTCAGGCTCGAAGAAGAATGCCTCTGGGGTTTCGGTAGTGTCTGGGCTCTTGAGAGCCCAAGGTCGCCTTAAGTTCCAAGGGCAAAGCCCTTACACTTTGGATGATCCGGATAGCGTCAAGGCAATGATTGTTGATTGGGCTGGCGAACGCTGGTCAAAAGTAGTTAAATAACTTAAAAAAGAGAGGTCTTATGAGAAGTTTATTAGTTTCCTTGGTAGCGGCTTTTACTATTGGCTGCGGTGGGTTTTATATCGAGGAGCCGCCCCGACACCACTACAAGGCTGCCCCGGTTTACGATTACGAATATCAGTACTGCGACGACTCTGAGCCTTACTGGGAGTCTGCTGAGGAATATCACGTTTATTATGACCACTATGGATACTACGAGGGCGAGTGTGGTTATTGGTACTTTGGTCACGGCGAGTGGGAAGAGTGGTGTTACTGGGAGGATCAATGCGGTTGGGACTTCGTAACTGCTTGGCATGACTGGTAAAAAAAGTTGTATTTTTTTTAATAAAAAGCTTGACAACTGACCCCTCTGATGCTATATTGTATATGTGGGTTGGGGGTTTGTTCTTCTTTTCCCGTGGTGAATAAGATTGGAGGTTCCGATGGAACGAGTATTAGTGGTGCTGGAGGTACCAAACGAGATGAATGTTGAAGAGGCAGCAGCTTGGGAGAGCTTGAATCGACCTGCTGGCATGACGTGGTTGAAGAAATTAGAGCCAGTTGGTCCTTTACCCGCCTTGTTGTGGGAAGCGACGTATGAAAAGTTGGATCCAGTTGCCGAAGCACTTTGTAGCTAAAAAAAGTTTAAAAAACTTGAAAAAAAGCTTGACATTTGTCACCATTTAGGTTATATTATATATGTGAGTTGGTCGTGGTGATCAGTTCTTCTTCCCTTCCCCCAAGGAGTCAGTTATGAAAAAAGAAACATTTGAAAAGAAGCTAGTTAAACTCGGTCTTGAGATTGAGGAGGGCTATAACGGCAAGCACTACATCCAGAAGGATGGCTATGTCGGCTCTTGGCGTTATGAAGATGCTTGGGGTGATGTTGATGGTAAGTATCAGCGCATCGAGGGCAAAAGGGTGGCTAGTGGTTTCCACATTCGTCGCCACGATGACCACACAGATACGATGACCGACTACTTCGCTGGCTACTTTGTTGATAATGCTAGCCAGTTTCTCAACACTTTCTGTCCTCCTCCTGCAAAGTTTCCCGTTGGTGCTCTTGTCAGAGGAAAGCAGAACAAGAGAGCGCAGCGTCAAGGATATGCTGGTGCTGTCGGTCTTGTGGTTGAAGCTGACGGTGGAAAGTATTGCCGAGTGGATTGGGTTGGTCGTGCGAACCACGCATATAATAGCTACCCAGAGCGTGACCTTGAGCTTGTGAGTGCTGCGTAATGAAAGTTGGAAACTTGGTATGGAGGGCAGTCGATCCGACCCAGCCTGAAATCTTGCAGAGGGCGAGCCGAGAACAACGCTCAAGGCTCGGGCATGGCGTAGTTTTATCTAAGCGAGTGTCGGGCGAGCCGTCACATCCATGTGTATCTGTGTATTATCCGAGAGTTGGAGAAATATATGAAATTGCAGAATCCCTGCTAGAGGTGATTGGTCTTGGTCGTTGAGAATATTAAAGCGGGAATGCTTGTTAGGTATATGAGCAGGGTGCTTCTCGTGTTAGACCCAGAACCAGAAGTTGGCTGGGCTGAGTGTATCGAGGTCGGATGTCCTATACCGGGAACTTATAAAATAAAGTGGCTTAAACCATTGTCGCAACAAAACTATCAACAAGAGAAAAAAACAAATGGGTAAAAATTATGAAGTTTATGTGGAGGGGGAAATCGGACTGCACAAAGGTAAACCGATCCTGCACAGCGTTTACATTAGCCGACTGAAGGCACAAAAAGCGATGTCGGAAATCCTTCGCCGTGGGAAGTTTGCGACCCTTGTGGTTAAAGATGGCAATGGCAATATTCTGGAGGAAGGGTGAACCCTGAAGACGATTTGGCAATCAAATGCTACTCGTGGGACTGGTCGGCGCAAGACGGCAAGTACGTGCTCGATGGCGAGGAGGATTATGTGGCGGGAGAATGGATTAGACCAGATACTTTTAATTCTCAGGTAAAGTTCGTGGTCCACCTGTTGTCGGAGGATCAGCCATTCGCAGAAGAGTTTTATTTTTATTCGCAAGCAAAAGAATTTATGGACAAGCACTTGTCTCTTGGACATTGTGCAGTATTGAAGAAGGTACAAGAAGATGGCAGTTAATTTTCAGAAGGGGTGGATTAAAGTTGCATCAGAAAAGATGGACGATGAGGGTAACCACCATGTAGAGTTTGAATTGGCAGAAGAGTTCGTTGACTGGTTCATAAAGAGGGAGGGGCTCTCAGAGTGGTGTGATGATGCGTTCAATAGGTTTATGACAGAGGAGCTACCATCGCTGCTTCGGCAGGGGCACCCAGAACGAAACAAACCGGCGCATTAAAAAAAATTTTCCTTTAAAATTGTTATTAACAAACTTACAGATAGGTGATATAGTATGAAATACGTTGTAGTAATGAAAGACCCGATTACGGGAGAAGAGAAGAACTTGACAATGCCGAGTGCAAGACAACCGACAGAGAATTCTTGTCGTCGATTTAAGAATATCGGCATGAAGAACATCTTTGTGCAGGAGTCCAAGCGCAAGGTCGCCAAGAAGAAGCCTGCCCCTAAAGAATTCTTTGCCCCTCTACCAGAGACGGCACAAGAGTGGGCAAATCAATTAGTTAAAAACATGGAGGAATGAGAGATGAACAACAACGAAAAACAACAGAGGGAGCTAGCGGCGATGGTACAAGAGGCTCACCTCAACATCATCAAGGCGATTGCGTCGACGTACACATCGGAGCAGCTTCAGATTGCCTTGGACTTGCGTAAGGAAATGGAGGGCACCATGGCAGAGAGTTTGAACTCAATGTCAATGCCTGCTTCGTTGAAGTCGACCGGGATTATCGACCCGTTTGATACCCCTCCGTGGGATGGCGACAACAAAGCTGATGATGACAATAGTTAAAATATTTAACTTTGTGTGTGCTTAAACCGAAATGATCTTCTATTTATTGGCGTAGAAATGTTAAAGACGATGTTTGAAAGAATCCGTGTAGCTTATAGAGTCCTCTTCGATGGTGAAGAAGTTTTTTATGAAGAAGTGCGGAGGAGACTCAAGCAAAATCGAGACATCGAATACTTAAAAATGATGGAAACAGTTCGCTTGGCTACTCAAGAGCGGGACTTAGCAGTCCAGACCATGAAATTGGTTGCAAACGAGTCGCTTCAAGCGATTACTTTATTGGAGAAAGACATTGCAAAATTCAAACAACAACAACAAGACCCTTTCGATGGTCTTTTATCGATGCACCGCACAAAAAAAGACGACCTCCCAAATTGAGGAGTTTATTATTCAAACGCCGGACTACAAAGAGGAACAAATTAAAAAGATTCTGATGGAAGTCCACCCAGAATACAACTCCGTTAAACT
>Ga0315320_10003012_pt1 | contig 13874 bp, 4 predicted proteins | sample M140m21515metaG_FD_203458 | JGI IMG/M metagenome (GOLD analysis project Ga0315320, IMG submission 203458) | Ammonia-oxidizing marine archaeal communities from Monterey Bay, California, United States - M1 40m 21515 | ecosystem: Environmental > Aquatic > Marine > Coastal | place: USA: California...
AGCCGCCTGCGGCTACCTGTGCAGCCCGTGAACGGTCAAGTTGGACATTTAGAACTGGCTCACAGCCGGAGCTTTCGGTTGCTCCTTTGGCCGAGGCCCAAGGAGCGTCGTGTGGACTCGATCAGGGGCGAAGAGCTCTTGAACCAAAAGGCGCACTTGCTCGGGCTGCACCTTGTCGAGCGCTTGATCGAGCGCCTCACTGCGACCGAGACCTAGCCCATAAACGACATCAAGAGCGATCTCTTGACAGCGGCTCATTGCGGTTTGGCCAGAGACCCTCCTTGAACCCTTCAGATAGCGGCGTGCGCGCTCCACTTCATCGGTAGAGGGGCCGTCTTTAATCAACCGAGCGAGCGCGGCGTCAAGCTCTCGAAGGCTTTCGTCCAAGCGCTCAGGGGCTGTCGAAAAATGAATATTAATCGCACCCCCGCGCAACCCAATCACCGCATTAGCGCTGACTCCATAGGTCAGCCCACGCTCTTCTCTAAGCGCCTGAAACAGACGCCCTGAGCTGCCACCAAGAACCTCGAGCAGGATCATCAGCTCAGGCTCACGCTTGTCACCGATCGCCAAACCCGGTGCGGTCCGAACCACCTGCACCTGACTTCGATCAAGCTCGACAAACCGAGGCTGCTCTCCTTCCGGTTTCACACTCTGCGCCTCTGCAGCCAGCGGAACCGGCCGGCGAGCGTCTTGCTCCAAAGGAAAAGTCGCGAGCAAACGATGCAGTACACTGGGTGCATCAAAGCGGCCCACAATGGAGATAGCGGGAGGGCGGCTTCTATAGTGCTGGTGATAATGCTGGCTGAGTTGGTCTGAGGTGACGTGACGCAGCGGCTCTTCCTCGCCCTCAAGCGGCAAACCGTAGGGATGATCACCAAACAAGCTACGAAGACCCATCTGATAAGCGCGCTGGGCGGGCCGGTCATCGCGACTACGGATCATCTCAAGAACTCTTTGCCGCTCTCGATCGACGGCTTCGGGCTCAAAACGCGGACGCTTTAGCACATCGATGAACACGTCAAAGAAGGCGTCGAACTGGTCGTGGACCACCTCACCACGCAAGCCAAAGCTCGAGCGTCCCGGCAGGGCGCTCAAGCTCGCGCCCATGTGGTCTATTCGCTGCGCGAGTTCCACCTCTGAGAAGCGCTCGGACGCCTGCGGCAAGACCTCAGCGAGTAAGCCGTGCAACCCCGAGGTCCCAGCGACCTCGAGCAGCTGCCCACCCACCCAGCTGGCGTTGATCGCAGTCACCTCTGCGTTTGCATCAGGCCACAAGACCAGCTGAACTCCAGACGGCAATCTCAAGGCATAGCGACCTTGATCATCTGCTTTGGGCAGCGTTTGGGCGAGCGCTGTCTCACTTTTGACGGCAGCCCATGAGCCGCGACTCACCGCCCGGAGCGTCTCTTGCGTAAAGTCGGTCAAACTCCCTTCGGGCAAGACGACACTGAGATGCTGGCGTTGCTCGCCAAACAAACGCTGAGCCAGCTTTTGAAGCCGATGGCTCGTAGCCGCTCGAATGGCTTCACGCTCTTTAACTTCCTGCTGCCAACCCCCGAACAACAACTCAAAATGAGCCAGCCGGCTCGCCTCGTCCTGAACCGTTTCATTCTGAAAGGTCACCTGAGCGAGCAGCTGCGCCCGGGCCCTTTGCATCGCGTCGTCGGTCACTCCAAACGCGGCGAGACGGGCGAGGCTGCGAATCACGCCATCAAGCGCGCTCCGCAAACGGGCTCCATCGGTCATCCCGCCAACAACCAATAACCCTGGACCAGCAGGATCAAAGCCATAAGCAAAGACACCATTAACCAGCTGCCTCTCGTACTGCAGTTCGCGCACCAAACGACTCGACTCGCCTTGGCCTAAGACCGCAGCCAATAAAGCGAGGTCCGCTCGTTCAGCGATGTCGAGATCATCGACACTAAAGGCGAACCCGAAATGAGCTTGAGCCACCTGAGCGCGCAGCAACTCAGTGGTGTGCTCGCTCGCAGCTTTTGGGCGCTTGAGTCGCTCTTGCTCAGGGCTCTTTGCTTTCCAGCCGGACCACTCTTTAGCGACCAACTGCTCAAGAACAGTCGCGTCCAAATCACCATCGATCACCAATAAAGTGCGCTCGGGCTGGTAAAACCGATCATAGAACGTGAGCAGCTTGGTATGATCAAGCCGGGCGACCGCCTCAAGGCTGCCTGCTACATCGCGTCCGTAAGGGTGGTCCACGCCATAGGCTTGAGTAAATAAGGCTTGGCTGAGTTTCCGGCCCGGGCTGTCCTGATCTTGACGGATCTCTTCGGCTACGACCTCCAATTCAGAACCCAAATCCTCTGCGTCCAAACGCGGCCGCTGAAGCAATTCCGCCAACAGGTTCATGCCCGTGGCAGCGGCTTCGTTGGGGAGCACTAAATGATAGACCGTCTCATCGAAGCTAGTCCACGCATTGATCTCACCGCCCAACGAAGAAACCGTCGCATCAATAGCGCCTTGTTCGAAGGCTTTCGTCCCCTTGAACACCATGTGTTCTTGGACGTGTGCCAAGCCCTCTTGATCCGCAGATTCATCGGCGCTCCCCACATGAACCCAAGCCTGCAACGCCACCACGCCGGTACCGGGCCGCAGTCGACTCAGCACCCGCAGGCCGTTCTCTAGACGCGTCACACGGACAGGGGCAGAAACACTCGCTAGCGACTCTTTACTTTGCACAGATTCAACCTCGTTCGGCACCACAACAGCGGGTCCGTGGGCACAACTACAGCCAAGGGAAAGCAACAGGGCTTGGATGCGGCCGGTTACATTCATCGGGCGATGACCAACATAGCTAAAGACACTTTAATCACTCAGCTTTCTAACCGTCTCGGGTCGAGTAAACGACCGCTCACGGCGCTAGCTGCGGCGACCGCAGGGCTGACCAACCAGACCGGCTCGGGCGCGCCCATACGTCGATCAAAATTTCGGTTGGTGGTCGATGCGGTCACTTCACCAGGAAGCGGAATACCCGGACCATTTCCAATGCACGACCCACAACCCGGTGGCGACAAAACTGCGCCCACACGGCGGAAGATATCCATCACTCCAGCCGCTTCTGCTTGCGCAGCGACCGCCTCAGATGAAGGCGTCACCGTCAAACGAACTCCCTCAGCGAGGGAGCGCCCCTCAAGAACCTCGGCGGCGGCTAGAAGGTCCGAAAAGCTTCCCCCGGTGCACGAAGCGATCACCACGTTATGAATCGCTACATCAGAGCATTCGTGGAGCGGCTTGCGGTAGCGAGAGTCGCCAGGCGAGGCGACGGTTAGAGGGACTGAACTTAAATCGACATTGATCGTTCGAACATAATCGGCTTGGTCATCGGGGTAGACCATGATCGCATCGACATCGATGGGGCCGCGTTGCTCAAGCAAAAAGCTACGAATCGCTCCGCAAGGCTCGACCAATCCGGTCATCAGACCACCCTCAACCGTCATGTTGGTTAAGACCGAGAGCTCGTCGACATTCCATTGATCAAGCCCTGGTCCGCCAAACTGGATGACGCAGGTGTCTGTGGGTGTTTCACGCCATTGCTCTTCTTTGAAGTAAGGGTCGCCGATCAAATGCAGGATCAAATCCTTTGGGCTGACAATGTCCCCGGCATCACCGCTCACCATCACCCGAACCACCTTCGGAACCGTCACCGGAATCAGCCCTGTGCGCAGCGCAAAAGCCATCGCCGTTGAACCCACACCAAACGCAAAGGCGTTGAGCACCCCAGCCGTGGGACTGTGCGAATCCGTCAGACACAAGACGGTTCCAGGTAAGGCGTAATCTTCAACGACGAGGCGATGACACACGCCCGCAGGCGCATCTCTCCCTGGACCATGTAGCGTGACCCCATACTCCTGACACGCCTCAACCATCTCTTCAGCGAGGCGTTGAGCTGGGCTCAAGCGTCTAGCCTTCACATCATCGGGTACCGTCGGCTCACTCAAGAGGACAAAGTGGTCCTCAAAGCAAGCGACCAGGTCCGGGTTTTCAATCGGCGCATCGCCATAAGCTTGCTTGTATAAATTGATCACCATGCCGGCGGTGTACTCGTGCATTCCTCGAAACCCTGCTCGGCAAAGCACCTGATCACCGGGCTCGACGTTCGCAACCCCATCGGATTGGTTTAGCCCCTTGTAGACTTGCTGCGCGATCACCTTCTCAACCGCATTGAGCGGGCGTGCCGCCTTTTGCGTGTCGTAGGTTGGCGTAAACGAGCCGTTCATCAACTGCGTTCCAAAGGGCAGCAAACCACCTTGCTCTGCGACCGACCGAAAGAAGTCAGGCAACGCATCGGCCAGACGCGCTAAATCGACCTCTTCGCCCTCGCGCAGACGATCCAAAACGGTTTTATCGGTCGTAAAAGGAAGACCAGAGTAGACCATATTCTCTTGGAAGATGCGTTGGAAGTTGTCGGCGATGACCAGCTCGATGCCCGCACCTTGATGCGCAACCACAGCCACCTCACGGCTCGAACCCGAGCCGTACGCATCACCGCCGACGATGACTTGAAAGCCACCCTTGCGAACATCGTCCTCAGCTACGGTCTCTTTAAAGTTCTTCAGGAAGTGTGGGCCTAAAATCTCCGGCGTATACCCCAAAGTACAGGCCTGGCCCGAAATCATGGCGTCCGTATTGACCGCAAAATGTTTGTCGTCGTCTCGGCAATCAAGTGATTCACCGTCAAGCTGACGGCGAAGGTCGCTCGCGTTTTCAGTTAGATAAAGGACACGTCCGGTGAGCTTCATGAGGTCTTTCTGGGTTCGATAGGGCTGCGCCCTAGCTAAATTTGGGGTGAGGCGCCACCTAACTTGACGATGCAAACGTTGCGCCAAAGCCGTTGGATGGTCATGTTGTCGACATGTTCACGCGCGCACTCATCGGCATCATCCGACTCTATCAACGTCTTATATCGCCGATTTTAGGGTCGAATTGTCGGTTCACGCCAAGCTGCAGTCATTACGGAGTTAAAGCCCTCAAGCAGCATGGGGCCTTGCGCGCCCTACCGCTGGTTGTATGGCGCCTATTTCGGTGTGCACCTTGGGGTGGTCACGGACATGACCCTGTCCCTGACGAGCCCTCGAAGTTTGTCTCTGTGCGCTACTCAAACGTCGACTGATTCTGCAATTCAAGTGGCGCCCGATGAGTGGCTCGTATAGACACACGCTCTGTTTAGCCGTTGGGGTCTCTCGAAATGCGACACTTATTCAGCCTTACTTTGGTCCTCATTGGAACCAGCTGTGCCAGCTCAGATGATGTGGTCGCCGACCCCGTCTGCCGCAACGGCGTGGTTGAAGGGGCGGAAGCCTGTGATGATGGAAACGGTATCGACAATGATGGTTGCTCGAACGACTGCGTGCCTAGCTTTTGCGGCGACGGGGTCACCCACGAAACCGAAAGCTGCGATGACGGCAACACCAGCAACGAAGACGCTTGCATCGAAGGCTGCGTTGCCGCCCGCTGCGGCGATGGCTTCACAAATATTGGGGTCGAAGACTGCGACGATGGCAACACGGAAGAGGGTGATGCCTGCCTCAACAGCTGCATCGCCAACGCCTGCGGTGACGGCGTTCTTAACGTCAACGTCGAGTTTTGCGACGATGGTAACCGCATCGACACGGATGACTGCACCAACGCCTGTGAGCCTTCTCGCTGCGGTGACGGCATTGTCCAAACCGATGTTGAGGCCTGCGATGATGGCAACAGCAGCGATGAAGACGAATGCACCTCAAGCTGCGAGCTTGCGCGATGCGGTGATGGCTTCGTCCAAGCCGGCGAAGGGTGCGATGACGGCAACGAAGACGACACTGACGAGTGCAGCAACGCCTGCGCCCTGGGCAGCTGCGGCGATGGCATCGTCCAAGCTGGGGAAGCTTGTGATGATGGAAACGCTGAAGACTCCGATGCTTGTCTGAGCACCTGCGTCGCCGCAAGCTGCGGCGATAGCGCCGTACAGATCGGCGTTGAAGAATGCGATGATGGCGACCAAGACAACACCGACGACTGCACCAACGCTTGCGCCGCTGCTCGCTGCGGAGACGGCCTGGTTTGGGCCGATCAAGAAGCTTGTGATGACGGCAACATCATCAACACCGACGGATGCACCAACGCCTGTGCCCTCGCCGCCTGCGGCGACGGTATCATTCATGAGGGCGCCGAAAGCTGCGACGATGGAAACCAAGTTCAAACCGATGCGTGTCTGAACGACTGCAGCGAAGCTCGCTGTGGTGATGGATTCGCCCAAGAAGGGGTTGAGGACTGCGATGACGGCAACGAGCTGCAAACGGACGCTTGCCTCGTTGGCTGCCAAGTTGCCTCGTGCGGTGACGGCTTTGTTCACGAGGGCGTCGAAGAATGCGACGACCAAAACAATGACTTCACCGATCTGTGTGCCGACAACTGCCGTGACGCTCGCTGCGGCGATGGTCATCTGCAGGCAGGGGTCGACGACTGCGACGATGGCAATCTCGAAAATGGAGACGGCTGCGACGACGAGTGCGGCAACGAACGCCCGCAGATCGATCCCGCCCAAGAAGGCTTGATCGGGCGTCTGCTCAGCGGCGACGTCGAGAGCGGCTCGCTCAGCCACGTGCTCGTCACCTACGCCAACGCCTCGAACCTACAAGAACGCGGCTTTGTGCTGCAAGCACACCCTGATGGCCGTGCCTTAGCGATCAGCGTCTCGGCGGCTTCTCTGCAGCTGCGCGCTGGCGACGTCATTAACATCGACGTCACCCGCACCTACACGATCGGCGGCATGCGGCGAGGCGGAGCGGTCGCAAACCTAGAAATCTTAGCCCGTAATGAACCCTTGGAGCGGTGGACTCACGACCTGAGCAACCGTCAAACCTTGCCCACTGAGGCGATGGCTTTTTGGCGAGTCAGCGCACGAATCAATGTCACCGCCGACCTGACCTCTGCGGGCGGTAACTACGTCAGCACCACCGCCAACACAGCGGGCTTAGCAGGCCGGTCCGAGGCGCAATTCCGAATTAATAATACGCTTCAAAGCGCGCTGTGGATTGAGGACACCTGCCAGTTCACGGTCACCGGTGTGCCGCTGGTTCGCTACGGGGCTAACAGCCAATACACGCCGACGCGCCTGTCAGAGGTCGAGGTCCACAGCTGCCCACCAACCGGCGTCATTGCGAAGAGCACTCCGTCAGCGACAAACGTACGAATTGAAATGCGACGAAACCTGCTGGCCGACACCGTCAGCGCCGAGGACCTCTCGATTATCACCGAGCCAAATGGACCACAGCTTGAGATTCAAGCTGCGCAGGTCGAGCTCGGGCGCTTCTTAGTGCTCACCACGGCGCCACAAACCCCGGGACTGCTGTACCGGCTGGACCTCCGAGGCGAGATCCATGATCTGACCGGACGAAACATCGTATTTAATGGTCAACCTGCAGAGAATTTCGTCGGCTATCGCCCGCCGGCTCGCTTGCTGATCAACGAGCTCAACGCCAACGTCAGGAGCGGTTGCGACCTGATCGAGTTCCGAGTGACTCAAGGCGGCTTGCTCCGCCATACGGTCAAGGAACGTACGACCGTCGTTCACACCTTCCCCGAGATGATGGTTGAGACCGATGACATCGTGGTCTTGCACTTCAACAAGGGCAGCACGACCTGTCTGCAAAATGTCGAAGTGGATGCGTCACCAGGCAATGAAACCCGCTCCAAAACCGAATTTGCAAACGCCCAGTTTGCCGCCAACTACAACGGGGCTTGGGATCACTGGACCACCGACGGCGGCCTGACCGCGACGGACAACGTGATCACCTTATGGCTCGATGACGCCATCGTCGATGCGGTCTTGGTCAGCGACGCGCCGACGGGTAACGCCGCAGCAGCGTCGGAAACGGCTGCTCGCTATGTCGTGGAGGCAGCTCAATGGACCACCGAGAACGGTGTCGTCCCTGAAGGCGGCTTTGTGGATGGAGAGTTCAACGCCCACGCCGCTCAGGACCTGAACGGCGCCGGCACCTCGACGAACGGTCAAAGTATCCGCAGAACAGGCGAGACAGATCGCAACCACAAAGGAGACTGGTCCTTCGGCGAGAGCTCGTTTGGGCGAGCGAACTAAAGCGCTAGTTGTCGCTCCTTGAGCGCTCGGATCTGATCACGCAGCTGGGCTGCCTCTTCGAACTGCAGCGCCTTGGCAGCGGCCCGCATCTGAGTCTCGAGTCGGTCAAGCTCAGCGCGTCCTGAACCCGGTAAAAGGTCATCTCCGCCCAGAAACTCGAGCAAGTCCATCTGGTCGACGTGGACAGCCCCATCGGTACCGCGCCGGCTCTGCCGGTGTTTGGCGACTCGGGGGTCAGGGCCTGCATCTGAGTTTCGATGATCTCGATCGATCGATTGGATCGCCCTTTGCGCAGCCTGAGGCGTTATTCCGTGCTCCATATTATGAGCTTCTTGGACAATCCGGCGGCGCTTCGTTTCTTCGAGCATTGCGGTCATCGAACGCGTCACCTTGTCCGCGTACAAGATCGCTCGACCTTCGGTGTGGCGAGCGGCGCGCCCTACGGTTTGAATCAGGCTTCGAGCGTTGCGCAAAAAACCTTCTCGGTCGGCGTCAAGGATAGCGACCAAGCTGACCTCAGGCAGATCCAAGCCCTCACGCAGCAAGTTGATGCCGATCAAAACATCAAAGATTCCTTGACGCAATTCCGTGAGAATTTCGATGCGCTCGAGCGTGTCCACGTCGCTGTGTAGATACCGGACGCGAACGCCGACCTCGGCATAATAATCCGCCAGATTCTCTGCCATTCGTTTGGTCAGCGTCGTCACCAGCACCCGCTGGTCTTTCGCGACGCGCTGGCGGATCTCATCGAGAAGATCGTCCACTTGACCTTGGACCGGCCGGATCTCGACAGTGGGGTCAAGAAGCCCGGTCGGGCGAACCACTTGCTCAACGACCACACCCGCTGTCCGCTCAAGCTCGAAGTCGCCTGGGGTCGCTGAAACAAAGACGGTTTGCGGACGGCCTTCGTCCCATTCATCAAACCGCAGCGGGCGGTTATCCAGCGCGCTCGGCAAGCGAAACCCATGATCAACGAGGGTTGTTTTTCGGCTCCGGTCGCCTTTGAACATGGCGCGAATCTGTCCCACCGTGACGTGGCTCTCATCGACCATGAGCATCGCATTGTCGGGTAAGTACTCGAACAAGGTTGGCGGCGGCTGACCGGCGGACCGACCACTAAACCAGCGGCTGTAGTTTTCGATTCCCGGGCAACGGCCGGTCTGCTCAATCATCTCGAGATCGTGCAGCGTTCGCTCGCGCAAGCGCTGCTCTTCAAGCAGTTTGGAGTCTTCTGAGAAGCTGCGAAGGCTAAGCCCCAATTCGTCCCGAATACCGGTCAACGCGGCATGCATCTGATCCGGTGGGATGACATAGTGTGAGGCTGGGAAAATAGCGGCTCTAGGCAATTGCTCGAGGCGCTGGCCGGTCAGGGAATCAATCGCGCTGATGCGCTCGACTTCGTCACCGAAAAACTCGATGCGCAGGGCGCGGCTGTCCTCGTGCGCTGGATAGACCTCAACGGTGTCGCCGCGCACTCGAAAACACCCCCGATGAAAATCGACGTCATTGCGCTCATAGGAGGCCTCGATCAAGCGATACAAAAAGGCTTTGCGGTCTAGAGCTTGCCCCTCTTCGACAGTGACCAACATCTGCGCCCAGGCTTCGGCTGAGCCGATGCCGTAGATGCATGAAACCGAAGCGACGACCACCACATCTTCCCGGGTGAGCAAACTCCGAGTCGCTCGATGGCGAAGCCGGTCGATCTCTTCATTAATCGATGAGTCCTTCTCGATGAAGGTGTCGGACGAAGGCACATAAGCCTCGGGCTGATAATAATCGTAGTACGATACAAAATATTCAACCGCGGCCTCGGGCAACAGATTCTTCATCTCTTGGTAGAGTTGAGCGGCCAGCGTCTTGTTGTGCGCCATGATCAGGGCAGGCCGTTTCGCTTGGGCGATGACCTGAGCCATGGTGAAGGTTTTCCCTGAACCGGTCACCCCAAGTAGGACCTGGTCGGCCTGGCCTTCTTCGAGGCCACGCAGTAAGGCTTCGATAGCTTTGGGCTGATCACCCGCAGGGGTGAAAGCGCTCGTAACGGACCAGGACGAATTCATGTGCTCTCCAAACCCCACGATGGGATGCCCAATTCAACGCAAATCGGCTAGAGGCTAGGCATGCGCTTGTATCTGGTGATGCTCATCATGGTCCTGATCCCCAAGCCTGCCATGGCTTTGACCATGGACAGTGCGCCGGGTTTTGTCCTGAGCAAAGTCAATGATCTGATCAAAGGAACCGTTCGATCCGGTTCGGTCTCTTTTAGCGCGTCCAATGGCCTCATTCTTCGCCAAGCAGAATTGCTCGCACCCGGTGGTCGCCTGGTGCTCTCGGCTCGCCGTATCCAAGTACGAGTAGGCCTGCTTGACCTGCTCAAGTCGACCGTCATCATCCAAGAAGTGAGCATCACAGGCTTAAACGCCAAAGTTCGAGAAAACAAGCAGGGTAAACTCGATTTTTTAGAGGCGATCTCACTGAATAAACCGAGCACCGGCAGCAGCGAGAGCAGCGGCGGTGTTCGAGTCGGCAAACTCAGCGTTTCCAGCAGCTCGGTAGGGCTGGATCTCGCAGCGATTAAATTGCGCCTAAGCGATCTGAATATTTCAGGGAGCCTAGAAGCCACTGGGCAATTTCGCGCCGATCTTTCAGTATCCGCAGGCGCCACCAGCGTCACCCAGCCCGGACGCGGCACTCCTAAGGTTGCCCTAAACTTCCCCGGGATCCGACTAGCGAGACTCGGGATCGGGACCCACACCATCCGAATCAGCGGTGGCAAGATCCGAATCTCTAAGAAGAACGTCTTGAGTTTAGGGGGGCTACTGCGCCCCTCAGCGGGACGGATCGATATGCGTTTAGGGGGCGATCTTCCGGACGGCTGGGTTCGCTCCATCTTACCGCAAAATGGCAAGAGCATCCCAAAGATGCAGCAGGTTCGGGTCGATGTGCATTTGGGCGGCAAACTCAGCGATCCACAAATCGGAATCTCTGCACGGGTAGCCAAAATCGAGCTTGGCGAGTCTGCGCCGCCCCTCAAAGACATCCAACTGGCTGCGATTATGAAGGGCACAACGCTCAGCCTGACTCGGGTTTCTGGTAGCACCTACGGTGGACAACTCACCCTGACAGGACAGCTCAAACTCGCCGACTCGATGAGTATTAACGGTGACCTTCGACTCGTTGATACCCGGCTCGCAAAAGTTCACTCATCGCTGGCGAGCTACGGCGGATTGTTCACCGGTCGAGCGTTGATCTCTGGAGCCCTTGCGCTATCCGATGCAGACCCCTTGTCGATTCGCCTGCGCGGTCGCCTCAAGAACACCAAGATCCCATCGATCGGCCGACGGTCTGCTGATTTAGACGTCCTGGTTCTCCAAGGTAAATCCACCCGAATTATGCCGAGTCAGGCATCGATCAACGGTAATATATTCAGCTTTCAAGGACTGGTCGCCCCAAAGATTGATCTGACCTGGAGAGCGCAGCTTTCCAATGCGCGAAGGCTGCTCAAAAACATTGGGGGCGACAGCTTACCCCCGGTGATCACAGCCAGCGGACGGCTCAGACTCAAGCCGCATCTTCGACTCGATTACCGGGTCGACACCAAGCCCTTTGAACTCGCCGATCAAAATATCGGTGCGATCAGCGCGCAGGGTTTTATGGATCCTTGGTCCGTGCATCTCAACACCCTCAAAACGACGCTCAATGGTGCGCCGCTGAGCGGGAAAATCCGCTTGCCGATCAAGCGCCCAAAACAGCCGGTCGGGAGGTTAAGCCTGATCGGCTACGAGCTCCCTGGGCAATCAGGGAAAGCCAGCTTAGACCTAGCCTCTGACACAGAAGGAAAATGGCAAGGCACGGCGTTAATTGATGGCCTAAAGGCTGGCGGACTTGCGCTCGGCAATCTTGAGCTTTTGCTGCGATACGACGGCCGGCGAGCAGAACTAAGAGCTATTGATTGGGATGACGGTCCCGGCATTTTATCCGGCGCCATCGGTGTGGACCTCAAAACGCTTCGAACCGACGGGCAGATTGACCTGTTCGTTGATCAAACGGGTCTTGAGTTGATCGCCGGGCCTCAGGTCAAAGGCCTGCTCAAAGTACGCCTCGAACCCAAGGGTGAGTTGAAGCACCCTGCAGCTAGGATCAATGTTGAGTTCAAGGGCTTTAGCTTTGGTGGCATCCCCTTGCGTGATGGTAATCTAACGCTCGCGGGGACCCCCGACTCACTTGGCGGAGTCTTGACCACACAAGGCAACGGAACGGGGCGCGGAACGGTTCGCCTTACCGACCGATTCAAAAAGCTCGATCTCAATTTGAAACTGACCGCTTTTCGTCTCGAGTCCCTGCCCATCGACCTGCCCGGCTTAGAGGCCCTAGCTGATATTGACCTTCGCCTCAGCGGCGCGCTGACGAAGCCTGAGGGCGAGGTTCAAGTCCGGCTGCGCGACGTGGCTGTGGATGACCGGCTCGTTGGGAACGGGAGAGGGCGAATCAGCGCTCAAATCCAAGGTGAATCGCTCACCGCCGACCTCGACTTATTAGGCTGGGTTCTCGGCGACATCACCGCCTCTTATCCTACTTTTGACCCGATCCAAGCGCGTCTCAATATCGACGCTCAAGGCCTGCAATGGATGATCCCTGGGCTAGCCGGTGGGGGCACCGAAATTGATCTGAGTGCGAGGGCTTTGCTCGGGCTTCGTCAGGGGGAACCCGAGGCGAGTATACTCATTGATCGACTGCGAGTTGGTAACCCAGGCTTGTGGGAAGAAGAGCTCGAAAACGATGGTGAATTAGTGATCGGTTTTTCAGGCGGCCGAGCCCGTTGTGAGCGGCTCTTGCTGAAAATGGGTAAGGGGACCGCTGAACTGCGCGGCTGGATTGAAACAGACGACGACGACGCACGCGCCAACCTACACGTAAACAGCAGCCTTCCCCTTGAGTTGCTTCAACTCGTTGATCCACGGTTTTCGCTCACACGAGGTCGCGTGCGAATCTCGGGCAGTCTGCGAGGGCGCTGGAAAAAGGAACCTCGGCTACTCGCTGAGATCGAACCTGACCCAGGCACCACCTTTGTCCACTCAGCCTACCCAAGGCAGGTCACGCTCGCCGGTGGCGCCATTCGCCTTGAGGACCAAATGGTTCTCGTCGAGGACATCAAGATCGAAAGTGGCAGTGGTGAGGTTCGGCTCGGAGGTAACCTCACGCTCGACGCGTTCACACCCACGGCAATGGACCTTCAACTCGGCGTCACCAACCTGCTGGTTCGACATGAGGATCAATTCGTTGAATTTTCATCCGATCTCGAAGCGACCGGGCCAATCGACAGCGCTAAAATACAGGGTCAGCTGGCGATTTTAGGGGGTAAGATTGAGCAAAACCTCAACATTACGAACTTTGTCTTCTCGACCCATCAAGAAGGCTCCGGTCCCAGCCTAGCCGAGCGGCTTGGGCGATTCGCTACCACCGAACTCGATGTCGAGATCACCAGCGCAGCGGGCTTACAGATCAACGCAGGGCTGCCTTTATTCAGTATCCAAGTACGGCCCACCTTAGATCTTCGCCTGGTCGGTCAGCTGGCCGAGATCGGCATCCAAGGGGTGGTAGAAGTCGAAGAAGGGAACGGCGAAATCCTGTTCCCAGAGGCAGCTTTCGTGATCGATAATGCGACCGTAGATCTTAGTCAGGACCCGTACTTCGTGAGCCTGAACTCGGTTTGGGAGTACGTGCCACGACGCCAGCAAAACAACGAGCAAGATGATGTGATCACCTTGAGATTGGGCAT
>Ga0315320_10003013_pt1 | contig 13867 bp, 12 predicted proteins | sample M140m21515metaG_FD_203458 | JGI IMG/M metagenome (GOLD analysis project Ga0315320, IMG submission 203458) | Ammonia-oxidizing marine archaeal communities from Monterey Bay, California, United States - M1 40m 21515 | ecosystem: Environmental > Aquatic > Marine > Coastal | place: USA: California...
AGTTAATGACTCGTGTCACCAGTCGGGTACCTCGGTGTTATCACCCTTAGCACTGCATTACCGAACTGCGCTGCCCGGGGAAACGACATTTCGTGGCTTTCTCTCAGGGCACGCTATCGACACAGGCGCTTACCGTGACTGAAACCCCATCGCACTCGCGACAAGACGCTTGCCTGGCCGCCATCGACTTAGGCAGCAACTCGTTTCACCTCAACATCTCGCAGGTTGATCGCGGCCAGATACACCCGATCCACATGCTGTCAGAAAGAGTGCAACTCGGCGAGGTAACGGATACCGGAGCGCTGGCACAGGCGGCGATTGGTCGCGGGCTGGCCTGTCTAGAACACTTCAAGCAGCTGCTTGATGAAACCGGTCCCTGCCCGATTCGGATCGTCGGCACCCATGCGCTACGACGAGCCACAAACCGACAAGACTTTCTTGCCCCCGCTGAGGCACTGCTTGGCGTACCGATTGAGGTACTGCCGGGGGAGGAAGAGGCGAGACTCATCTATACCGGCGTCGCACACACTCTATCGGACAATCAGTCTGCTCACTTAGTGATCGACGTGGGTGGAGGCAGTACCGAATTCATCTTAGGCAGCGGCGCAACGCCTATCCGCTTAGAGAGCCTACCCCTCGGTTGCGTATCTTATGGTGAAGCTTTTTTTTCGGGGGGCGACATCACACCGGTTCGCTTCGATGCCGCGTGCTCTCAAGCAACCCAAGACGTCTCGGCGCTCTATCAGCGTTTTAGCCGCACCCCCTGGCAAGAGACGATAGGCGCGTCGGGGACGCTACTGGCCCTCGAGAGAATCATTGTCACTGCCGGCTGGCGATCATCCGGCATCGACCGAGCATCACTGAGCGCACTACGACAGAAGCTGCTGACCTTCCATCACGTCGGGGATATCGATTTGGCGGGACTGAGCGCACACCGTAAAGCGGTGGTCACGGCAGGCTTAGCCATTACCCAGGGCATTTTTGATGGGCTGCGCCTCGACGCGATGAAGACGTCAACCAGCGCTTTGCGCGAAGGGGTTATCCACGAGCTGTTAGCGCAGAATAGTGCCGAGCAATAAGGCGGCTGCAACAGCGCTTCCCACAGCGTGAGGGAGCCGGGCACTTTCTATCGCACTCTGCATCGCAGCCAACACTCCGTGTCTAGGAGTAATGGCGGGTCCAAACAAAACCGACTTGACGACCTAAGCGAGCTTGCCAGACGGCCCGATCAGCTCATCCTCACAGGTCATAACCACGCTCATCGTGAAGCACAATATCGAGACCCACTGTCTCTTCCTCCTGATCGACGCGCAGCGAGACCAGCCGATCGACCAATCGAAGCAACAACCAACTCACAATCACGGTGTAAACAAAGGTGGCAACAATACCCGTCAGCTGGATACCTAGCTGACCCGCAATAGTGGTCACACCGTCAGAGAACCCATTACCACTGAACAGACCGAGAGCAGGTGAACAGAAAATACCCGCCATGAACAAGCCAAGCATGCCCCCCACCCCGTGCACCGGAAACACATCTAAGCTATCGTCGATTTTGAGCCGATTCTTTAAAGCGATCGTCGCAAAATAACAGACAACGCCAGCTGTCAGACCAATCACAACGGCACCTGCCGGCCCCACAGAGCCCGATGCGGGCGTGATCGTGCCCAGCCCCGCTACCATTCCGGTGACAATGCCCAGCACTGACGGTTTGCCGTGCCGAACCCACTCCATGGCCATCCAAGCCAACGCGCCACAGGCTGCCGATAAATGGGTCACCAACATCGCCATTGCCGCACTGCTGTCCGCCGCCACTGCCGAACCCGCGTTAAAACCGAACCAACCGACCCATAGCATGCCTGCGCCCGTTACCGTCATCGTCAGATTGTGCGGCGGCATCGCCGTTTGACCAAAACCCCTGCGCCCGCCGAGAGACATCGCTGCCACCAACGCAGCCGCCCCCGCTGTAATGTGCACCACCGCACCGCCCGCGAAATCTTGTAGGCCCATCGCGCCCAACCAGCCGCCGCCCCAAACCCAGTGGCAGATGGGTGCGTAAACCAGCAACAACCAGAAGGAGCTGAAAAGCAGCATCGCCGAAAAGCGCATTCGCTCAGCAAAACCGCCCACGATAAGGGCGGGCGTGATCACAGCAAAAGTCAGCTGGAACATGACAAACAGCGTTTCCGGAATAGAACCGCTCACGCTATCGATCGTTACCTTGGCCAGGAAGAGATTCCCTAAGTCTCCGATCCAAGGCCCCTGCTCAACACCGGAGGAACCAAACGCTAAGGTATATCCGATCACGAACCACAAAACCGACATCAACGCAGTGAGCGCAAAACACTGCATTAAAACCGACAAAGCATTTTTTACCCGAACGAGCCCTGCATAAAATAGCGACAACCCTGGGAGCGTCATGAATAACACTAACGCGGTCGAGGTGAGCATCCAAGCGGTGTCAGCGCCTGAGATGGCGTCCGCCATCGCGGGCGCACTCATCAATGCAGGCAACAAAAATCCTGTGAGTCCCAATGAGGTTCTAATCGCTTTTACAGACATGAGGGCCGTTACCTTGATAAAGAAAGCCTGATTTTGCCACACGCGAAGCGCTAAACCCAAACACCGAGTAGTCTGGCGATTGTGATTCTCATCACTCAGGATTACTCTCCGCGCTGGCTCAGAAGGAAATGCCCACCATGTCGCGACCCGTTGCGCTATTAATCACCTTGCTTGCCCTGTCATTACATAGCGCTGCCGACACTGGAACGCGCAATGTCATTTTGATCATTGGGGACGGCTTCGACGATCAGCATGTCACCATGGGCCGCAATTATCTGGCGGGCATGAGCGGCAAACTGAGGGTAGACGACCTGCCCTTCAGGGCATCGGTGCAAATCGAGACAGTCACGCCTTCAGGGACACCCAGCTACGTTGCTGACTCAGCCAACACGGCCACCTCGCTGGCCACAGGCGCTGTCACCAGCATGGGTCGGATTGCGACTGACATCAACGACCGCGACGTCTCGACGATCGGCGAGCGCGCTATTACCGCCGGCTTTAAAGTGGGGCTAGTCACGACCTCCTCACTCACCGATGCCACCCCTGCATCGTTTCTAACTCACGTCTCGGCGCGCAGCTGCGAGGGCCCTGAAGAAGTGTTAGGCAGCACGTATTACGGCATACCGCAGCCGGCATGCCTCGCTGATGCCAGAGATAATGATGGCCCGGGCTCGATCATTGAACAGCTGGTGGGCAGCGGCGCGTCGATCCTGCTGGGTGGTGGGCGCAAATTCATTGAGCAGACGACCGTTGATAATGAAACCGTCGCTGCGATGGCTGCGCATTATCGGTTTCAAGTTGTCACCAGTGCTAAGGAACTGACGAGTGCCCGCTTGGGACAACCGCTCATCGGCGTGTTTAGCGAGGAGACGCTGGCAGTTCGCTGGCAAGGGACGGACGGGCGGATTGCGGAAGCGACCGAGACTGGCTGGATGCACTACTTATCGGATTATCTTGGCGACACCAAAGAACCCGATGTGATGGACTGTGAGCCGAATCCAGAGTACGGCGATACCCCTTCTCTCGCCATCATGACCGAAACCGCGCTGAGCCATTTATCGACTGATAACGATCAGGGTTTTTTTCTGATGATCGAATCCGCTTCTATCGACAAGCAAAGCCACAAACGTGATCCCTGTGGCTCAATTGGCGAGATAGAACAGCTTGAGGAAGCACTGGGCCTTGCTCAGATCTTCGCTCGGCAACATCCTAATACGCTGATTATTGTAACAGCCGATCATGCCCAAGCAGCTCAAATACTTCCCGAGCCCACTTTGTACAGCGGCTACCCTATTCCTATTTATTCTCCGGGCCTGACGGCGCGCATCAACACGCCTGAGGGGGGCGTCATGCGGATCAACTACGCCACCAATAATGGGTTTAGCGAAGAACATACGGGGGCCAATGTCCCCTTATTTGCCAATAAAATAGGGGCGCAACAGCTTCGACCCTTTCTGCGACAGCGCGAGGTTCACGATGCGATGAGCGCATTCTTACTGGGACCCGCCGCCGCGCCCCTCGCTCAAGACACACCGCCGGAATCACGCTAAGCGGCACACTCACATATTGACCCAAGAATTCAGTGCGGCCAGACGGAACGTCACGCCACTAATTTCTAGAATGACACTATCGATCAGTATGTCTTTTACCCTCACCGGTCCCGCCCGCTGGCCAACCTTCAATCGTTGCCCATTGAGCTCAACGGTAGCGGAGCCATCCGTCTGGAAGTCATGGGTAGAATAGATCAGCGTCGGAATGTCGTCTTTTTGCTGCTGCGACAAATTTTCGAGCATCGTTGTCGCATGCGGAACCAAGGACTGCTCACCCACTGCCTTAGCCGCCTCCGCAATAGCTTTTTCCAAATCGATAGGCGGCGGAATTGAGTCAAGATCAGCGACCCTGCTGGGTGCGCTCCGAGTCTCAGGGAGCTCCGAGGTTGCTGCTTCACTCGCTGCGCTTTCCGACGGTCTCTCTGGCACTTTATCTGATGCGCCGTCTGGCGATTCGGCGGCGGCGGACTCCGAATCAGACCACATTTGAGCATTGAGTTCGGCGACTGCTCGAGCGGTCTCCGTTGCCCCGGTGTCGACGGGACGTGACGGGGACGACACCTTCTGGGGCCCCGCTGCGCTTCCCTGCTCGGATAGATCCACTATCAATAATGACTCCGGCTGAGCGCCGAGCATCTGGTCTGTGCTCGATGGATCCAGCAATGGCGATGCTAACGGGCCTGATGACAACGCGTCATCGGGCGATTCTAGCGAGAACCAGGTCACCACTCCGGCACCTAGCAAGGCACCCAGTAGCAGCGCCGCTACTATCGGCCGGAGCCTCGTGGCACCGGCACTCTGATGTGAATTGGACGGCGCATAGGAGATCGGTGAGTCCGTCTGCTCTGAACGTTTTAACGCATCAAGAATCAGCGACATGAGGCAACACCAAAGCGCTCGATAGCACCGCGTAGTGCCGAACTTGAGGTTAAGCCGCTCCCCAGCTTGTCGTTCAATGCTTGCAACGTTCGCGCACCGATCACGCCATCAACCCTGAGCCCCACACCAGCCTGAAATACTTTCACACGCGCTTCCAACGCTTCTGTAAAGGTCGTCAGTGGTGGCGCAGGCAAGCCATCGAGGCGCGCAAATTCGCCGACAACGTGAGCCACCACCTCGCCTCGATCCCCGGTCCGCAGCGGCCCACTCCAACCCGGAGGGCTCTCCCAAAAATACCGAAAACCCCCCGTCCAGCGATCGGCTACCGCTGTCAACGGAACGTCGCAAACCACTGCGCCGGTAAACACGGTAGCCACCTCCTCTCTAATCGCCAGAAGGACGGTCGCCGCTGCAAAACGATTCGGGCGCTGCAAATTAAGTACCACAGGCCGGTTTAATTCCATCACCGCATCCCAGGTATCGCTATCGGCAGACTCGCAACGTAACCCAGCCTCGTCAGGCGAATCGCATATGACGCTGGGAAGCGGTGCATCACGCCACAGAGACCACAACGCCGACTCGGCAGCTCGGGGGCTCACCAACCAATCTGGCGCAACGTTTACCGGGATCACCGTTGCGTTCTCAGACTCCGTGGCGCCAGCTCCCGGGGGCTCGGCTAACCCATCCCCTCTGCTGACCGTAACCCAGTCAGTCACCAAGACGTTATAGGCCAGCAAACCTGCCAAAACGGTACTCAGAACACCGAAAGCCAACGCCACTCGCCGTGCACTCCCTCCGCCAGTCGTCCCGCGCTGTTTCACCGGTGGCGCTGTGCTCCCACCGAAAACCTCCTGCGCCGCCTGTCGGACTATCGCCGCCGACACGATTGGTTCGTTCCTGCCGTAGGCGCCCATCATCGCCCGATCACACAATAGATTGATCAACCGAGGAATGCCCCCTGTTAACTTAAACACCCGCGTCAACGCTGACGGCGTGAAGAGGGAACGACCACTCGTTAAACCAGAGATCGAGAGTCGATGACGGACATAGTTCTGCGTCTCTTGAGCATCCAGTGCCGTCAATTGATAGCGCGCTGTGATTCTCTGGTTCAGCTGCCGAAGCTCAGATCGCCCCAGCAGAGACTCCAGCTCTGGCTGCCCGATCAGAATAATTTGCAGCAGTTTTTTTTCATCTGTTTCAAGGTTGGTCAGCAAACGAATTTGTTCCAGAACGTCAAAATCAAGATGCTGAGCCTCATCGATCATCAATACGGTCTGACGACCCTTGGCGTGATTGGCGAGCAAAAACTGATGCAACGCGTCGGTTAACGTCTTCAAACTTTGCGTCTCAGGCGGGTAGCGAATTTCGAACTCATCACAAACGCTCGCTAACAGCTCAGTGGCACTCAAGGCGGGATTGAGCACAATGGCGATGTCCGTGTTGCTGGGCAACTGCTCCAACAAACAACGATTTAACGTGGTTTTCCCTGTCCCAACCTCACCAGTCAACAGAACAAATCCACCGCCACTACCTACACCGTATAATAGATGAGCCAAGGCCTCTCGATGACGGTCACTCATGAACAAGTAACGCGGATTAACCGCGATTGAGAACGGTTGCTCAGTCAATCCGAAGAAAGTGTGATACATATTCGGCGGTTCGCTCCACTAGCATCCAGAGTTGCAACGACACATATTGGCAATTACAGTGCCGTTTGTTTTTTTGCAGGCCAACACCTGACTGCCACTTCAACGTTCCGACTCAAGCGCCTTTCCAGTGAGCCCCGAGCTTTGGTAAGTAGTCAGTTGGAGACACACTCGAGTCGGCGTGATCCTAGCGGCGCCACACGACCCACAATAGGAGAGAGTTTACATGTCATTACCACCCTCGCTGCAGAACGCCCTTCGGCTCCCCGTCGTCGGTTCACCACTTTTCATCATCTCCAATCCTGATCTTGTCATCGCTCAGTGTAAAGCGGGAATCATAGGCTCCTTTCCCGCGCTGAACGCCAGACCAGAACCCGTTCTGGAGGAGTGGCTGGAACGCATTACTTCAGAGCTAGCGGCTTATGATGCGGCGAACCCCGACGCGCCTTCGGCGCCATTTGCAGTCAACCAAATCGTGCATGGCTCCAATGCGCGACTCAAGCATGACATGGACATGTGCGTGAAATATGAAGTTCCCATTGTCATCACGTCGCTGGGCGCCAAAGAGTGGGTCAACGAAATGGTGCATAGCTATGGCGGCATCGTTTTGCACGATGTGATCAACAACCGTTTTTCTAAAAAAGCGATAGAAAAAGGCGCTGATGGTTTGATCGCAGTGGCCGCTGGAGCAGGCGGTCATGCGGGTACCGTTTCGCCGATGGCGTTGATTCAGGAAATCCGTGAATGGTTTGACGGGCCACTGCTGCTGTCAGGCGCCATCGCAACCGGCGATGCTGTGCTCGCAGCTCAAGCGATGGGAGCAGATCTGGCTTACATTGGTTCAGCCTTTATCGCGACCGAGGAAGCCAATGCAGAGCAAGGTTATAAGCAAGCGATAGTCGATTTTGGCGCAGATGATATCGTCTATAGCAATTTGTTTACCGGAGTCCATGGTAATTATCTCAAGCCCTCTATTGAAGCTGCCGGCCTTGACCCCAACGCCTTGCCCGAGAGCGATCCGAGCCAGATGGACTTTGGCTCCGGCGGCGACTCCGATGCCAAGGCGTGGAAAAACATTTGGGGCTGTGGCCAGGGCATTGGTGCCGTGAAAAAATTGGGCACCACGGCAGACTATGTGGCTAAATTGACGGCCGAATATGTCGACGCCAAAGCGCGGATTAATAGCTTATGACAGACCCTACAAAAATCCCCCGGAGCGGCGAGGACGACTACAGCGCTGATATCGTCGAGCAGCGGCAGCGCTTTATTGAAGCGCAGACGGGGGCCACGCTGGAACACACCAAGCAGTTCTCTTTTGACCCTCATGAGATGGACGGCAATATCGAAAATTTTTGGGGAGTGGCACAAATTCCAATCGGTGTTGCGGGGCCGCTGCTGGTCAATGGAGAGCACGCTCAGGGCGAGTTTTACGTCCCGATGGCAACCGTCGAAGGCACCATGCTGGCATCCTATAACCGTGGCATGAAGGTGATCAAAGAGGCCGGTGGCGTCCTGACAACCGTCTCAGAGCAGTCAATGCAGCGATCCCCTGTTTTTATCTTCAAGGACTCGCGCCAAGCGAGAGACTTTCAAATTTGGCTCAAGGACAACTTTGAGAATATCAAAGCACGCGCCGAGACTTCCACCTCGGTCGGCAAACTCCACGATATTGAAAGCTATCATGCACACAGCATGATCTTCACTCGGTTTGACTACTCAACCGGAGACGCTGCCGGACAAAACATGGTCAGCAGAGCCACCTTTATTGCCTGTGAGTGGATTAATCAGCAGCGTCCCGAAATGTTGCACTATATGTTGTCGGGTAACTTTGACACGGAAAAGAAAACCTCCTCCGTGAATTTGTTAAAAACACGGGGCCGACGTGTCACCGCAGAAATTACGATCCCACGTGACATTCTCATGAAGCACTTACGGGTTGCTCCAGAGCAAATTGCATACGGGCAACAGATTTCGACACTGTCAGCGATCCTGACCAATTCATCGAACAATGCAAACCATCCCGCCAATGCGCTGGCGGCGCTTTACCTGGCGACGGGTCAAGATGTTGCGAACATCGGCGAGTCGAATCAATGCACCACCTTCCAACGAGCCACCAGCAAGGGCGACTTTTATTTTTCCATCACACTGCCCGCCGTTATCATGGCCACCTACGGCGGTGGCACGTCGCTGCCGACCCAGCGAGAGTGTCTGAGAATGCTAGGCTGCGAAGGTCAAGGTAAGGCACTGAAGCTCTGCGAAATTGCAGCTGCGCTGGTCGTAGCGGGAGAGCTTTCCTTGTCTGCTGCCGCGCGTGTGGACAAAACCACGCGGGTCAACGAATGGGTCGATGCCCATGAGCGCCTCGGTCGAAATCGCTAAAGTACAGGAGCCAGTCATGTCTTGCATGTTGTGTCGTAGCCTGTTGAATAAAATAGGCCTCTTCCTCTGGCTCGCTATGGCGGCATGCGGCGCCGCAGCGGATCGCGATTCACATATCTCGCTGGCGGAACCGCTGCCACAGCCAGGTTGGGAGCTGCCGCTCATTGCCAATGGTAGCGGCACCCTTTCTAATACCGACCTGCATGGACGCGTGACCTATCTCGATTTTTGGGCCAGCTGGTGCGGTCCCTGTCGCTTGTCCTTGCCAGCGCTGGACCGTCTTCGCCAAACGTTTCCCTCTGAAGCCTTTAACGTAGTGGCAATCAGCGTTGATTATGTTGAGGAAGACGCCTTGGACTTCTTGGCACGCTACCCCGTGGCGTATCCGATCGCGATCGATACAACGGGAGACTCGGGGCGCGCTTTCGCCGTAGCCGGCATGCCCTCGGGTTACCTTATCGACAAAAAAGGCATGATTCGTGAAATTCATGTCGGCTTCAGAAAAGGTGACGAAGTGATCCTCCAAGAGCGCATCGCCGCGCTGATCGCAGAATCTGACTAACCCGTCCACCCCTAGCGACAGGGGCGTCATGACATCCAATTGAGCTCGACCCTCGTAGAGATGCTATGAATGATCCCGACGTACTCTATTTTGATGGCTCTTGCCCACTCTGCCAGCGAGAGATGACGCATCTATCGAAGATGAAATCAGACAACTTGGTTTTGCAGGACATTCATGCCCTTGAGGCCGGGACCGCCGGGCCTTCTAAAGAGACACTGCTTCAGTCCCTCCATCTTCGGCGAGGGGACGACTGGGTTGTGGGTATCGATGCCAATATCGCTGCCTGGCAATACACGCGAATTGGCATTCTGTGGCGATGGCTACGTTGGCCTGTCATTAAACCAATCGCCTCGTGGTGTTACAATTTTTGGGCGCGGAAACGCTACGCAAATCGCTACAACACGGCCGATAATCTTTAGGCGCGATGGACACTCCTATATTACAACTCAACGCTGACGCACTGTCAGAAATGTCTAACAGTCGACGCGCGCGTTTAATTAATAGTCTGCCCGGATACAAAAGCGGCATGTTAGTTGGGACTTACGAAAGCGGGGCCGCTAATCTTGCGATTATCAGTTCGCACTTTCATCTGGGCTCCAACCCGGCCTTACTCGGCATGATCCTCAGGCCCGATACGGGCAAAGGGGAACGGCACACGCTCCATAACATATTGAACACCGAATCCTGGACGCTCAATGGCTTCCGGCTCGATTCGGCAGCTCAGGCGCACCAAACTTCCGCACCTTATGATAAAGACACATCGGAGTTCAGTGCCTGTGGCTTCGACGCTGAGTGGCGGGTAGGGACGGAAGCACCCTATGTGAAAGCATCGCCCCTACAGGTTGGCTGCCGGCTTCGTGAGCACCAAGCGCTGAGCCTCAACGGCACCCATTTACTGATCGGTGAAGTCACTGCGTTATATTGTGCGGCAGACGCGCAGCGCGTTGACGGCAGCCTAGATCTTGCCAAGCTGGAACTGGCTACCGTCTCGGGATTGGATACCTACTCGGCACCCGGAAAGGCGCGTCGCTTTGACTTAGCTCGCGTTGATACCCCCTTGCGGGAGGAATGACTCGCACCACAGGCTCCAATAGCGGCTGGTTTAGTGCTGGCCTTAATCCGAGTATCCTGCGAGCTGGCCGAACATCTCTCGTACCCCAGCATCAAGGAAGATAAAACCATGCCCCTACCCCAACCGTTACGTCACCTCCTAGCGATCTCACTCATAGCACTAATCTCTCCCCTATCGGTTGTTGCAGAGGAGGTACCTGAGCGGTCCCAGATCGCGGATCAATATAAATGGGACTTGACTGATATGTATGCCGATGCCACTGCATGGGAGGCCGACAAAGCCAAACTCATTGCCCTTTTGCCCAGCATCACCGACTACCGCGGAAGACTGGGTAACGATGGCAGCACATTGCTATCCGCCATTGAGGCCATTCAAGCGGTGGAAACGATTGTTGCCAATTTGTATGTCTATGCCGGACTCAAAAATTTTGAAGACACTCGTATCTCTGATAATGGTGCGCGTTTTTCAGAGGCGCAGGGTCTTTATTCTCAGTTCCAACAAGCATTGGCTTTTTTCTCGCCGGAGCTCTTATCCATACCAGAAGACACACTCGCTCACTATGTGGCCACGACGCCCCGACTATCTCTCTACGAGCACTATCTAGATGAAACGGCACGCATGCGCGCTTACACCTTGTCAGAAGCAGAGGAAAAGTTACTGGCAATGGTTTCAGATCCACTCAGTAAGTTCGATAGCGTGTTCACCGCTATCGACAGCTCTGATTTACAGTTTGGTCGGATCGAGGATGAGGCGGGTGTCGCCGTTGAGCTCACCACCTCCCGATACGGCGCTTTTTTACACTCCACAGATCGGCGCGTTCGGAAAGCCGCCTGGACCCAGCTGTTCGAGGGTTACCAGACACTCAATCATACCCTTGCAGCAAACTACGAGGGCCACGTCAAAAGCCGCGTTTTTTTCGCGCGCGCGCGGGGATTCGACTCGCGACTACAACAGGCCACCTACACCAATGCTATTCCCATTGAAGTCTTCAATAACTTGATCACGACGGTGCGCGCCGGGAGCGGCCCCTTGCAACGCTATTTAAAGCTCCGAGAGAGGGCATTGGGCGTCGATCGTTTAGAGGTCTGGGATATGTACGCACCCATTGTTGAACCGAGCTTGGCCGATATCAGCTTTGAGGAAGCGAAAAATATCGTCGCTGAAGCACTGACTCCACTGGGCGATGAATATCTCGATATCTACTGGAAAGGCTTTGATGAGGGCTGGGTGGATGCGCTTGCCAATCGCGGCAAGCGCGGCGGCGCTTACAGCTGGGGGACCTACACCTCGAAACCGTATTTATCGATGAACTATGAAGGCACATTGAACAATGTCTCCACCCTGGCCCATGAATATGGTCATTCGATCCACAGTTATTTGACCCGTAACACGCAGCCACAGGTCTATGGGGATTACCGCACCTTCATAGCGGAGATCGCCTCCATGACCAATGAAGCGATCCTGATGCAGAAGATGCTGACAGAGGCATCCTCCGCCGCCGAGCGTGCTTACCTTCTTAGTTCCTATCTCGATGAGTTTCGGGGTGGCTTTTACCGACAAGCCTCCTTCGCGGATTTTGAGGCGCGCGCTCACGCCAAGGTAGAAGCGGGTGAAGCCCTCACCGCAGACGTGCTCAATACACTGTACGCAGATGTCTTTTCAGACTACTACGGTGACGCGGTACATACTGACGACTTAAACCAGATCGAATGGAGTCGTATCCCTCACTTCTTGCGCAGCGACAATTTTTACGTCTATCAATACTCGACTTCTTTTGTCGCCGCCACGGCCTTAGCGAAGCAAATTTTGGAAGAAGGCGAACCTGCTCGTAAACGGTACCTCACCATGCTGAAGTCGGGATCAAACGATTATCCGATTGAACTGTTGAAAAAAGCGGGCGTCGACATGACGTCAGCGGAACCCATCGAGGCGACCGTAGCCGTCTTTGATGATTTGGTGGGCCAGTTAGAGCAGGCACTGCACGATATGGAGGCGACCCCGTCAATTGAGGACTGAGTCATCATCGGTTGATGTAACGGTTTTGCAAAGCGGGATTGTTACCGAGAAACAGCCATCCGCAAGGGTGAACTATAGAGCACCAAAGCAGTATGATCCGGGTGAGGCTTGCCGCTCCGCTCACGATAACTCGCGAACAGCGGCATTAACTTCACATCGGTAACCAAATAGAGGTAGCGCATGTCGGCAAAAGACAACAAAGCAGCGGGCTACAGCACACGACCTAATGCTCAGCGCCAGCGCGGCATTAGCAGAGCGCAGCAACTGTTAATGGTGGCGCTGGGGTGTATCGTGATTGCTGGCGTAGTGGTCTTAACCGGTATCTGGCCGAAAGAAGCGGCAGTGACTGCCGAGCCTGTCCCCATCGCGCCCACAGTGTCAGCCCCTCCCGCAGAAGACATGCCCCCCATCAATGTTCCGGAGGAGCCTGTTAGCCCTGCCGTTATCCTGCCGCCTGAGCCCACGGTAGAGCCCCTGCCCTCTTTATTCGAGAGTGATGATCCCGTTCGTGACGCCCTAGCCGATATCCCACTCGGTACTGCCGGACAGCAGTACCTCATGCCGAACAATATCATTGAGCGCAGCGCCAGCTTAATTTACCTCACAGCCCAGGGAGACGTCCCCTACAAGCTGGTCCCTATTGCAAGGCCTAAAGCCAAGTTTCCTATTGTTGACGACGGTACTCAGGTCGTCGCGGATCCAGATGGCTTCACCCGCTATGACCCCATCACCGGTTGGATAGAGAGCCTTGATGCGCCAGCATTAGTCGACGCATTCGCCGATTTTTTGCCACTATTCCGGGAAGCATGGGGCTTTTACGGAGAAGACCCCAACTACTTTGACCTCGCGGTAATCGAAACACTTGATACCATCATTGCCACCCCAGAGATCGATATCACTGAGGAACGTCTTATTCGTAAAGAGGCGGTCTGGATTTATGAGAACCCTGCTATCGAGGCACTCGCGCCAGTGCAGAAGCAGGTGTTACGTATGGGGCCCCGCAACGCCTCAGCAGTAAAACAACAGGCGACCCAAGTGAGGGCGTTGTGGCTGACAACACTGGCAGACCGTAGCTAATCATATCGCTTGTTGACGCACAAACGCTGGGCGTGCCCTGCGGCTCACTTGGGGTAATACGCGATGTTGATGGCGACCCGCCTCAGGGCAACGCACCTACGTCAGCGTAGTCTCATCCGCGACTGAG
>Ga0315320_10003015_pt1 | contig 13861 bp, 10 predicted proteins | sample M140m21515metaG_FD_203458 | JGI IMG/M metagenome (GOLD analysis project Ga0315320, IMG submission 203458) | Ammonia-oxidizing marine archaeal communities from Monterey Bay, California, United States - M1 40m 21515 | ecosystem: Environmental > Aquatic > Marine > Coastal | place: USA: California...
GAAATATTTTAATTGCTGAAAGAGTTGCTTTAAATTTTTTATCACATATTTCAGGAATTGCTACAAAGACAAATAGATTTGTAAAACTTGCTGGAAATAAATGTAAAATTTGTTGTACCCGTAAAACCATTCCAAACATAAGAGTTATTCAAAAGTATGCAGTTAAATTAGGTGGAGGTACTAATCATCGATTTAATCTAAGTGATGAATTTTTAATTAAAGATAATCATATTGCTTCATCAAATATCAAAAAATTAGTTTTTTTGGCTATGAAGAATAAGAAAGGACGAAAAATAACTGTAGAAGTTGATAATTTAAAACAACTCAATGAAATACTAGGTCTAAAGTTTAATACTGTTTTGTTTGATAATATGTCATTTAAAAATCTAAAAGCAGGTGTTAAAATAGCTAAAAAATATTACGAAACAGAAGCTTCAGGAAACATTAATTTAAAAACAGTTAAAAGAGTTGCTAAAACAGGGGTTGATAGAATTTCTGTCGGAAGCATAACTCATAGCGCTGCTGCTATTGATTTTAAGCTGGAAATTTAAGATACAAATTTAGATAAATCAGGTTTAAAATAATTTGGTCCTTTCATCACTTTTCCTGATTCATTATAAATAGGCTCACCATTTTCACCTAGTTTGCTCATGTTAGAATTTTGGACTTCATCAAAACATTTATCTAAATCAATACCAAAAGCATGGCCTGCCCCATAGGTTACATACAAAATATCTGTAAGTGCATCAGCTACTTCTAATAAATCATTGTTTTTCATTGCTTCTTGAAGTTCTTCTAATTCTTCTTTTATTAGATCTATTCTTAATTTATTGATTTTATCACTACTAAATGAGGGATTAGTTTTGACTTCTTGGCCAAAAGTTTTCATAAAAGTTCCAACTTTATTAAAATTCGACATTTTGCTCCTGTAAGTTTTTTTAAAATTATTGTATGTTATAAATATTTATTACTTACAAATTAATCAATGAAATTAAGAAAAGAATTCGACAGTATTGGTAGTGTAAATGTTCCTAATGACAAATATTGGGGGGCATCAACCCAACGTTCCAACAAATTTTTTAATATTGGCAAAATACTTGTAAATATTTCAATAATTAAATCGATTGCTATAATAAAAAGATCGGCTGCAATTGTTCATTCAAAAGATAAATTAATTACTAACAAAATTTCTAAGGCAATTATCAAAGCATCAGATGAAGTTATAAAAGGAAAATTAGATGAAAATTTTCCTCTTAAAGTATGGCAAACAGGGTCTGGAACTCAAACAAACATGAACGTTAATGAGGTAATTGCTAACCGAGCAATAGAAATTTTAGGTGGTAGAAAAGGAACTAAAAAACCAGTTCATCCAAATGATCATGTAAATAAATCTCAATCTACTAATGATGTTTTTCCAACTGCGATGCATATTTCTATTGCCAAGGAAACAAAAAATAAATTATTACCAAGTTTAAAAATATTAGAGAAAGATTTAAAAAAAAAATCTAATGAATTTAAAAGTATAGTAAAAATTGGTAGAACACACCTTCAAGACGCTACTCCACTTTCTTTAGGGCAAGAATTTTCTGGATATCATGTGCAAGTGAAAAAAAGTATTGAGCGAATAGAATATGCATTGAAAGAAATATTATATCTTGCTCAGGGTGGCACAGCAGTCGGCACTGGTATAAATTCAAAAAAAAACTTTGACAAGAAGATAGTTAAAGAAATTGCTAAATTTACAAAAATTTCTTTTAAACCAGCTGAAAATAAATTTGCTGAACTTGCTGCGCACGATTCAATTGTAAATTTTTCTGGTGCATTAAATACTTGTGCTGTTTCATTAATGAAAATATCAAATGATATTCGATTTTTAGGATCAGGTCCTAGAGCAGGATATGGTGAACTAATTTTGCCTGAAAATGAACCGGGCTCATCAATAATGCCTGGTAAAGTAAATCCAACTCAATGTGAAGCGGTTACTATGGTGTGTGTGAAAGTAATTGGAAACCACACAGGTATTACAATTGCAGGTTCACATGGTCATTTTGAATTAAATGTTTTCAAACCATTAATTGCTCATAACATTTTACAATCAATAGATTTGATAGCTGACAGTTCTAAGAATTTTTCACTCTATTGTGTTAAGGGAATAAAGGCTAATAAAAAGAAAATACAGGAAAATTTGGATAATTCACTAATGCTAGTGACATCATTGGCTCCACATATTGGATACGATAATGCAGCGAAGATTGCAAAGACAGCTCTTAAAAATAACACTACATTGAAATTTGAAGCACTAAAAACAGGTCTAGTTAGTGAGAAGGACTATAACAGAATTGTTGATCCTAAAAAAATGATCTACCCAGCATGAAATTTTAATGCACTATTTAATATACTCTTTAAGTAGATTGTATTCTGGGGCTTAGTTTTTTTGAATATTAAGCTTTCTAAAGTTTTATTTACGTCTTTGTTTTTTTTGTTATTGATTAAAATATTATCTAAATTTGCGATTTTTTTATCAAAATTAAAAATAAAATTGGCTTTAATATTTGATAATTCATTTCTATAATTTTTTGGTGTTAGTAGAAATTTATAAACTTCATTAGAATTTTTAATGGTCAAATTGAATTTACCATCTAAGACTAATTCACCATCCTTAACATAAATTAGAGTGTCCTCTAAAAAAAAATCAGCACTATCTCTCCAAGAGAGTCGAGTGTTATCAATATCAATTAAGCCTTCTTGAATCTTGGAATTTAAATTGATCTTAATAAAATCACCAAAATTTTGAAATTCACTTGCATAAATATTCAAATCAAAATTTAAACTTTTATTATTTAATATTTCGGTTTTAAGTAATTGTAAAATTAAATTATTAGAATTTAGTAAATTTAAGATATTAATTTCTTTAATTGATCCCTCTAATTTTGAATAAAATGGATTAAAGTTAATTTCACCTTTATAAGAAACGTTAAAATTCTCTAAAGTATCAAATAAATTAAAATATAAATTATTGTTATTAATTTTATATTCAGCATTAAATTTAGCTTTATTTAGTATAAGGTTCATTAATCCTTTTTTGTCTTTCTTGCTAAAATCTAATTCATTATCTATTCTTAACTTTAAAAAATCTAAATTTAATTTAGAAAAAATCTTTTTATCAATGTTATTTTTGTTTAATTCTATCTCATAAGGTAAATTGAATATTTCATTTTTTAATACAACTTTATTTTTCATATTTTTAATATCATAAAAATATTTCATATCTAAAATTTTATTTATAAATAAAACCTCATTATCTTTATTTCTATAAAAAATATTACTATCCTTAATAATTAGTTTTCCATCTTTAAAATCACTGTTTAATAGTTTTATAAAAAAATTATGAGTTTGATTATTTAAATTAAAATTTGATTTTTCTATAATTAAATTTTGGACATTAAAATCGTTGTATGAAAAAAGATTATTTAAAGATATAAAAACTTTTAATTTTTCTATTTTCGATATTTCAATCTCATCTTTTGATATAGAAAAATTTCTATAAATAAAGTGTGGTCTTGGTAAAAAATTATAAGTAAAATTTTGTGATAAATTAAAGTTTAAATTAAACTTTTTTTGTAATTGTTCTTTTAATTTAACATTAATTTCATTTTTATCATAAATATTTGGTATTAATAAGTATGACAAAAATAATAGAATTAATGCAAATAAAGATAAAAAGAATTTATTACTTTTCGTTATTTTATAAAAATTAGCTGAGTTTAACTTGTTTAAATTTTTTTTTATTACTTTATTTATTGTTAAATTGATCTTATTAATAAATTTAACAAAGTAGTTATTTTTAATCATAAAGAATATGAAACTTATAAAGAATTATTTTAAATGATAAATACTGATTATCTTAAAAATCTTAATAAAGCCCAAAAAGAAGCTGTATTACATATAGATGGACCCCTTCTAATTGTAGCTGGTGCTGGATCTGGAAAAACAAAAGTTTTAACTTCAAGAATTGCACATATAATTAGAGAAAAAAAAGCATTTCCTAATCAAATCTTATCAGTAACTTTTACAAATAAAGCTGCAAAAGAAATGCAAAATAGAGTTAGTAAAATGTTAGGGTCTACTGCTACAGGACTCTCTTGGCTTGGAACCTTTCACTCAATTTGTGCAAAACTATTAAGAAAACATGCATCAGCTGCAAATCTTAATTCAAATTTTACAATAATAGATACTGATGATCAAATAAGACTGATTAAAAATATTTGTAAGGCTGAAAATATTGATATCAAACAATTATCACCAAGATTTATTTTAGCAATTATCGATAGATGGAAAAACAAAGGATATTATCCTAATGAAGTTGTGATCAATAATAAAGATATTTATGAAAAAACTATTTTGCCCCTTTATAAGATTTACCAACAAAAATTAATTGATTTAAATTCATGTGATTTTGGTGACTTAATTTTACATACAGTAAAAATTTTAGAACATCATCAAAATATAAGACAAATATACTCTAATAATTTTAAGTATATTTTAGTAGATGAATACCAAGATACTAATTTTATTCAAAGTAAGTGGCTGAACCTGTTGTCTGAAAAAAATAAAAACTTATGTTGTGTTGGTGATGATGATCAATCCATTTATAGTTGGAGAGGTGCTGAAATAAAAAATTTTTTAGAATTTGATCAGGTTTATAAAAATACAAAGGTAATTAGATTAGAACAAAATTATAGATCTTCACAAAATATTTTATCTGTTGCATCTAATCTTATAGCTAATAATCAAAATAGAGTTGGTAAAAATTTAACTACTACTATGGAAGAGGGAGATCTTGTTAAACTAAACTGTTTCAAAAATGGTAAAGATGAAGCTATAGGAATTTCTGATGAAATTGAAAAAAGAATAAAGAAAAAATATTCTTATAATAATATTGCAATATTAGTTAGAGCAATATTTCAAACGAGAGAATTTGAAGAAAGATTCTTAAAAGTTGGAATACCATATAGAATTTTGGGAGGAACTAAATTTTATGAACGTTCTGAGATTAAAGACTGTATTGCTTACCTTAGATTAATTCATCAAAGAAAAGATGATTTAGCCTTTGAAAGAATTGTCAATAATCCCAAAAGATCTATAGGCGATACTACGATTAAAGCTGTTCATGAATTTGCAAAAGAAAATAAATTAAATTTAGAATTAGCTTCAATTAAAATGATCGAAAAAAACTTAATTAAGCCAAAAACAAAAATTGGTCTTAGTATTTTTCTTAACTCATTAAACAAATGGAGAAATGATTTAGAAATTAAAAAGATAAATCATATTAAACTTTTACAAATTGTTTTAGATGAGTCTGGTTATTCAGCTATGTTGAAAAATAAGAAAGATGTTGATAATGAAAATAGACTAGAAAATATTAAAGAACTACTTAGTGCTATGAAAGAGTTTGATAACTTAGAGGTTTTTTTAGAACACGTTTCGCTTGCAACATCTGTTGATCAAGAATGGGAAGGAGAAAAAATAAACATGATGACAATGCATGGTGCAAAAGGTCTTGAATTTGATGCGGTTTTTCTACCAGGTTGGGAAGAAGGACTCTTTCCTCATCAAAAATCTATAGAGGAAAAAGGTCAAAATGGACTAGAAGAAGAGCGACGTTTAGCTTATGTCGGCATTACAAGGGCTAAAAAAAAAGCAATAATTTCTTTTTCAATGAACAGATTTTATCAAGGTGATTGGATTGATAGCATGGCCTCAAGATTCATTGAAGAATTGCCAGAAAAACATTTAGAAAAAAATTCTTTTTTTGATGAAGAAGTTGACGATGATCAAGATTTTGATTTTAATCAAGATTTTGAAATTGAAGAAGGAAAAAGAAGTCCTGGATGGATAAGATATCAAAAGAGAATTAAATGAACAAAGAAGTAAATGAATTAAGAAAAAAATTTAAAAAGTACAACATTGATGGGTATGTTATCCCTAAAAATGATGACTATTTTACTGAATATTCAAAAATAAATAGATTAAAAATTATTTCAAATTTTAGTGGTTCTGCTGGTTTAGCAATTGTTTTAAAAGATAAGAATTATTTATTTACAGATGGCAGATATACTATTCAAAGCCAAATAGAGAGTGGAAAATATTTTAAAATTGTTAGTTACGAAAAAATATTAAATTGTAATTTGTTCAAAAATCTCAAATTGGGATTGGACCCAAAACTATTTACATATGAACAAATAAAGAATTATTTTTTAAAAAAAAGTAAAATTAAATTTTTATCCAATAATTTAATTGATGAAATAAAAAATCAAAAAATTATTAAAAGTGTTCCTTTTTTTTCACTCAAAGACGAAATTGTTGGAGAAAATAGTAAATCAAAAATTAATAAAATTGTAAATTATTTAAAAAAAAATAAAGCTGATAATTTATTTGTATCAGCCCCTGAAAATGTAGCTTGGATTTTAAACATTAGAGGTGGTGATGGCCCAAATAGCCCTGTACCAAATTCAAGATTAATTATTAATAAGTCAAAAAAAATATTTTTGATAACTGAGCCTTATAAAGCTAAGAAATTGATTAAAGATCAAATAATTAAAAAAAATCAACTAGTTGCCACAGGTGATTTACCAAAAAAAATTTTGTCCTCAAGTGGTAAAAATTTTATAATTGATAATAAATCTTGTTCAGTTTTTTATGAAAATATTATTAAATCTAAATTTAATATTACAAAAAGAGAGGATCCTACTTATCTTTTAAAAGCTATAAAAAATAATACAGAAATTAATAACATGATTAGCTCTCATGTTATAGATGGTGTAGCATTAACAAAATTTATTTATTGGATTAAAAAAGTTAATAAAAAAAAGATTACAGAAGTTGATGCTCAAATAAAATTAGAAAAATTTAGAAAAAAAAGTAACAAATATTTATATCCAAGTTTTGAAACAATTGCAGGAACAGGCAAGAATGGTGCGATTGTTCATTATAGAGCTAAAAAAGATAGTTGCAGAACAATAAAAAAAAATGATGTTTTTTTATGTGACTCTGGTGGCCAATATAAATATGGTACTACTGATGTTACTAGAACCATCTGTTTTAAAAAACCAAAACCAAGTATCAAAAATATTTTCACTAAAGTATTAAAAGGACACATAGCTGTAGCAAATACTGACTTAAAGATAGATAATATTGGTATTAAAATAGATAAAAGAGCAAGAAAATATTTAAAGGAAAGTAAATTAGATTATGCTCATGGAACAGGACATGGTGTTGGTTTCTTTTTAAATGTTCACGAAGGACCTCAATCAATTTCTAAACTAAATAATGTTAAAATTAAAGAGGGGATGATTTTAAGTAATGAACCAGGTTTTTACAAAAAAAATTCTTATGGCATCAGAATAGAGAATCTTGTTTATGTTAAAAAAGTTAAAAAAAAAATATGCTTTGAAAATTTAACACTTGCTCCAATAGAAAAGGATTTAATTAATTTTAATCTTTTAACTAAGTCCGAAAAAAACTATCTATTTAAATATCATCTAGATGTATATTCAAAACTTTCGAAATATCTTTCTCTTAATGAAAAAAAATGGCTAGCTAGTTATATTTAATATTTTTAAAAACTGAATTTGATTTAATATAGTAATCTTAAGCTCTTTAGCCTTATCTACTTTCTTTTTTGTTGGTTTTTCACCAATGATTAAATAATCTAATTTTTTAGTTACAGTGCTTACTGAAGATCCAGAGTTTTCCTCTATTAAAGATTTTACTTCTGCCCTACTAATTCCATTTAGCTTTCCAGTTACCATAAATGTTTTTTCATTTAACAATCCATTTTTATCTTTAGTTACTGAATTTTTTACCTCTAAAATTTTTTGTAGTTCTTTTAAAATATTTAGATTTACTTTATTATTAAAAAAATTTTTTATTGACTTCAGTTGAGTTTCTCCAATTCCATCAATATTCAAGATATCATCCAAATTTACTTTATTAGAAAAATTAATAAAGTTTGAAAAAGATTTAAAATATTTTGATAAAATTTTTGCATTTTCTGAACCAATGTGTCTGATACCTAATGAATAGATTAATCTTTCTAGAGAAATATTTTTTCTTTGATTAATGGAGTATTTTAAATTTTCCATTGATTGTCTACCCCAACCTTCAAGATTTTCTATTTTTTTAAAATCTAAATTAAATATATCTTGTGGTAATTTTATTAAATTGAGATTCCAAAAGTTTTCTACTATCTTTTTACCAAAGCCTTCGATGTTTAAAGCATCTTTAGAAATAAAGTGTTTTAATTTTTCTATTGCAATTTTTTCACACACATATCCTTCACTAGAACACCTTCTTACTGCATCTTCTTTTTTAGTTATATTATTAAATTCCTTTATCGTTTTTGAACCACATGATGGACATTTTTTTGGGAAAATAAATTTTGCTGATTTTTTATCCCTCTTTGATTTATCAACTGAGAGAATATGAGGTATTACATCTCCAGCTCTCTCAATAGTTGCTATATCTCCAATTCTTATATCTTTTCTATCAATTTCATCTTCATTATGTAGAGTTGCATTAGATACCACTACTCCCCCAATATTAATTGGTTTGATTTTTGCAACTGGTGTTAAAGCTCCTGTTCTTCCAATTTGAATTTCAATATTAATAATTTTGGAAATGGCTTTGTTGGAGGCAAATTTATGTGCAATAGCCCACCTAGGTGAATTTGCAACATTCCCAAGTCTTTTTTGAAGTTCAAAATCATTAATTTTATAAACTATACCATCAATATCAAAATCAATTTTAGTTCTGTCCTTTTCTATCTTTGAATAATGAATCAATAAATTATCAACACCACTAATCAATTTGTTAAGTGGATTTGTTTTAAAACCCCAATTATCTAAATTTTTCAAAAAATCTATTTGATTTTTTACTTTAAGCCCGTTTTCATAACCAAAAGTATAAGCAATAAATTTCAAAGGAATTTTTTTTGTATCCATTGGATTTTTTTGTCGTAGTGATCCTGATGCTGCATTCCTTGGATTAGCAAATTTTTCTTTTAAATATTTAAAATCACTATTTTGTATATAAACTTCACCTCTTATATCAATTTCTATAGGAAAATCTTTAGACTCAATTTTTTTTGGAATATCTTTTATGGTTGCAAGATTGGCTGTAATGTCTTCTCCTTCTTTTCCATCACCTCTTGATAATCCAATTTTAAATTCACCATTTTTATATAATAATGAAGCAGATATACCGTCAATCTTTGGTTCTGCACTGTAAGTAAGTTTAAAACCTTCGTTTTTAGATAAAAAATTTGATATTTTTTTTTCGAAATTAATAAGGTCTTCTCTTCCAAAAGCATTCGCCAAAGACAGCATTGGGGCTCTATGAGCTATTTTTTGGAATTTTTTAGATGGTTTAAATCCTACAACTTTTGAAGGAGATCTTTTAGATTTTAGAAATTTATACTTTTTTTCTAATTCTAAAATTTCTTTTTTTAATTCATCATATTCTTGATCAGTAATCTTTGGGTCATTTTCATCATAATATAATTTATTAAATTTACTTAAAAGACTTATTTTTTCACTGTATTCGATTTGTATTTTTTTTTTCATCTCAATCTAATAGAGATTTTAGTTTTTCTAATGTTGATTTTTTATTTATATTTTTAATATCTTGAATTTTGTATTCCTTCTTATGAATTTTGTAAGTGTTTTTATACCATTTACTTTCTGGGTAGTTATGTCCAAGTAGTACTGCATACTTTCTAGACTCATCCTCAAGACCAATTTTATAATAAATTTCTACCAATCTATGAAGTGCTTCTTCAACAAAAATTGTATTATCATATTCTTTTACTATAAATTTTAATCTATTAATTGCTGGTATCCATTTTTCTTTTTGAATGTAATGTCTTGCAATATATATTTCTTTTGAAGCAATCATTTCATTAATTAAATCTAACTTAAATTTTGAGTCTAATGAGAATTCAGTATTGGGATAATTTTTTACAACAAATTCAAATTGTTTTTTTGAATTTTTTAAGGGTTCCAAATCCTTTTTTTCATCAACAATTTTATTATAATAAGTCATTGCAAGTAAATAATGTGCATAAGATGTATTAGGATCATTGGGATATTTTTTAAAAAAATTTAAAAGTTCTGAAATTGCTTTATCATTATAATCATCATAAAAATAAGCATATGCAGACATTAAAGCTGATCTGGAGGCCCACTCAGATTGAGGAAATAAAATTTCTGCTTCATTAAATTTCTTAGCAGCATCAAAATAAAGCTGACCTTTAAAAGCAATCATTCCCTCCTGGTAAGCTTTTATCATTTTTTTTTCAATTTGAATTTCTTCTATCTCTGTGATTTCAATTTTTTCATTTTTTGAACAGTTATTAAGAAACAAAAATCCAAATATAAAAAATATTATTAATAACTTTTCCATACAGATTTATTTAACAGAAATTAATGATTTTCTAAAGTTTTATGCAATTGATCTGAAAGATACTTTATCTATTAGAGTATTTGATAGTGTTTTTTCCTTAATTTCATGCAATGAGAAATTTTTCTCATCTTCATATACTTTTCTTAAAAGATCATTTGTTAATTTGTGACCACCTTGTGAGCAAACTATCTTTCCCACAACTTTGTATCCTGATAAAAACAAATCTCCAATACAGTCTAAAATTTTGTGATTAACAAACTCCTTTTCATTTCTTAATCCACCGTTATTAAGAATTTCATCATCTTTTACTACAATTGCATTATCTAAGCTCCCACCAAGTGCAAAACCCATACTTTGTAATTTTTTGACATCTTCATATAAACAAAAAGTTCTTGAATCATAAATTTCAGATAAATTAGAATTATAAACATCTACTAGGTTTCTTTGAGTTCCAATTAAATTATTTTTATATTTTATTTCAAAATCAATTAACAAATTTGTTTTACTTGGTTCAATTGAGATAAATTTATTGTTTTCTTCATAAGAAATTTTTTTGTTAATTGAAATTATTTTTATTGGTATGTTGCTTTTTTTTATTCCTACACTTTTTATTTTTTCTATAAATATTTTTGCTGAACCATCTAAAATTGGTAATTCACTATTATCAACTTCTATCATTGCATTATCTATGCCAAGACCAAACAGCGCTGCCATTAAATGTTCTATAGTAGATATTTTTATTCCATGTTCATTGGATATTGTGGTGCATAAAGTTGCATTTGTTACATTGAATACACTAGGAATTATTATGTTATTATTTGTAATGTCTACTCTTTTAAATTGAATACCTGAATTTGGTAAAGCAGGTAATATACGCATTCTAACTTTTTTACCACTGTGCAAACCAATACCATTAATAATTACCTCTCTATTAACAGTTTTTTGATTTAACATGATCTAAAATTATCAAATATAGAAAGATCTTAAAAAACAAGTTATGTTACAACAAGCTACAAACATTTAACCAAATAAGTGAAAAAATTTTTCAAAAAAACCTTTTTTTGTCCTTATTAATTCAACTTTCTTATATAAATTTCCGTTTTCATTATTGACCAAGTTTAGTCCTGATAAACAGATATCAACATAATTCTCATCTAAGAGGTCAATATCATAAGTAAAAATTATATTTGATTTAAATTTAGTATCTAAAATCTTTGATCCATTTCCAAAAAAAACTAATTTTACATCCTTTAAATCATCTTTAGCTTCAAAGAATAGAGTGCTTATTTCAAGTAACTCCTCAATTCTTGCAAATATAATTTTTTTTACCAATTCAACTTGGTCTTGTTTTAAATATTTATCATTTTCAATATTATCAAAATTCAATTTTATTTCATTAGCCTTTAAAATTTCTATATTTAAAATTTTTGATATATCCTTGGTAATATGATTGCCGCCTATAGGTAGGATTTTAAATTGTAACATTTTTTTGTTTTCAAAGAGGAATGCGCATGTTTTTTCAAATCCAATATCAACAAAAATTATTTTTTCCTTATCAGAAATTTTATTTAAATAAAATATACTCCTTGAATAACTAGAACATATAAACTTTTTAATAGTTACATTTTGTTTGGCAAAAACTTTTTTTATATTATCTAAGAATAATTTTGGATATATAATAAAATTGAACTCAACAGCAAATTTATTATGATTTAAATTTTGTGGTAACTCAGAAAATTTTTCTTTTCCTAAAAAAAAATTTTTAGTAATTGTGTGAACTATCTCATAATTGGGATAATTTTTATTAACTTCATATTTAGCATCATCAATAATATATTTTAAAAAATTACCATTTAAGATATGTTCATCATTTTTATTAAAAATTGTAATTGAGATTGATAGAGTTTTTGCATTATCCACCATTAAAAAAATTTCATCTAAATATTCACCATTTTTTTTTTCTAGATTAAATATTAAATCTTCAATTAATTTCTCTTCATTAAATAGATTGTTTGATAGATCATTTTTAATTACTCGCTCAAAATGATTTTCAACTTTCTTATATTCTTTATTGAATGAAGTTGCCCTTATTGTGCTTTTTCCAAAATCAATTAATGTATAAAATTTTTTATCACTCATTAGAAATAACTCTATTCTGAATTCTTAAATCTAATATTTTTGAATTTCTAAAATTTTGATCATTTTTCAATAATATTGTTTTAGATAAAATGTTTATTAAATCATTATCTGGTAGTTTTAATAATAGGCCATCTTTAAACTTAATGTCCCATCTTCCAGAGGGGAAAAAATAAAAAGATGAAATATCTTTTATGTCAAGTCCAACTTTATTGATGATATCTAAAAATTCTAAAAATTCTTCTTTTTCAAAGTTTCCATAAAAATATGGTAAACCTGTCATTTTTTTTACATCTCTGTTAATTATTTTACCATTTGATCCAATTAGCGATAACATATCATTTTTATATATCTTACCAACATAAGTTGCTTTTTTGATTGAGATATTAATTTTATTTGGGTAATTTTTTTGAGCTAAAAAATTTAAAACTAAATTATTTTCATTAATTTTTTTTGATAACTCTTGCTTATCTAATCTGAATATAATGTCTTTATTTGTGTTAGTTAAATGCTTTGTTAATTTTTGATTATTACTATTAGATAAACCTTTAATTTCAAATACTAAATTTTCAGAAAAAAAATTTTTATTATAAAAATTTTTATTATTAATTGATGAAATAAGAATTAAAAAAAATAAATAGATATAAATTAATTTATTTTTTTTATCTTTTTGTTGAGGAATCATTAATGATCCATTCTAACAATTTAATAAATTTGATGCCATTATAATTAGCTATCTCTGGCACTAATGATAACTTAGTCATACCAGGTTGTGTATTAAGTTCTAATATATAAAATTTATTATTATAAAATTTAAAATCTGATCTTGATACACCCTTACACCCAATCATTTTATGAGCTTTAAGCGCCATATTCATTACTTCCTCTAATTTTTTTTTTGTTATATCTACCGGAATTATATGTTCTGTTTTAGCTTTAGAATTGTACTTCGCCTGATAATCGTAAAATTTTCTTTTAGGTTTTAGTTCAATTGCACCTAATTTCTTATTTCCCATAATTGCTACTTGAATTTCTCTTCCTGCAATAAATTCTTCAATCATTACTCGCTTATAGCTTTTCATTGTATTTAAAATTTTTTTAATATTTTTTTTTGTACAAATATAAACATTAACACTTGATCCTTCGTTTATAGGTTTCACCACTACTGGAAATTTCAATTTCTTATCTATTTCTTTAATTAAATTTAAATTTTCTTTATTAAATGAGTGAATAATAAATTTTGGAGTACTAATTTTATTTGATA
>Ga0315320_10003021_pt1 | contig 13852 bp, 11 predicted proteins | sample M140m21515metaG_FD_203458 | JGI IMG/M metagenome (GOLD analysis project Ga0315320, IMG submission 203458) | Ammonia-oxidizing marine archaeal communities from Monterey Bay, California, United States - M1 40m 21515 | ecosystem: Environmental > Aquatic > Marine > Coastal | place: USA: California...
ATCCGGACAAGGCCAACGAGAAGGACGCACTCTTTCGATTGGCCGTTGCTTACCAGGGAGCTCAAGACGACAATCCGAACGCCATTCGGTTGTTCGAGCAATTCGTTCGGGATCACCCTGATGACAAGGAGATACCCGCTGCCTACTTAAGCTTGGGAGACTTGGCCATCAGTGAGGTCAAGCAAGACGAGCAGCCTACCTACAAGCAAATTTCCAAAGCCCGTGACAGTTACAAGCTTGTCCGGGAAAAGACCGAGGACATGCGCCTTCTTACCGACGCGACCTTCAACGAAGGTGGATTGCTGGAAAGGATTGCCGCCAATCCGGAGGGGTTGGTAGATCATTACCTGACTTTTGACAAGAATGAGGACGAGGTTTTGCAGACTTCGGAATTCAAAGAGGCCAAGATACAGACGGACAAACCTTTTTCTGATTTCGATTTGAACCAAGACAAAGCAATAGATTACGGCGAATTGTTCGAACTGGCCACTCTCGTATGCTACGCCCAAATGGAGGCCCTCTACAGGGAGTACAACGAAAAACACTCGGATTCGGATGGAGCCCGGGTTTCGCAGGCTACGGAAAAAATCGGATTTGCCTGTGAAAAGCAAGGGAGGCCTTCCGAGATGCTCAAAATGTACTACGAGGACATCAAGAAGTTCGGAAATGATCCGAACAATGTGGGGGTGGATGGTATCCTCAAGAAATATTCCGCCAAATACAAGGAATACGACGACTTGTACGGCAAGACTCTGGATCTTCTTGAAAAACTGCAAACGCCCGCCCAACCGATTAGTTTTACCTACAGGAGTCGCAAGGGCGTGGAGGAAACCATTTCCGGCACCGTGGAGGAAATTCTCAAGGACAGGAAAAAGTTGCTTCCCTACCTATCTTCTTCTTTCGAGGGAATGGACGCCGATATTTCAACGGAGGTAGCCAAATTCAGGACGGCTATTTTCGTCAACCCCGATTATGCTTCCAAGTTCAGGGGTTACTTGAAGAAGTACAAAACCCTAAGGAGCAATTTCCCCGAGAATCTTTCCCCGAAGACTGCCTTTGCCACCCTCTTGAAGGAAGCGACGGCCGGTGGTGATCGAGCCCTAGAACTTCGTATGCGGGCTACTCTTGACAGGGCAGGCTCTACGGCGGCCGGCAACTACAACCCGCAGCGAAGCGATTTTCCCGTAGCGAGTCCGGGAGTCCTTGTTTGGATGGCCGAAAAGCTGATAGCCCAAAATTCCACCGCGGATGCCGTAGCGGCAATGGAGCGATTGACTCAGGTCTTCGGGGATACCGGAGGCGAATTTCTTTTTGACGCCCACTATATGCTTGGTCAAGCAAGGCAAAAAGAGAGAAACTTCGCCAAGGCGGCCGATCATTATGAATCCGCCCTGGCCAATTCATGGGGGCATGAGAAGGCCAACGACGCACGGATCAGGAAAGGCGAGAGTCTCTTTGAGGTCGGGAAGTCAACCAAGGACAATTCTGCCTTGGATCGGGCTTATGCCTCCTTTAGTGAGGTCAGAAGCGATTCCGATACTCCTCTAGAGGAACGGGCTCAGTCATCCTACATGATGGGAGAATGTAAGAAGGCCTTGCAACAATACCCGGACGCAGCCTTCCTTTATCTCGAAACCACCTTGAGTTTTCCAAGTGCCGTCAATTGGGTGCCGAAGGCTTATGATCAGGCGATCAGTTGTTACGAGATAACCGGTCAGGCTCAGCAAATCAGCAATGTGAACAAGCAGTACGTGGCGTGGCAAAGAAAATTCCTCAAATGATCAAGTACCTTCTGTCCTTCCTGTTTCTTTTTTTGACCACTTCCCATGGGCAGAGCAAAACACCAGACTACTTTAGGGTTCATCAGGGAGCTTTGCCCGTCAAGGTCTATTACGGAACTAAGCCAAGGAACATGAGCTTGCTTGGCATCGATGGTTCCAAGGGGATCATTTACGCCAAGCTCGAAGGTGCCGGGCAATTGCAGTTGGAACTTCGTGGCTTAAAGAAGCAGAACATCTCCCGTTTTGAATTCGCCTGGCCCAAAGACACGATCAAGGCTCTCGATCTACTGACCAACGAGCAATATGATCCGAGACTCCTTCCAGGCCTCAGGCCGGTCATATACAAGGCCATGCTGTTTCTCGAAATACCCCAGGAATTCTTTCTTATTCACGACGCTTGCCTGACTTACGTTCAGGCCTTAGTGGCGATGGACCAGTTCGACGAGGCATTTTATGTCTTGTCCCGGATTAACCTTACCAAGCTGGATGAATTCGGTTACCGGGAGTTTTCCGAGGAAGCTCTGAACTTGGCGGGAAAAATGATTTCAGCGGATGCCAAATCCGCCAAATCCGCACGCAATCTTTTGCAAAAGGTAAGCATAAGGGACAATACGGGGGATCATGCGTCCTACCTAAAGCTTGCCGATTCTCTTCGTGCGCAGGGGCTCTATACCGATGCTATCTCGGAATATGCAAGACTGGCGCCCATCGTTATGAAATCGCCCGGCAGTCCCCATCGAGAAATTCTTCGAATTTGGCCGATTTACTGTTATGTCAAATTGTATGAGCAATACTCCAGAGCGGCGGCCAAGGACAAAAGATACCAAGCATATGCGTCCAAATATTTCAATACGGCATTGCAAACCATCAAGAAAATCGATGAGAAGCCACCTCCCAGGCAATCAGGTGAGTATTCTCTCTACAAATTGGTTCGTGGTCTGATCCGTGTGCAATACGCAAGAAGGTATGAGGCCCAAGGGGACGAGTTCAAGGCAGCGGACGAGTATCGCCAATCGGTGCTTGAGGTAACCGAGGGCATCATATCGGCCAGGGTGGGATTGGATTGGTTGCCAGAAACCCTCATGATGGCCGGCGATGCTTATGAAAAACTCAAGCTTTTCGAAGCTGCCGGAAATGTATACAAGCAAGTTGAGATGTTTTACAAATCAACCAAGTGGGAGAGCCTCAGCAAGAAAAGGCTGGCTCAGTTACCCGCCGGATAAAATTTCAATCCTTAGTTGACCCGCTTCCCGCACATGGCAATCATAGCTAAAAACACACAATAATCATTATGAACAAAGGTTACACCCGTTTACTTTTCATTTTCACCCTTGCCCTCGTTGTGCTTTGTCCCGACCTGCTGGTTACTGCAGCTCAAGCCCAAACCAAGAGCTTCGGCGGCCAACTGATGGACTCGCTGGGTTGGACTTTCCTTATCCCTTTCGCGATTTTGACTTTAGGTGGCATCACTCTGATCATTTACAATGCCATTGCCATTCGTAAAGGAGCTTTCGTCAAGCCGGATGTAGTGCAACCGATCATGCAGGAACTTCAGAACCTCAACATTGACGGAGCCATCGCTCTTTGCGAACAATACAAACTGCCCGTCACTTCCGTTATGAAAGGTGGCTTGGTGCGTATTCAAGACGACGAACTTGATATCGAGTCCATTGAGAAAGGTCTCGAAGAAACTTCTGGTCTCGAGCTTGCCAAGCCTTTTACCTGGATCAATTTGCTTAACACCATCGGATCGATTGCTCCCATGATCGGTCTGCTCGGAACAGTGGTTGGTATGATTGGAGCGTTCACCGTTCTCCAAGATTCCGGAATGGGAGGAGAGTCCAGTCAAAAGATGGCGGGTAACATTGGTAGCGCGCTTTGGACGACCGCTTCGGGTCTTGTCGTGGCCATTCCCACCCTCATTGCCTACTTCATCTACAAAACTAAGTTCGGAACCATTGTGGCCGAGGTGAACCGGGTTGCCGGTGAAATGGTTTTCACCCTTGTCCGGGCTGCTCGCGGAGGTTTTGAAGGTGGCGAAGAAGGGGAGTACTATGAAGAAGCAGTAGACCCTGGTCTTCCTGCCCCCGTTGCTCCTCCGATGCCTCCTGCTTGATTTTAAACGTTAGCCATCCCCATAACAGTTAGCCTCGGGCTTCCTAGAAGAAAATGAAGGGTTTCAAACCACCGGAGACAAACGATGCTCCAGATCTTACCCCAATGATCGATGTGGTCTTTCTCTTGATTGTCTTCTTCATGGTCGTGGCTCAAAGGATGTCCGAACAGTATATCGAACTTTCCGCAATGGCCGTGGCAAGCAATTCCGCAGTCAAGGAACAACCACCACCGAGAACAATCATAAGCATAGACGAGACACCCGAAGGACAAAAGTACTATTGGGGAGAGGCGGAAATTGATCTTTCGCAGGTCGGTACTGTCGTTAAAAAGAATCCTGAATGGAAGGTTTTCCTGCGAGTCCACCCAAAAGTAACCCATGCGGTCGTTCAAGACGTAATGAAGGAAGTCGGTAATGCCGGTCAAGCGGACATCATATTCGGAACCTGGCAAGTTGCCGTGGGTCCACCATCCTAAAAAAAGAGGGAACGCGAAATGGAAACCTTGAAAAACATATTGGCTGGTGAGGATACGGTTGACCTAACCCCGATGATCGACGTTACCTTCCTTCTGCTCATTTACTTCATGGTTACGACTATGCTCAAGCAACCCGAAGCCGAGCTATCCATTCAATTGCCCGGCAAGCCCCAAAGTAGCGATCTTAAGCCAATGGAGATGTGCAAGGTAAAGATTGGCGACGAAGGAGAAGTTTACCTGAATGGATCCGAAATCGAAGACGGAACGGATTTCGCGATGCCGGATTTGGTGGGGAATCTCAAGCAACAGAAAGGTATGCGCGACCAGTTGATCAGTTCAGGTGTCAAGACAAAGGCCGAAGCTGAATTAAAGGTTCAGATTGATTCATCCGGCATTGCGGAGCATCAGGCTGCCATAAGCGTACTTAATGCATGTTCTGAGGCGGGTGTGAATAAGGTTACTTTTGGTTTTTAGCTATCCGCAACCTTAGGTTGGACATGTCTCCGGTGGTTACCAAATTTCTTCATACCCGTATGCGGGTGGACGACTTGGACAAAACCGTTGCGTTTTACGAGAAGGTTTTCGGTTTGCAGGTTACCCGTAGACATGAATCTCCCCGAGGTTCAAAGCTTGTATTTCTTGCCGTACCGAATAGCGAAGAAGAAATTGAAATCACTTACTTCCCCGGTTCCGGTAACGTCGAGGTTCAAGAGGATCTGATGCATCTTGCGTTTGAAGTAAACAGCATGGATGAATTCACCGACCACCTCGACCAAGTAGGCTATTCTTTTAGCGATGGTCCGACCAAGAGTTCATCGGGTTCGGTCTTTGCCTTCGTAGATGCCCCGGAAGGCTATGAGGTCGAAGTAATCGAAAAGCCAAAAGAAAACTAACCCTTTTTCGCCAAGTGGAGGGAAAGGTCCGCATAATTGTCCTGATGGGGGTCTCCGGATGCGGGAAATCTCTTGTCGGCGAAGCCTTGGGTGCGAAATTGGACTTGAAGTTCATTGAGGGAGACGAATTCCATTCCTCCGAAAACAGGAAAAAGATGGGATCGGGAATTCCTTTGAATGACGAAGACCGCTTGGGTTGGTTGACAAAACTGGGAGATCTTGCAAACAACAGCGAGTATCCATTGATCATAAGTTGCTCGGCCCTCAAGAAAAGTTACCGCGATATTCTCGACTCCCATGGAGCCCAGTGCCTCTTTGTTCACCTCCATGCCCCCCGCGAAGTAATTGAAGGTCGAATCAAGGCCCGAAAGGGGCATTTCTTCGACCCCGGACTCTTGACCAGCCAGTTCGAAACTTTGGAACCATTGGAATCCGAAGAGCAAGGTTTTCAAGTAAACGTTGTCAATCCTGAGCACTTAGTTCTTGCCGAAATCATTTCTCGGCTAGACGATTGGAAGATATGACCAAAGTGATGAATTCAATCGTTCTTAAACTAGCCACAGGGATTGCTCTGCTTTTTGTTTTGGGGTGCCAACGCCACATCACTCTTTTCGACGGAAAGAACCTTGATGATTGGGAGAGAACGGATTTTGCCGGAAAGGGCGACATACGAATCGATGAAAACGGCAGTATGGTTCTTGAGATGGGAGCCGAGTTGAGTGGTGTTCATTGGAAAGGAAAGACGGAACTGCCGAAGATAAACTACGAGGTCACTCTTCAGGCCAAGCGAACCATGGGTAGTGATTTCTTTTGCGGACTCACCTTTCCTTTCAAGGAATCGCATGCCACCTTGATCCTTGGAGGGTGGGGCGGCTCGTTGATCGGTATTTCAAGCTTGGACGATTTCGACGCATCTGAGAACGATACGGGTGACGCTTATGTCTTTGAGGACAAAAAGTGGTATGACGTCAGGCTCCGGGTAACGGAGGAAAAACTACAGGTGTGGTTGGATGACAAAATGGTGATCGATTCAGACGTCGAAGGTCGGAAAGTGAGTATGCGTTTCGGTGAGATCGAGATGTCCGTGCCCTTTGGGATTTGTACTTATGCCACGACCGGGGTCATCCGGGACATCAAGATAAAGAAACTATGAGTCTCTGGGTTTTCTCCTAAGGAGATTCCTTTGATTCTTCCGAAGTCTCCCTGAGCCTCAGTTGCCCGCAAGCCGCATCGATGTCATGTCCTTTTTCCATGCGCAGGGTGACTCGAGGGGCATCTCCTTGCTCCACTTTATTATGAAAAGCGCGAATTTGCGAAAGTTCGGGCCTCTTCCATTCCAACCCGTCAACTTGGTTGTAAGGGATCAGGTTCACTTTCGCATTCAATCTCTTTGCGTGTTTGGCAAGTAATTCCGCTTGCCCCAAGTCATCGTTTATTCCCTCGATCAGGATATATTCGAGGGTAATCATCTTTTTGCGTTCCTCGATGAACTTTTCACAAGCTTCGAGAAGTTCCTCGATGGGGTAACGATCATTGATCGGCATGATTTTTCGACGGGTCCCGTTGTCTCCTCCATGCAGGGAGATTGCTAGACGGATTTGGGCGGGGTATTTTGCAAGTTCCAATATTTTTGGCACTAATCCGCTCGTTGAAAGCGTGAGATGTCGGGCACCGATCCCTAAGCCTTTTGGTGAAAGAATCTGGTCGAGCGCAGGGAGCAGGGCAGGGAGATTGGCCAAGGGTTCACCCATGCCCATGAAAACCAGGTTGTCGATTCGTCGGCCTGCTTCGTTTCGGGCGAGCAAGACTTGCCCGGTAATCTCGCCGGTCGTCAGGTTTCGCTTCAAACCGTCCAACCCGCTGGCACAAAACTTACAGCCCAGAGCGCATCCGACCTGCGTGGAAACGCAAAGCGTGAGGCGGGAAGAACGCATTCCTTTAGTACCTTTGGTCGCTGGAATGAGCACGCTCTCGATCAATTGGCCATCCCGTAGGCGCCAAAGAAACTTTTGAGTGCTATCTTTTGATCCATGGGAGCGAACTTTCTCCATCGGCGAGGTATCCCACTGGTTGTTCATGTCGGCACGCAGGGAAGAGGGTAAATTCGTCATGTCGTCCCAACTGAGAACACCTTTTTCAAAAATCCAATTGCGTACTTGTTCGACCCGGTACGCAGGAACCCCATCCATTTTCCATTCCTCCATAGGACTATCCAAAAGCAGGGGTTTCATACCATTCATTCGCTCATGAAATAACCCAACTGCGTCTGTAGCGCAACGGGTATCTAAACTTTTGGAAAAAGACCAGTTAGGCGATGACCTGTTCGATTGGATCAGCCCCTTCCACCCCGACCAGGCTTTTGTCCAAACCACCGTGAAAGTATGTCAAGTCATTCGGGTCGAGTCCCATTAGTCTCAGGATGGTTGCGTGCAGTCGTCTAACATGAAAACGATCGACCACCGCCATGCTTCCAAGCTCGTCGGTTTCCCCAACGCTTACACCCCCTTTGATTCCGCCTCCGGCCATCCACATAGTGAAACCGTAGGAATTGTGATCCCGTCCGGTTCCCTTTGCGTATTCGGCAGTTGGTTGCCGGCCGAACTCTCCGCCCCAAACGACTAGAGTTTCATCCAGCAAGCCACGCTGCTTGAGATCCTTAAGTAGACCGGCGATTGGCTTGTCGGTATTACCGGCATGGTAAGTGTGGTTCTTAACCAGATCACCATGAGCATCCCAGTTTGCATCGTTGTGGTTTCCGCCGGAGTAAACCTGTATGAAGCGCACTCCCCGTTCGACCATGCGACGGGCAAGGAGGCATTTTCTACCAAAATCTTCGGTTTTCGAACCGTCGATACCGTAGAGGCTTTTTACTTTTTCAGGTTCTTGATCGAGGTCGACGGCTTCGGGAGCGGAGGCCTGCATTTTGTAAGCGAGTTCGTACGAAGCGATGCGGGCGGCCAAATTGGTGTTGTCGTAGCGGGTCGAAAGGTGCCCCTCGTTCATCGTCCTGAGGTGATTGAGTAGAGTGCGTTGATCAGGGCGCTTCATGCCATGAGCATTTTCCAAATCCAAAATAGGCGTACCTTGAGAACGCAAAACGGTTCCTTGATAACTTGCAGGCATGTATCCGCTTGACCAATTTTTGGCCCCGCTGATTGGCCCACCGGTCTTGTCGAGCATCACGACGTAACCAGGCAGGTTTTCGTTCACACTGCCCAGACCGTAATTAACCCAAGAACCGAGTGAGGGATGACCGGAAAGCAAATTCCCTGCATTCATCATGAGCATGGCCGAACCATGGATTGGAGACTCTGCGGTCATGGAATGGAGGAAAGCGATATCGTCGACACAGGATCCAACATGTGGAAACAAGTCGGAAACCATCTTCCCACACTCACCATAAGGCTTGAAATCCCACTTGGGTCCGACAACGCGGCTTTTGTTCCTTTTGCCCCCACGGCCAAAGGTCTTCACGTCGATGGTTTTTCCGTCGAGAGGATAGAGATTCGGTTTGTAGTCGAAGGTGTCGACATGACTTGGGCCTCCGTACATGAACAAGAAGATTACAGACTTCGCCTTGCCGGGAAGGGGAGGGTTTTTTGGGGCAAGGGGATTGACGAACTTGGGAAGCTCGTTGGCCATGGCTTTGCTTGAGAAAAAACCATCTTGGGCGAGCATTCCGGTTAGACCAAGAGAAGCGAAACCTCCTCCTAGATCACGGAGAAATTCTCTTCGGTGAGTTTGGTTGCAGAAAGTGTTTTGCGGTTTGTTCATGTCGAGATTTTTAGGTTCGATTAATCGAGGTATAGGAATTCGTTGAGATTGAGCGCCAGCAAGGCGAAACGGTCGAGTGCATCTTTATCAGAGAGTTTTGCCGAGTGCTTGATGTCTTCGACCATATTGATTGCGGCTTTGATCTCCTCTGGGGATGGGGTTCGTGACAAGATCAACTTAAGACCGTGCTCGATTTGTTTGGAGGGGTCTTCTCCCGCTTCTTTACGGATTCTTTCGGCAAACGTTTTTGCCGAGTCGTTCATGAACTTTCCGTTCAGCATATTGAGGGCCTGAGTCGGGACCGTGGTGCTGAAGCGCACCGGGCAGGTCGAATCAGTATCCGCCATGTCGTGATTAATAAGAATTGGCATGTGCATCGACCTTTTCACCTTCACATAAACGCTGCGGCGATTGGCTTGCTCCAGAGTGGACCCTCCCCATCCTGCGCCTTTTCTGGAAGCAGTGGCAAGGATCACTTCGGGAAGCGGGGGGGTTACGCTGGGACCCCCGATCTCAAGGTTGATCGTACCCTTTGCGGCAAGCACCGAATCTCTGATCTCTTCTGCACCGAGGCGTCTCATGTCAAACCTCCAAAGAAGGTCGTTCAAGGGATCCTGCTCGAAGCACTCGTCGGATGGAGTGGAGGAGCGCCGATATGCTTGTGAGGTCATGATGAGCTTGTGCATGGCCTTGATATCCCAATCTGACTCCATGAAGCGTACGGCCAACCAGTCCAGAAGCTTGGGGTGGGTAGGGAGGTTGCCTTGGAATCCAAAGTCACTGGTGCTGCGCACGATACCTCGCCCGAAATGATGTTGCCAAATCCGGTTGACCATAACCCGCGCGGTCGCGGGGTTTTCCTTAGAGGTAATCCATTCAGCCAAGGCTCGCCTTCGACCTGACGATTTGGATGTCTTGTAATCTTCGGGAATAACGGCTGCGTTGGAGGTTATGATGGAGGGGAAGGCGGGACTCACTTCATCACCCTTCAAGACGGGGTTTCCTCTGCGAAGGATGCGAATGACATTGTTCCCCCGTTCGCCGACCGCCAAGACCTCGTATTCGTTTTCCTTGGGTCTAGTCGGCAGGTGCCTTTGCAAGTCACGGGTTCTTGCCTTGTAGTTATTGTACGCGCCATCACCCATGAGGCTTTTTGCGTGTTTTCTAATAAGGGCCGCCAGGTCGACCGCTTCGTCAAAGCTATCCATACCCAAGTCAATATACTGACCACCGGAAGTTTGTTGGCAGTGAACCGCGATTACGTTTTTGCCCGTCTGGAGGGCATCGCTCGCTTCCTTGGAGACATCGTGGGTCTGATAGTTGGAAACATGTCCTTTTCTCTCGAGTATAAGTTTACCGTTCAAGTACACTTGGACATCCTCGTCATGGTGGACAGAGAGGCGTAAAGTTTTGGGTGTGGCGGCCAGACGAAAGTTCTTCCTTAGCCAAATATCCGGTGTATGCCACTTGGTATTGACCCTGGAACCCGGAGTTCCCTCTTTCCCGAATCCTCCCTTGCCCAAAACCCATTTTGAGTGATCAAAACCCACTTCGAACCAATCGTCTCCGGGCTTTTCCGTGGAATAGTTCCAAGTTGTGCCTCCGGCTCTCGCATCCGAAATCAAGACGACCGGCTTGCTTCTGATCTTGGATGATTTTTCAAGCAGGAGATCTTCTTCGAACTTAACCAAAAATTTACTTTCAAAGCTATCGACTTGACGGTGCAAATCCTTTTCTCGACGGGACCATTTTTCGAACTCATTGGTGAATTGTGCGTTTCCATTCGCCTCTTGTACTTTTACCAAATTCGTTTTCCCTTTGCCGTGGGGAGAAACGTTGGCGAAGAAGGAAAGCATGGAGTAATAATCCTTGGTTGGTATCGGATCGATTTTGTGATCATGGCAACGGGCGCATCCGATGGACATTGCCAAAAATATGTCACCCGAAGTCCGAAGGATGTCATCCAGGTAATCATAACGCGCCAGTTCTCTGTCCGCAGGCTCGTCGTCCCATATGCCTAAACGCTGAAAACCGGTAGCGGTTATGGCATCCGCATCCGCTTCGGGCAATTCATCCCCTGCCAACTGTTCCTGCACGAAACGATCGTAGGGTTTGTTTTCATTGAATGCTCGTATGACATAGTCGCGATACCTCCAGGCCATGGGCTTGTCTCCGTCGCGCTCATAACCATTGGTTTCGGCATAGCGGACCAAGTCGAGCCAGTGCCGTCCCCATTTTTCGCCGTAGTGAGGAGACGCGAGCAGGCGATCGATAGTTTGCTCGAATGCCTTGTCGGAATTGTCTTTGAGGAACGCATCGACCTGATGGAGTTCCGGGGGCAGGCCAACTAGATCGAAATGAGCTCTCCGAAGAAGGGCCGCGGGTTCGGCCGGTTGGTTGGCAGGCAGGCCAGACTTTTTTAGCTGATCGAGTATGAAAGCATCGATCGGGTGTTTGGCGCCCTTTCCGGTCGGAGGCTTGTGGTCAACTGGTTTGACATAGGCCCAATGCGATTTGGTTCTCTCATTGACAATGGTGTTGGAATAATTGGTTTCCTCTTCATGGCGAAAAACGACTTCGTCCTCTGGGTGAAAAGGCAAACCGAGTTGAATCCATTTCTCCAAGGTGGCGATCTCCTCGTCCGAGAGTTTCCCCTTCGGTGGCATCTGATGGTCCTCGTCTTTGTAAGAGATCATTTTAAGAAGCAAACTTGCCTCTGGTTTCTCCAAATCGGCGGCAGGGCCGATTTCTCCACCGTCCAAAATACCCTGCCGTGTGGTCAGAACAAGATCACCCTTGATTTTCTTTTCGGCACCATGACATTTCCAGCAGTTTTTCTGAAGGATTGGCATTGCTTTTTCCTTCCAAAACGCAAGATCATCCTTGCCGAGCTTTTCTTGCCCATAAATGGTGACAGGCAGAAGAAAAATGAGAAATACAATTCGGGTTAAATTAGTTTTCATCTATATTTAAGCTATTGGGATGACTGAAGTTATCAAAGTAAATCAGGCGACTTGAAGAAAAACGCAACCAAGGCTTGCGGAGATTTTCCCTGCTGCATCCTTGATGAGATTGCCGATTCGCGGAATTTCTTTTTCAGGCAACCTGCTTGTCGGGGCAACCAGCCAAATCGCACCTGCTAGCTCGGCATTCCGGTTCAGTACGGCAGAACCAATGCATACTTGACCTTCCATCTCCTCTTCCCTGTCCACGGCGTACCCAAGTTTTGCAACTTGTTCAATTTCCGCAATAAGGTCTTTTCTTTTGATAATGGTGTTGTCAGTGAATTTTTCAAGGTTGAGCTCTGCCACGATCCTTTCGCGGTCAGAAGCTCCAATATGTGCAAGGAATGCCTTTCCTGGAGCCGCGGTGTGAAGAGGAAATCGAAGCCCTGGGTTTACCTTGAAGCTAAAGTTGTGTACCCCCTCGACCTGCTCAAGAACTACGCCCTCATTTTCGAGCATGACTCCGGCAAGCATGCTCTCCTTCGTGAGGTCTCGAAGAGAGCGCATGTGTGGAATGGCATTTTCTATGAATGATGGATCACCAACTACCGGGGTCGCCAAACCGAGGAGCTTTTCCGAAAGCACATATACGGATTCTCCGTTTCTCTTAACTACATAGTTCCTTCTCTCCAAGGTACTCATGATGCGGTAAACGCTGTTCACTGGAAACTTGAGCTCGGCGGAGATCTCATTGACCGAAAGACCTGCCGGTTTTTCATTAAGCAACTCGATGATCGTAAGGGCCCGGTCCAATCCCGGGACATTATACTTTTGTTCTGTGGGAGAATTCATATTTTGAAATATAGACCATAAGCCAAATATCAAAAAGTCAAAAATTTAGGACTTTTGAATTTGGAAACTTTTACACCAGAATGCAGTTCATATGAGTTAATCATAATTAATAAATCGTAACTGACTTGTCATGGACTTAATAAAACTCTTGAGGAACCCCGCCTACTTTCTTCTAAGCCTTGGAATCTTTTGGCCTTATCCTTTGCTCCTTGGCCAAGCTCGACCCGCCAGGCCTCCATTGCGCAAGCATTCGGTCACGGAAAGCGGTGAATGGAAACCAGTTCCGGCAACAGAGTCTCTGCCTTCGGATAGCCGGCCCGAGATCGAGCGGGGAGCCAAGGAAATAAGTGTAAATGCAAATGGCATTCCAGAACATAAAGTCGGTAGGTTTCCCAATCGTTCCAACCCACATGCCATTGGTGAGCAACGACACAATTTCAAAATCCCAACCAATCAAAAACCTTCCGGAAGAAGCATTCCCCTTCATAACGATACGGGGCACGGGCCGCCTAACACGCCGTTCGGGATTGCGCTCAATGGCGTACTTTTCGATCCGGGAACTGCTGAATTCTATATGGGCGATCGGCGCGCGGACTGGAACTACGAGGCTCTCAGCGGTGCGGTTCCGTTAGGAGTCGACGAAAACAACGCCCATGTGCAGCCTAATGGTGCCTATCACTATCATGGATTACCCACGGGCTTGCTAAGACAGCTTGACTTGACTGAAAAGAAGCATTCCCCCCTAATTGGATATGCGATGGATGGTTTCCCCATCTATGCTTTGTACGGCTATGCGGATGCCAAGAACCCAAAATCCGGTATTAAAAAGTTAAGCAGTAGCTACCGACTGAAAAAAGGCTCCCGTCCAGTGCCCCCATACGGTCCTGGAGGCAAATACGACGGGACGTTCAGCAAGGACTATGAATATGCAGAGGGTTTGGGGGACTTGGACCAATGCAACGGTCGGTTCACCGTAACAAAGGAATTCTCAGGTGGAACTTATGCCTATTTCCTA
>Ga0315320_10003022_pt1 | contig 13851 bp, 19 predicted proteins | sample M140m21515metaG_FD_203458 | JGI IMG/M metagenome (GOLD analysis project Ga0315320, IMG submission 203458) | Ammonia-oxidizing marine archaeal communities from Monterey Bay, California, United States - M1 40m 21515 | ecosystem: Environmental > Aquatic > Marine > Coastal | place: USA: California...
GTTTATCAGGATCCCACGTTCTAATATCTTGCCATAGATTGTGGTTATCCATGAATTTTGGATTGTGATAGTGGGAGTTAAATGTTCTACCATGTTCAAAGTGATAGATGTCACCAAGGACTCTACCAACCTTTCTACCAAAACTATTCAATCGGAAGTAGAACTCACAATCTTCTGCACCCCATGAAATGAAATTCTCATTCCACATACCAACTTCAATTTCAGTGGTTCGTTTGATCATTTGACCCCAACCAATTGATGAGGCAACTTTGAACTTACCTTCGTCTAAGGTACTAAAATCAAAATCAGAATCCAAAAATTGATTGAACATTGATTCAGAATAATTCACTGCCCACTGATAAACACCGCAACCAAAAGGATATACTACATCAGACTGTCCTTTTGTAATTGCAGTGTATGCGAGTTCATAACTTTCCTTAGGGAGAACTACGTCCACGTCATGATTATAAACGATATCAGTATTAGAAGCAACCAAAAGATCGTTTAGAATGCGAGTCTTATGGAAGAATTTCTCATCACTCTCTTCAAAAATGTGAGTGAGTTGATCTGTATTTACATATCTTTTAATAACTGGTAAGGCACGAAACTTAAAGTTCGATCTAGTATCCACTTCCTTCACAATAACTTGTGCTTCTGGAAAGTTTTTAAGTAGATATGTAGTGGATGTAATTACATTCTTGAGTCTATCTTCGGACTCAATTCGACAGGGTAATAGGAATGTTAAATCTTTCATTGTTCTGGGGTAACTGGGGATGGATCGTTGTGAAGTTTGGTCCATCGTTCTGGAATCATATCCTTCATATTGTAGTGGTCATATGCAGGTCCAAACCAAGGATCAGGTACGACTACCTTACCCGAGTCTCCCTGTAACCATGCACCCCACCAAGATAGGGATGAATTGGCGATGATAGCACCACCACAAAGACTCATCAAACAGAGATCAACATAAGGAACAGATGCACCATCACCAAAAACTTCATAAGATGAGTCCGAGAATTGGAATCGATCTCCCTGCAGATAGGGTTGTTTTTTACACCAATCGATTACGTCTGAGACGACGATTACTGTTTTGTCTTCTGGGAATTCTTTAAGGGCCCGAACATAATAGTCATCTTTACAGAGAGGGTGGTATTCTTGCACCATCTGATAAGACCACTTTTCCCCTCTACGTCCAGTAAGGTTCGGACTACCTCTACGAACGTGCAAAAAGATACACTCATCACGTCCACCAAGACTATTAACAAACTCTTGGCACGGTTCCAGATACGCCTTTTTAAAAGTGAAATCCTCACGGATGGACTCGGTGATGGCTTCAAAGTATCTCTCTGTTTGAAAATTACCAGAGAAGTTGGTATTGTCTTCGCAACGGTCATAGATATCTTCATTAAAGTGCATGTCCCTATATTCTACAGTTTTGTAGAAGGGTTCTCCAGTGTTCTTATTTAGATCACAGTTAGTTAGTTCAAATGCATCAAACAGGCCATAGTTATCAAGTCTATCTGCACTTGGATCAGGAACTATCCAATCAAATCCACGGTTTGCAGCGACACCTCTAACAAATGCATATTGGAACATTTGGTTTCCCAGACGCCCCTCGTTACCAAGTCCTTTAAATGTTACAGCCATTACTTACTCCACTCCTTAATAATCCAACGATCAGGCACGATGTCTGAGGTATCTAGGTGGGTCATGGCAGTACCAAACCACTTCTTAGGATCTGGTGCAACAACTTTACCTACATCGTCTTGCAACCATGCTCCCCACCAGGAGAATGATGAGTTTGCAATGATAGCACCAGAACAAAGACTCATCAGACAGAGATCGACCTGGGGTAGAAGAGTGTTCTGCATACGTCCAAGACCATCAATAGTCTGATATTGATAGCGATCATTATTATCATTGAACATAAACCGATCATTCTCAAAGAAAGACTGTTCTTTACACCAAGCAATATCGTCAGTCAAAACAAAACAAGGAGTATCTTCAGGAAACTCTTTTAGAGCTTCTTCATAATATGTAAGGGGAAGAATGGGGTGGTATTCCTCTCTTCCGATGTTATCAGACTGGCGAATATGAAGGAAAATAGGAGCACTAGGTAAACTATCAATATACTGTTTACAAGGTAAGTAGTAGTCATCCTTGAAAGTATAGTCTGCAAGAATTTCTTCTCGAATGTGCGAAAAATATTTTTCTGTTTGGAAGTAGCCATCTAAACTTACGTTGTCTGGAAGTTGTGTGAAAAAATCTTCTAAGAAACAGTGGTCATTTTCTTGTACGTAGTTACCCTGTATGAAACCACGATTCTTTTGAGCAACACTGATTAACTTAAAGGTTTCAAATAATCCATAGTTATCTTTATGGTCGTATTCCTCAGGAGGAATGCACCAATCATATTTATTTTTAGCAGCAATGCCCCTCAATGAGGCGTACTGAAACATTTGATTTCCCAAACGTCCATTACTTCCGAGTCTGTTATACCCAATCATAGATTTATTTCAATAACTTGTTGATTTTCTTCTGGTTTTCCAAACTTAAGTCTAGTGATATTGAGTTTGGAATTTTGTTTTAGTTGAGAAATAATACTTTCATTATCATCAACATAACAAGTATATCCTTGGTACAGAAGATCTTCGCATAGGCGATACTGTTGACTTTCCGTCAGGATATCCGTTCCTTCCTTGTATGAAACATACCGGAAGTAGAAAGGTCTACTATCTTTGTTCTTACTAATATAGTAGTCACAAAGAAACTTCGCATGTTCTGTGTTGAAGTTATCAGTAGTCTCTCCAAGATTATACTTTACTCCAACCTTAGACGCAAATGATGCAAAGGCTCGATTGTCTCTTGGGAGACATGGACCACCAAATCCATACCCGAACTTAAGATATTTATTTCCGATTCTAGAGTCGTCTCCGATGGCTTGCATGACCCCTTCGATCTCTTCTTCAAGACCAGCTTGAACCATCACTTGTCCAACCATATTGGCATAACTAATCTTTATTGTCAGAAAACAATTCACTGCAATCTTTACAAGTTCTGCAGCAGTTGTAGACATTCTCCCCCACCTAGGAGGTTGTGATTGAATCTTAGAATAAATTGTTTGCATTAATGCGAATGTATCATCATCAGCACCACCGATAAGAACCATATCTGCATTTTGCAGATCCTTTACGATACTACCCTGAGCAATAAATTCTGGATTATAAACTACATTTACACCAAAGTATTCAAGTTCTAGTCTAAACTTCTCACAATCTCCTGGGTTGGTTGTACATCCAATCACCAAAGTTTTTCCATTGAGTTTTACTTCAGACTTCCTGAACTCGTCAACAACATTCCAGACAGAACTTATATCATAAGAACCATCAGAAAGAGAAGGAGTTGCAACAAGACAGATAATAAAGTCACACTCATCAATGACACGTTGGTTGTCCCAGGTAGCCTCGAATCTTTTTGTTTGTTTAAGTAACCATTCTACATCAGGTTCCTCTGTGGTGATTTGCTTCTTATTCAAATCATCAACATAGTTGGTACGAATATCAGAAACCAAAACATCATATCCCGCTCTCTCAATCAAAAGAGCGAGACAGATACCGAGTCTTCCTGCACCGATAAGTCCAATTTTCATAGTTTAAAAGTCGGAATGGGATTCATTTTATGCTTATTTTTAGTATTATAGTCATGCAAGATTCTTACGGCAGGACCATTACCATATTCCATGGCATGTTCTAAGTCTGCATAAGATGCCCCGAGTTGATCTTCATCGGTTCTACTATCATCCCACAAACCATCTGTAGGAGGTGCATTAATAATGCGTTGATCTACCCCAAGATGTTTTCCTAATTCCCAAACTTCTGTTTTATAAAGATCAGCAATCGGAGCAATATCAACGCCACCGTCACCATACTTAGTATAAAAACCAACTCCATAATCTTCAACCTTATTTCCTGTTCCTACAACAATACCACCTACAGAACCAGCAATCTGATAAAGACTGACCATTCTCATACGTGATTTTGTATTGGCATTTGCAAGATCATTATTAGTAAATTCATCTTGACCTACCCAAAAATTAAACGTAGAGATCAGTTGATCATAAACTTCAGTTAAAGGTACATGGATCTTTGTCACATTATCATAATTATCTTCAAGATAGTTTGAATATGCATCAGACAATTCATCATTTTTAGAACTGGAGTGAAGTGGCATAGTCATCACATAGGTTGGCAAACCAGTCTTTGCACAAAGTGTGGAGACCACTGCAGAGTCAATGCCTCCAGATACACCAATAACCAAACCTCTTAAGTTATTCTTGTTCACATAATCAGTAATCCAAGTTACAATCCTAGATTCCAATTCTTTGTAATCTTCAATTCTGTTCATGGGTCTCCTTTACAAAAAGAACATCACCCCAGTTTTCAGCATGGGGAACAATTTGGGTTTCAACAAATCCCTTAGACTCTAAAAAGGATTTTAACTCATCATACATTACATTGTCAATGTAGTCTGGGTCTTCCCAGGTTGCTTCAGTGGTCACCCACTTCACATTATCTAAGACATTTTCAGAACCCTTCAAAACCATTAGTTCAGCACCCTGAACATCCATGTTTAAAAGTTGAAAGTCTTCTGACTTAAAGTCATTCTCTTTTAGAAGAGTGTCAATAGTAATAGTTTCTACTTCAATTGTATCCTTATACCACTCCTCAAATCTACCCTCTGCTTTGAGAAGAGATGAACATCCCTTATTACCTCTGAGGTAACCAGCATCAGGTCCATAATACCTATTAAATTTTACAGTGGCATGATCTTCTGCGCTTGCAGCGTATTCAAATGCATGAGACTCAATAGTAGATTCAACATTAGTCAATGCAACATGCATCTCCTTGAATACATCAGGGTTTGCTTCAACCCAAATGACTTGTTTAGCTCCAAGGTCTTCGTATTCATTGATCTCTTCACCTCTGTGGGCACCGACATGAATAACACCAGTAAGTGTGATGTTATTCTCTTCAAAATAACTAAATCGACTGCTCATTTCCAATAAGTTTCATATAGATAATCTTCTGCCACCGGCAGATTATTGGCACGTTCAAAGTTATCTTTAACCGCATCCAATTTGGAATGATAGAGATCTTCATTCAATGTAGAAATGTCAAAGTCATCATCTAGGAATATAATTCCATCTTCGTTGAAGTATTCTGTGACTCCTCTACAACCGTAGAAGATAGGAATCGTTCCTGTGGCGAAACAGTCTGTAAGTTTCTCCGTAAAGTATGTATCATAGACGGCATTCTCTACTGCCACAGAAAACATATAGTCTCTAATACCTTCTTCTTTACGAGGAAGGTCATTAAATCCTCTACCATAAAGATCAACTTGATCTCTGAATTTGTTTACAAATTCTAGTCTTTTCCGATGACCAGGAACCATTGCTTTGTTTGAAGAGATCATGGAGACTAATTTAGTCTTCTCATAGATCTGACGTTCTTCAATCCATGGAGCAGCATTACTTAATGCGTAGAGAAACTTTGGGTACTTCTCACAGAGTTCCTTATCACAACTAAAAATACCATCCACTCGGGAAGCAACAAAGTCGTAGTTTGCAATAATCCAATCATAAATCCCCTGAATAATTTGTTTTGACTCTAGGAGCCAAATATACTTAGGTGTATTAGAAATATCTTGAAATATATCTAAAGATTTCTGATTAACATATAGACTTACTGCTCCAGATCCATCATAGACCCACTCAATATTTTTAGCAGTATTCTTATCTGATGTAGAAGGCAACAGTGAGTCGTTGCAAATCAAATTAATCTTCATTCTCTTCTTCTTTCTTTTTATTGAATCCAAAAGGACCTTCTTTTTCTTCCATCTTAAATCTCAATGCAACTGTACCAACAGCTTCCATACATTTCAGAATGTCTTCGGATTTAGCACCTTCACCAAGTTCTTTGGCAATGTACCAGTACTTAGGCCAGAATGTTTCTCCTGCCTTTTCATAATCTTCAAGTGTTAGTAGTTTCATAGGAACTCTCCCTTCATGTCATTAAATACGTTACGAATACCATCTTGAATTGTGGTTTTAGGATTCCAAAACTTAGTAATGAACCTATCTGCCTCATTTCTCTTATCCTTCTGAACCTCATCTTTAGATTCTGCAGGAGTAACAGTTACACTGCGACCAACCTCTGCAAACAATCCTTGGATGATATGTCCAATATTAAGAATACTGGTTGCTTCAAAAGAAGTAATATGTAGATTGTCTTCTGGATCTAGTTGATCATAATTTTCCATGACTGCTTCTAGAGCTTCACAACAATCTTCCGCATAAAGGAATTCACGTTGTTCAGTTCCATCAGTCAACATAGAAACATCACCAGTTTCAAACCCCTTCTTAATGAAGTCAGTGATGACGTGTGCCTTTTCCATGTCCTTTTCAATGCCATAGACATTCCAGAAATGAACAATCTTACCACCAAGAGATTTGGTGTAAAGTTCACCGACTCTCTTCATCACACCATAGGGAGAGTAAGACATATTACTCATCTGAGATGATGCAAAGACAAATGGTTTATTGTATTTTTCAATTAGTCCAAAGACATTGACCATCATACGAGCATTATTATCTAGAAATTTAAACGTATGTTGATACTTTTTCAAGTACCTAGATCCGCCTACATCAAATGCAAGGAAAAATACAAAGTCAGATTTCTTGATACAATCTTCCAACCACGTACTAGGGATCGCACAGAGATTGTATTGTGCTCCCAAGTTTTTATCATACTCAGTAACTTCGTGACCTTTCTTACGAAGATATTCGGTCAAGTAAGCACCAATTTGGCCACTTGATCCAAGATTAAGAATTTTCATCAAACAAGATCAATTTTGTGTGCATTGCCAAAATTAACAAGACCAGTACCACTCATATGAGCAATCTCAGTGACATCAATTTTGGGTTCGGGAATTTCATCCCACATAAGTTGAATGTCAGGCCAGTCAGGGCCGATGTCATCATGTAACATGATACCCTTCCAACCCTTATCACGCAACCAGTCCATCATAACTCTTTCCTGGGAACCATCATGAGGATCAACATCGATCATGACAATAGAAACATTGTCCCAGTCGATTTCATCATCCTCCATGAAATTACCAATTAAGAATGAAAGATTATCTTTTTTGATAGTACTTGCACCCTGTTCCAAAAGATCATAACTGCGTACAGTATTCTGTGGGTTATATGAAAGTGCAAGGGCAGAACCACCAGTTCTAGTACCAATGTCTAGAATGGTGGTTTTGTTAAAGAAAGTAGACAGGTATGCATAGAGTCTATACTCGCTGACACCTGCTGACTGCCAGTCATTAGGATTGAGTGACAGGGCTTTAAGATGATCAATATCTAGTGACTTTACTTCGTCACGAACAATGTCAATTTTCATTGGGCGGTAACTAATTGTTTTACTTCGGCACGGTCTTCGATCTGAGAGGAGATCCATTCGTATGTCTTACGAATACCCTCTTCAAGAGTTTGGGAATAGTCCCATCCAAGTTCTCTACGGACAACATCATTGTTAGAGTTACGTCCACGAACTCCAAGAGGTCCATCAATATGAATCTTGGAAACTTCTTTACCAGCAACCTTAGCAGCAGTATCTACAAGTTGATTGATAGTGACCATCTCTTCAGAACCAATATTCACAGGTCCAATAAAGTCGGAGTCCATGAGTCGTCGAGACGCTTCAATGCATTCGTCAATGAACAGGAAGGAACGAGTCTGTAGGCCATCTCCCCACACCTCGATTGCTCCACCTGACTCCGGGAGGTAAGCGACTTTACGGCAGATTGCAGCTGGCGCCTTCTCTCTTCCACCCTCCCAGGTTCCTTCAGGTCCGAAGATGTTATGGTAACGAGTGACGCGAACAGGGATACCATAGTTACGATTGTAAGCAAAGTAGAGACGCTCACTGAAGAGTTTCTCCCATCCATACTCAGAATCTGGGTTTGCGGGGTATGCAGATTCTTCACGACAGTCAGGATTATCAGGATCGAGTTGATTGTGTTCTGGATACATGCAAGCAGATCCAGAGTAGAAAATCTTGGTGGGTTGGTCTAGATCAGGTCGGACACATTCAGTGCCATTTTCTTCACCATCAAAAGTCTCATTGAGTTTACGAACTTCCTCAAGGACATTCAGGTTGATAGACACGGAGTTATGCATGATGTCTGCATCATTCTCACCAGTGAATACAAATCCTGCACCACCCATATCAGCAGCAAACTGATAGATCTCATCGAATGGACGGATGTAACGGTAAGGTACTGAATTATAGAAATTTCCTTGTTCACCCTTGAACTGAATAACCCGACGAACGAATTCCACGTCGCGAAGATCACCCTGAACAAATTCATCTGCAGCAGTTGCAGAAAATTCTGGGTACTTAAGATCTACACCACGGACCCAATATCCTTCAGACTTGAGTCTCTTCACCATGTGACTTCCTATAAATCCACCTGCACCAAGAACTAGTGCAGTTTTTCTAGTTTCAGACATGACTTGTGTTTAGACTATACTTATATATGATACAAAAAAAGACCCTTGATGTCAAGGGCCTTAAGAGGTCTTTTCATGCACGCCACTTGTTCTTTTACAGGAAACAAGAAACCTGGCGGGAGATAATCCCATCCGCACCAGGGCTAGTTTATACGACTTACCGAGTCTGTTGTATAACATGGTACACCAGATGGATCTAACCATTTAGTGTACTCAAAATCTTCCATAGCAGTCAGAAGTTGCATCTGATTGTCAAGAAGATACATGTCACAATAACGTTTAGTCCAACTGTCTGCTTTTTGGATACGATAGTCTGGCATGCCGTTGATTTCAAGGGTGCCACACTCAACGTAACGATAAGGAAATCGTTCTAGTAAAACTTTCACAATACCTCAACAGACTCAAGATCAACTGCGATTTGTTCAATCAAAATATCATAGTCATCAAGGGCATCACCCGAAAAGACAACGCCACTGTTCTCATAATAACGACGAACCTTTTTGAAAAGTTTCGGATTCTTCACATCCAGGAAGAAATCTCCATTTACAGCACCGCGAAGGGTTTGAATGTCTTTCTTGAACTTTGTAGTCAGTGTCATTGTCTTGATTGTTGACCTTGTTATTATACACGACAGGTGGAGAACCTGTCAATGGGGGTCGCGAGGATTGAACTCGCCTTAGCCGAATTATGAGTTCGGTGCATTCACCAGATTGCTAGACCCCCAAGGACTCAAGTAGCGTCGTTGTTGAGTTCGGTATGTATCTTAATAAATTCTTCGTCTGCAGGCAACATCACGGCCCGTTCTCCCTTCTCATTTTCAATCCCAATGGTTTCCCCATCTTCCACTCTTTCCATGAGATCCTCCCAGTGTTCCTGCCAATGTTCTATCGAATAAAATTCAAGGTCTTCAATGTTCTTCATATTTATTATACCTTATCCTTAAGATGTTTAGGGACTTTTTTTACTTTAATTACATCCCAAATACGTTGAAATTCTGGGAACGTTTCCATAGTAGACTCACCTCTAATTTTATCAAAGTGTCTCATACTGTCAAGAAAAGATGGAATAAGTTTTTGTTCTTGATACAAATCAATATATGTAATCAGACTCTCATAAAAATCTACGGATCGTTTTGCTTTATTGGGTTTGAGAAAGTTATCAATATGATCTCGAATCTTGACTTGAGCACGTCTCTTTGTCTGTCTATCCAGAACCCACACAGACATCTGTCTAGGACCCTGTAAGAAGTTCAAGAAACAGTAGTCAATATCTTTCATAAGCCCTCGATTGAACAGTTCTTGGTGCAAATCAACAACGTTGAAGACATTCAAGGCTTGAACTGTGGTATCAAAATATAATCGATGTCCTTTATCTGGAAACTTTTCGATAAACTGTTCTGCATTAGATAAAAACTTCTCCCAGTTGAATCCCTTGCGAATCAATTCCCCCCTCTTCTCAGTCCCATCAATACTGATATGAATTTCCACATCCTTAAACTTCTCCCAGTATTCAAAGATATGTGTTTTCTTATAAACTAGAGTGCTGAAGTTACTATTGTAAACAAGGGTTACTTCTTTCTCCCTACCCAATCGAATGACTTCATCTAGAATCTTATAGTGAGCATCAATAATAAGTGGTTCTCCTCCTGAGAAATAGAGGTGTCTAACCATTGGAATATATTGTTGAACTTCTTCAAAAGTTTTCTCTTCTGCATCCCATCGACCAGAAATAAATCCGTTTTGTTCTAATTCAAATGTAGATGATGATGTTTCGCTACACATCCTACATTTAAAATTACATTTACTGGTGAGTTTTACATCCCAGTGAATAAAACCTGGCTTTTTGACGGTGAAATCGTCATTTGTATCATTAATAATGTGATCTTTATACTCAGGTTTGGACCAGTATTGGTTTTTAGGATTCAAAAAGTCATTGAGATCCTGTCTTAGAGAACTTTTATTAGATGCTTCGTTGATCCAACAAACTTCACATGACTTTGGTTTTGTTCCAGTTAGAAAAGCTTCTCTCAATTTTTGTATGGGTTCATCGTTCCATACATCAAAGAGAGATTTCTCCTTAATATCACCCATGGTGTACTCTGAAACACAACATGGTTTTACCTCTCCATCCTGACGAATATCAAGATTCAACCAAGGCGCAACGCAAAATACGTCATCATCATGTTTTACTCTACTAGTATCAATCATCACAAGACTCTTTCTAGTTCTGGAAATGTTTCTAAAGTATTCTCACCACGCAAAGCATCTAAAGCATTCATATATGCTTTGAAGTTAGGAATAAGATCAGATCTTTTTTCACTTGCAAGAAGCTTTAACACACTTATATATCCGTTGATAGAGTCCTGAGCTTTAGCAGGTACAAGAACTTCTTTAATGTGTTCTTTGATTTTTTGTCCAAGTTCTTTCCTAGTCTCTGAATCTAGAATACAGACAGAAAGAAAGTCTGGGTTATGTAATAGACAACAATAGAAATCATCCAATTCATTGATAATGCCACGCATGTAAAGTTCTTTTTGTGCATCCATGGAGTGAAATGCAGTCAATGCTTGGACAACATAATTGATGGTAATTTTTTTATCTGGGAATCTCTCTCTAAATTTTTCACAGTTATCCAAGAATCTTTGCCAATTAAATCCTTTGCGGACAAGTTCACCTCTTTCACCAATACCATCAATACTGATCATAATCTGAACATCATCAAACTGTTCCCAAAGATCAAGAACATTGATACCTTTATATGTAAGAGTACTGAAGTTTGTATTATATCTGATTCTTACATCAGTTCTGCCTCTCTTGATTAATTCTTGCAGAATTTCATAGTGATGGTCCATAATCATGGGTTCACCACCAGCAAAATAACATTCTTCCACAATGTCATACAAAGGTTCGATGTTATCTCGAACCATATCCATATCAATCTGAGGGAAAGGATCTTTGATATCAAACTCTTTCCGCATTTCTTGTTCCCATGCGGAACTGCATCCAGGTCCACACATACGACACTTGAAATTACAAACATTACTGAGTCTAAAATCCCAGTAAACTAAATTAAATCGATCAAATGTACCGTCTTCTTTAGTTTCATCAACATACTTATAGTGATGACTATAACTATTGTTCATCGCTTGACGATGAGAGAAGGCACCGACAGATTCTTCCTTATAACAAGTGGTACAGAAACTAGATTTCTTTCCTGCAATCATGTTTTTACGCAGTTCTCTTATCTCTTCACTGTTCCATGCTTCTTTCATGGACTGATTGATCAGAGATCCTGTTTTAAACTCCCTAGGAGCTCCATCACATTCACCAGCAAGATACTCTAATGGATTATCTTTATCGAATCCATCATAGTCAAGCATCTTATCAGTATCTCCATTCTCTTCGGTTTCAAGAATAGGTAACATGCAACATGGATATACATCACCATTACAGTTCACGTTCATGTGAACCCAAGGAGCCATACAAAATACTTTGTTAACTTCTGTCATCGGAAAAGATTACCAATAGTCTGTCTGAATTTCACGTAGGGACACTTAGACCCCACCCTATCTAGTGCATTATTTCGATACACATTTTGCATTCTAACCCATTCTGTTTCCGAAACGTAGTTACAATTCATTTCAAAGGATTCTCTCCTGAAAGGAACTAATAACATTAGAGGATCACCATATTTTACTAATTGATTCTTCTCATCAATATCAGAAGACATACCTGTAGTAATTTTATACTTCCACTCAAAGAACCATTGAATGTTGAATGGACTTACATCAGTATGAACTACTCCATGAACAGTAGTGAAGTTAGTTTTATTATGCCAATATGGATCAAGGATCATAAGAGACACCCCAGGATCTGTTTTTACCATCCAAGGTGAGGGAATTTTATGATAACCATGATACAGTGGTTTGTTAGGTATATTTGGTGTCTGATCCGTATCATGAAACCCACAATAAGTTTCAAAACAACTAGCATCATTCAACCAGTTTATAAAAAGTTCTCCGTTATCAGATTCTCTAAAAACAAAATCTTCCCATGATCTTAAAATATATCCAGTCTTCATAATATCCTGAACACCAGGACATCTCTTTATACTACCTCCACCAGGCCTGGTTATTTCATCACCATCGACTTCAAACAATGGTCTACTTTCAAGTTCTATACTCGAATACCATTCTGGAAATACCTTTGAGGCAGGGACAGGTTCGGGAATAGTTTCCCTGTGTATCTCATGAGTATAAAATTGCATTTTCATACCGTAGTGAGTTAAGTATACTACCTCTTGAAGATCTTGTCAAATGGTTCCCAGTGTTCCCAACCATATTTGTGAACTGCCCACATTCCTATGATAGGAACAAACACCAAAATAGTTGATAGAAATCCTAATCCGTATGGGTTGTTTAATACAACACCACAAAATTTAGCAAATTGTAACATCATTAGTTAGTACGAGTATTATGGGTTTGTTGGATCTATTCCTAGTGTAATTAAATATTCTTGCCACCATTCAGGATCCTTTCGTTTCCATTTTGGTACATCTAAACCAAGTTCCGAGTAATAATCATATAGTGATTTATCGATAATCTGTGCGATCTGTAAATTCCTCTTCCTCTTCGTCAACGTCTGCATATGCATCTGCCACGAAGGGTCCTCGTTTCCTAAAAGGTTCTTTTCCGACATAAGAGTTTTCTGAATTAACTGCAGATACCCAAACCGCGAGTTTCATTACTATAAAAATAATAACCAGTGGTGTAAAGCAACCGATTAAAATTACTGGATTCATAATTTTCCTTTATTTTTTTACAGACCATGTGATTTCCATGGTAATTACCATTAGTGTGATAAATGCAATTACAAACAGTCCGCTCATCATAGTGTTATTCTTAACCAAGGTAATAGTGGTGGAATTACTCCGATAAGTCGAAGTAAACCCTCAGCAAAAAGTGCGAGAACAATCCAACCAACACACATACTGATAATTGCAGCATTACGATTATGTTGTCGTATGGCATCATCAATCATCTTCTGAACTTCTTCTTTAGTGGGATGATGTGTTGGTTTGATTTCCTTCATCCTGTGGCCCATCTTGTAACTTTTTTTTATCAATTACTCTATCTAGCGGATCAGGTGAGCCATTCACAATAGCACATGCTCTTTTGTAATAAAAATTGTCTGTGTTTCCAGATTCTTCAAACATTTCTTTGACTCTCACCCAATTCTCATAGGATGTCTTGTCCATGGTTATTCTTTTTAGAGGGA
>Ga0315320_10003024_pt1 | contig 13847 bp, 10 predicted proteins | sample M140m21515metaG_FD_203458 | JGI IMG/M metagenome (GOLD analysis project Ga0315320, IMG submission 203458) | Ammonia-oxidizing marine archaeal communities from Monterey Bay, California, United States - M1 40m 21515 | ecosystem: Environmental > Aquatic > Marine > Coastal | place: USA: California...
CGGTTTTGATCGTGTTTTTCGTTTTCTGGCCATTGCTTTACTTGTTAAAGAAGATAGTTCCGGTCGGTGCTTCGCGAACGGCGAGCGGCGGATGAGGTTGTCGATGGATATTCACTGGTACCATCTCGATATTTGCAGCAGTATCTGTTCCGCCTAAGCTCAGTGGCTTTACATGGTGCCGTGCCATTCCCGGTTGAGTCTCGACCGCCCCATAGTTGACCATCGACCGATCAACTTCAGTGCGAACCATAATTTCCTTCGGCTGTGCAAGACCCTCTGGAAAATCGGGCAGTGGACGAACCTTGGTGGCTACGCGTCCGATTGCATGACCTGCAGCACCAGCTAATCCACCAAGCACCCCCCCTGCTAAAGCACCACTGCCGGCTCGTTGGATCGCGATCGACAGATCACCTGAATTTACCAGTTCTCCAACGCCACCTCCGATGCCGCCGGTTACAGATCCCGCTGCCGTTCCTGCACCAATGAACCCTGGCAGAGAGGCACCCGCCCGGTACAAGACCGCACCGCCGATCCCACCACCGATTGCTCCGAGTGCGGACCCAGTCAACATTCCCTTTCCAGTCGAAGCCAGAATCTCATTGGTTGCTTCTCCGCGAATAACCGAAACCGCGCCGTTTTGAAGGCCACCGTGGATTCCACCAACCGTCGCGCCGATCAATGCCGACTTGAGCGTGAAGGCTCCAATACCGGCCGGAACCGCGGCAACAGGCAGTAGAAAGGCAGATGCGGTAACAGTCACGACCACTCCAGTGTTGATCGCATCTGTTACAAGCTGTTCGTAATCTTCGGTGACAAGATCAACATTGAGTTGATGTTTGCATGCGACATTGGCAAGGCCTCCCACCAGTGGCACGTCGGCAGCTAGTCCTTTCACGTACTCCGTGCCAACCTCGGATTCGATCTGGAAATCAACTCGCTTAGCCGTGAGCAAGACGCCTTTCTCGTCACACCACTGCAAAATTGACTGCTCGAACGTTGCGAGGTCACTCATGCCGACCGCGATCGTGACATCGGTGCCGACCTCCTCGAGCTGATCAGTTGCTTCAGCCAAACCTATCTCAGGATCGAACTTAATCACGGATTCGGCGACACCCGGAAGCTCTCTCGCATCGCTGACAATGTCTTTTCCTGTGGTTTGTTCGAGCCATTGAATTGAGTCCTGAAGGCCATGCTGAACTGCCTCCTTGATCCCTGAGTCTTCGAGAAACTCCCCAACCTTCGTTTCGCCGAATTCATAAAGCGAAGCCGTCTTCTGAGTCGCGGCGTCATAGTAACGACCTACCTCGCCACCCCAACCAGCTAGATTTTGTTCGGCTTCAAGCATTCCATTGAGCAACCCGGCGTATTCGACATTGCTGATTTCCTTCGTTGGTGCGACATCACTCGACTGCGGCACTTCAACGGACTTGGAGATAGCGGGAGCCTCTGCAATTTCTGGAGCTTGGAACTGAATGTCAGCAAGTGTCGTTGACGCTACGATTCCAAGCGGCGCAACGCTATTGTTTTCAATCGAATTTTTGATGGCATTCGCCTCGACAAGCTTTGATTCGGCAAGCTTGCTGACGATGGCAGTAGTCGAAAGAGGTTCCATCAATCACACTCCTGGGGTTTGAGAATAAGTCGAGGATTATTGCCTATGCCCGCTTGCCCCGCAACAAACGCTGCACAGTCATGGCCGCTTGCGATCGCGTATTCGAGGACGAGCTGAGGCTGAAGATGCTTCCAATATCGGTCAGTACCCTTTAGCCATTGAAGCGATGCGTTGGCCTTCGCGGGGTGATTTTGGACTGTCTCGGCCCATGCAACCAGCTTTGCCTCGACCTGCCCGAGCCAGTGATCATGAAGTACCCTCTGTCTGTTATCGCTAATCCAACAAGTCGTCGGCAATCTTGCAACGAACTTCCGAGCCTCGTCGGTAAGCAAATCTGCTAGCAAGTGATCGGAGGCGTTGGCTTCCGCGTTCTCATCGCCAATCAAAAAAGCTTGCCCAAGCGTCAGCACGAAGCTGGAAGTCGATGCCGATAGTTCTCGTCGCCAAATCAGAATGCGATGTAGATCGCTCAAACACATAAGCTTTCGCGAAAGTTCAAGTAACTCATACTGGCCGTTCATAATCAGATGCCGCCCTATTACGAAGCGGAGCAATTCAATTTGATGGCCAACGTAAGCCTGAAGCTTTGAGATGATCGTTGAATCCATCGCTGCTTGCTTTTCTAGGAAGCACTGTTCAACGACCTTCTCAGCTGATTGATAAAACGGTCGAAACGCGTCCTTGTCGAACGGGTTCCAGCTATGCGTCATTGAAACCAAGGCCGCCGGGATTGGACTCAGCTTGACGGGGCGTGGAGATGACTTGGTCTTGACAATGCACTCACCATCCTCAAGTTTCTGCATGTCCGGCCAATCATCGTCTGACAAGCCGAGTGCCTCACCGATCGTTTTGAGTTCGTTGCCATCTTCCTGACGATGAACAATTTTAGTGTTCGTGTTGGCGATCACGGCGTCGGCAAGATACTGTGCGGACTGATCCACCACCATGACGCCAATCCCAAGACTACGACCTTCTTGCAGTAGCCGCACGACTTGTTCGATCAGACGCTTGCCACGGCCGGCTTCTCGTTCGTCGCCGCCTTCTTCAAATCGACGATGTAAGACGTTGTGGGCTTCCTCGATCACTAAAACGATTTTCTTACCTGTTGATGCTTCGTTCTTCTGTGACTGAAGGAAACGAAAAGCTCGCAACCTCTCGATGATCAGTGAAACCAAAAACGCTGGCATGTTGATTTCGCTGGGCGGCATCTCCTCCATTTCGATGATCGTGTCGCGAGGGAAGAGTTCCGCGAAATCGCGATTGCCTTGGAAAGCGAAAATGTCTTGGTAAATATCGTCCAAAAAAATTCGTCCCCGGTTCAGCAGGGCACCTTTGTAGTTACCGCGAACCTCTGCTCCATAGTCTTCCAGGGATTCACAAACCCGATGGATTTCATGGTTGAACTGGATCATGTCCGGATATGCAGGGTCACCTACGCCGGTGAATTCGCCACGTTCAATGTCCCACCCACAACGCTTATAGCACTGTTCCGTGGCTTCACGAAGTTTCGGGCCGATTAGTGCTTCGACGGGCAACAGTTCCGTCATCGCGTCCGAAAGAATCGAGATGTGCCTTTTCAGACTCGTACCCGGATCGAAGAAAAAGGGGTTCAAGCGAAGTGGTCGACAACTGGAATCACCCAACGTATAGACCAGTGGCGGATACGACCGCTTCAGCTTGTCGCGGTAAGTCTTTTTTGCCGTTTCGATGACGATGACTTGAAATTCATCCTCTGGCAACTGGTTCAGAATATGAACGGTCCGTTCAGTCTTGCCGCTACCGGTGGTGCCAACAACCAGAAGATGGCTACAAACGTCTTTCGCCGAAAGTCGCAGTGTCGATTCATTCGCCTGCGGTGCCTTGGAGCGGTTCAGTGTCTTCTCAAAAAAAGCTATCTCGCCAATTGGCGCACCGCCACCATCTACTTCGATGCGTGGTCGGCCGTAAAAAACGCTTCGCTTTAGCTGGCATCCGGGAAGTTCGGTATCGGGCAGCAGCATCAGCATACCTGCCTGGTCACAATTGAGGATCTGAATCTCGGCTCCAACCTTTCCTAGATACTCCTGAACCGGAAGATTCGTGGTTAGCTGGAACCCAGCGTGCTCGCCTTTGAATGGCAACGCAGACATCGGCCGCAGGTAGCTATGCGCACCGGATAACGTGGCGCAAAGACAGCTCGCAACACGCTTTGATGTCTCCGGCGCGGACGAATACACCATCACCGAACCGAAATAGCCACCGGTTCCACCGGTCTGCTTCAAATGTTCCATCGACAACTTCAACGCGTTGTCCAAAAATTCTACTGTCGAATTAATCTGCGTTGTGCTGACGGCATCCGAGTCTTGTTGGCCACTACTCCACCCTTCAGACCAACCTTCGTTGCTGCCAGACTGTCTGCTAGCGGCAGGGTGCCGCCCAAGTTCCGTCATGCGGTTCTTAGGCTCTGCCGTAGATCCAGTAAACAACTGGTACGCCTTTGCAAAGATGTTCCTGGAGTCCTGTTGCGTAACGGAAGTGCTGGTACCCCCGGACCGATCGCCATGAACATCGCTCGAAACGGTCTGCGTGCGGCTTATTTCTTGTCGTAGTAGCGGAGAAATGACATCTCTCGCTGCGGCTTGTCGCTCAAACTTCTCCCGTATCTGAGAAACAGTTGCCTTTGCAACTGTAAAGACAAGCGTGAAAGTCGGTTCCTCGACAAGCGATTCGAGAACATCATTGAGACCCGCGAATGGCCGTCGATCTTCGCTCCTTTCCTCTGTTAACTGATCACCTTCTAATCGTTTCGGCGAGGGGATCCCGGTGACGCAAGTCACTCCGGCACGGAGCGATTGTTTCGTCGAATTGAGAAAATGAACAACATTGCTGTTTGACTGTCTCGTCAATCTACTTTCAGGAAAAGCCCGGCGAGCAAAGTGATCGCAGATCACATCGAAATGCCGCATGCGTTCAATCGCGTCTGTACGATCGGGCAGCACAGGCACATTGGATTTCAGCCCAAGCGAAAACGAATAGCATCCATCTTTCTTGTCGACGATCCAAAGCAACTCCTCTCGATCCTTCAAGAGTGGTATCAGGTTTTCCCAATCGTGCGGACGCGCAAATTTGTCTCGATGCCCAAGCCGCGTTACATTCGCAATCTGGATGTCTGACATGCCTGGGTTCAAGCACTGGGTGCTGGGGAGTGTATCGAGTTGGCCCGGTCGCTCGAACAACTGCTCAACGCAGCACAATTCTTTCCGCAACAACGACACCAACTCGCCATTGTCCGTGGATGATTTCTCTGCGACCGCGGTCTTTGTCAACTGTTTCGATCGACTCGATTTTCTCTTTGCCATTATTTCGCCACCAACTAGTCCTGCGTTGCCTGCACCAATGCGCGAACGAGTACCTCTTCGTTCCTGACCAGCCCGGGACAAATCACTTTAGATACCGTCGCTTTGCTAGAAGACCAAACATCGTTCTGCCGAGACATTAATTTTTCGTTCAGCTCGGAGCCAACGCTTGGATCAAGTAGCGTCAGATCCTGCTCAGGGGATTTATGTGTGATCAGCCGCAACCACTCTGCATACTCGTTTTCTGATCTTGCCGCGTCTCTCACTGCATCCAAAATATCTTGGCGCAAGTCGCCCGCATCTTTGCACGTCGATTCGCATAGTAACTCCACGCACCGTTGGCTAAGTCGATGATCAGCAGTTAAATGCAAAGCCAACCGATCTGAGGACGATGTCTCGACGATCGCTGGCTGAAATACGGAACTGTCGCTGCACAAGCCAACAGAATTGATCTTCAGCACCCAGCTGTTTGTGTGACTCCCGGTGGATTCCATCGAACCGTCGTCAAATGCTGTGCCGACTTTCGGTTCGATGCATTCGCAGTCGGTGACTTCCGCGATTCGCCGGCATGCATCTGACATCACGTCAAACTCGCTTCCCGTATTTTCAAAAACACTTCCGTTCCAAGCTCCCTTCACAGACCAGATCCTTCGGTCGGCAAGACGTGGGCCGCGGCGGCAGAGAATCCTTGCCCATTCGTGTTCTTTTGCCAGCTCGCGAACTTGAATGAACTCTTTTGTCGGTCGAGTCAGCTGAAGAGCGAGCAGAGAACCAGCTGAGATGGTGACGATAGTGGCCAGCGCTGCCAAAGCGACTTCAATCACAGCTACATCTTCCTTAGGTCGGGGAATGCATAGGCAATCCGATTGGAATCGTTCATCAATGAATCCATCGGGAGAATGGAGGAATCTGGCAGCAGAGTAAAAACTGAGATGCCAAACCTGATAATAGTCTGCATCCATGTCACCCAAGATCTCCCGGGCAAGCGGATTTGACCATGTGGCAATCCAGTTCGGATCATCAAACACTGGATCCGATGCAAGGGAAAAAACCAGATTGCTTTGGATGCATGCAGTTCGGGTTCTCTCTGCAATCCCTAGCCAATCAGTTGCCAGTGCTTGCCATCCTTTGATTGACGCGCTAGCGGCGGTCACCGCAAGCATCGCGAGAATGCTTCGGACTTCCCATGATTGAATTTCAGTTGTCTTAGATTCGACAAAGGATTTGGGGAGCAAATCCAATGTGCGATCGAGCCATCCATTCGCTGTCATGTCGCTGACTCGCCTAGGTAGGATTCTACCAATCCCGCTGCAACATCACGCGAAATATCGAACTTGAGATTCGGACTGAAACCTCGACTGGCTTCAAAAAACCGTCGCAGACCAGCTCCACTTTCGAGTGCAATGTCATCTTCTTCAATCACCTGGCTGATCTCGATCGAAGTCACTAAGACGCAGCGGAGTGTTTTGTAGTTCGCGACTTCTTCTTCAATCAGCTCACGTAGATAGTCATTGTACATTGCACCGCCGGTCAATATTAGCGGAATGCCACTTCTTTCCTTGCCAATCGCGTTTGCCGCCCAAGAGACGACCTCGCGAATCGCGGGCCGGTAGATCTGACGTGTTTTATCGCGACAAGTTCGTGCAACCGGCCTTGACTTTGCCTGGGTCCTTCTCTCACAGGAGTTTCGCTTTGTTCGTTCCGCATCAGCCAATTGGACTTCTTCGAGAGGTATTCCTTTCTCTTCTGCCAGGCTGCATCTCACGTGCTCGGTAATGTCATCGCCACCTGCGTGATAACTTGTTCCAATCTCCTTGTTGCCAATCCGACCGACGACATCCAGTGTGAAGCCGCCAGCATCTAAGGCGATCCACTCGGACAACTCAGCAGATGCATTGATTGCGGCAAAGCGTTCACAAAACTTCGATATCGTTGGAACCTCGCTTCGCTTGTAGTGGGTCCAGTCAGGCTCGGTTGGTTGGCTGCGAAACAGCTTGAACCACTTTGTCTCATGGATTCGCATATTCTCTTCGTAGTCTCGCCTAGCTTCCGCTTCAGACTTCGAAAGCTTATTGTTCTTCTGTTTCACAGCGTCGCGTTCAGTGATGATGCTACGCGAACTATCGGCCAGCGTTCTTAAGATCCCCTTGAAGCGATAGTGAAGCGCCTCGTGCTCTTCAACAACGCGAATCTTCCCAAGCATACTTTCGCCCGCATGCTTGTTGGCCAGCCTAGCCACTTCGGTGAAATCTCTTTGCTTGCCCTTGGTTCTTGGGAAAGACCAAACCATTTCAGCGACCGATCTGGGGCTGCTTTCGTTGGCAAAATATACACAGAAACGATGAACCGCTTCTCCCAACCATCTCGCCAGATCTGGGTCAGACATCTCGGCAAGGCGACGTTTCTCGATTTGCGGCAGTAAGTATCGGTCAAGAAAGTCGCCGGTCGGAACCGGATTACTAAATTCAATTCTCGCCGCGACATCTTCCGTGAGTTCATTTGCGTCGAGGCTTTCAATCCATTCGGTGAGATGCGAATCGGTTGACTGTTCGCCAGTGTCGGCTGTCATAGAGATGAGTTTTGATCGGGTCGATCCCATATCCATAAACAGCGAAACCGACCCGCCAGAAAAGTCAGGAACATGAAACTGAACATTCTCAATCTCAATCCGATGCTCTTCGCCGACTTTGGCGATAAGTGATTGTCGCCCCGAGCTCCGTATGGCCTCGTATTGCCGAACCGGAATGTCGGGAAGCTGAACCTCGACCTCTCCCGGCTCGAAAAGTTTATCAAACGTTTTCGCTGCGGCCTGCTTCCCATCCAATTCCAACGCAATGCTGCTTAACCAAACTGGCGATTGCAGCTTTGCTCGAATACTCAAGCGTCTTCTGCGTGGATCAGGGTGAAACACCAGAGCGATTGAATCGCTTAGCAGTTCAACTTCATCTAGCGAAAGTCCTGCTGACCGATTTTTGACATATTCTTCATATTTGATCAATTCGGACCGGCTATTCTCGTTGCCTGTCAGTCGTTTCAATGCGGTCGAATCGCGTGCTTCAATTCGGAAGCGAATGTCTGGCTCAATTTCAAGTTGTTCGCGAGAGAGGAGCTCAGCGATTTGCGAACCTATTTCGGCTTGAAGCTTTCTGACATCGACGGATGTAGCTGTGTTCCCGAGAATTTCACGAATGGCTGATTCGATGTCAGGTGCCGAGGCGATCCATTGCATCCGCTCGCAAACGATCCCGTTCAACTCGACCTTGTGGTCTCTATACAGAGCAAGATCGACTAAGACAGAAACCTTCAGCGACGCAAGCATTGGTTGATTCACGTGGACTACTGGGGATGGTGCTTACGAAGAAGCCTTATTACACGCCCAGTTTAACTTAACTAATGTTCAGCGCGTAGTGGTGACCCAGCTGCGATCCAATCGCTTAGCCGCGTCTAACCATAAAACAAGAACTGTCGAAAGAGACAATTCGATGCCCAACGCAAAACACACCATCCTCACGATGCGACGACTGCAGGGGGCGATACACGACGTGCAGTGTGAACTTGATCAAGTTGGCATATTCGACGAGCGGCTTGGTGAGGTTGAGGTTTACTTGACATGGTTCGGGACCGCCTACGGTTGGCAGTACTATGGATCCACTGGACACATCGAAATTCCTTCAATTTCGACTTGCCGACTGAGTGAGCGAGTCTTCGGTGGGCGACGTACAACGCTGCGTGACATCCTGCGTCACGAGTACGCGCATGCGGTTGCCGATCAGAACCGCGGGTTAATCCGATCTAAGCTTTTTCGGCTGGCTTTCGGTTCAGGCCACAACGACGAAGTGCTGTCCGAGTATTGCGAGAACGAGCATGTTACCGCGTATGCGGGGACCGACGCGTGCGAAGACTTCGCTGAGGTGTTCATGTTCTTCTTGAGACACAAAGGCAAAATACCGAAACGGTTTCGCACGCCTGCGATCATGGCGAAGTGGTCGTTCGTCGAAGCGTTGTGTCAACAAATTGAGATGGGCAATCAGCGTTGGCCAGCGTATTGAATCGACTTCGTCGGCGTCGCCGACTCAATTGTGTGACAAAGTCTCGGAAATCTTGGCGACAGGTGTGACTTAGCCGCTTGAGGCCTGTGGGGTGCTTCTCGTAACTGTCTTGTCGATACCCGCCAGCGTTGTGCTGGCGGGAACGACAGAGACTTTTACAGATGGAGCATTCATCTTGGATAATTGGTGGGAAATCGGTGTGTCGGATCCGGATTCGCCGGCGCTCTTTCGAGCGGTGGCATACTACCGGCACTCGGCACAAGACCGACAGGAAAACTCGATCCCGATTCAACAGGATCAGGTTCGACAATGGGCGCGGGAACACGGCGTCGAAATCATCGGTGAGTTCTGCGACGCCGGACGATCGGGGCTGAACTCCGAAGGACAGCCGGCGTTCACAGAGATGATGGATGAATGGATCTCTAAACGCGGCGATTTTGAATATGTGCTGTGTTTAGACGTTTCGCGGCGGGGTCGGTTTCAAGACATCGACTTGTCGGCCCAGTTCTCGGCGATCTGCAAGAAGAACGGCAAGCAGGTGTTCTATACGACTATCGGTAAGCCGAGAGAGAATGATCCGCTCTATCCAGTCTACGTTCAGTGCGAGCGGTTCCGGGCCGCCCAATACAGTCGTGAATTGAGCGACAAGGTCTGGCGGGGATGCGTGAAGATCGCCGAGCAAGGCTATCTCGCCGGCGGCAAACCGCCTTATGGCTTGTCGCGGTTGTTGCTCGACGAGAAACGTGAACCGCTGCATGTACTGGAAGCCGGCCAACACAAGGGTATCCAAAATCAGCGGGTGACGTTGACCGAAGGCCCGCCGGAAGAGGTCGCGGTCATTCGGCGGATCTTTGAAGAGTTCGTCGATCGCGGATTCTCGGAGTACAAGATCGCCGAACGGTTGAACGATGACGGGATTCCCTCGCCGAGCAACGGGCGCTGGAGTGCGGGCGGCGTACTCGCCCGGCTTCGTAACGAGAAGTATGCCGGAACGATGGTTTACAACCGAACATCCGGCAAACTTAAAACGCCGAGTTTTCCCAACCCAGTCGAAGAATGGGTTCGGACAACCGATGCATTCACCGGGATCATCGAGTTCGACTTGTATATTCGGGGTCAATAGGTCTTTGAAAAACGCAGACAGCGTTACGACCCCGACTACCTGCTGCGGATGCTCGATGCCTTGTATCGGTCTCGCGGGATGGTGCTGTCTGGGCTGATCCGGCTCGATGAAGAGCTGCCCTCGCCCTGCGCGTACGCCCGTCAGTTCGGATCACTCGACCAAGCGTTTCAAAAACTGTTTGACGGCGAACGCGATAAAGCTCGCTGCGCCGTTCACGAGCAGATCCTCGGCCACATCCCCGAGACGCTGGCCTAATCTGACTTCTTGGTGCTCGACCAGAAATTGATCGTCTCGATTCAGCCGGCCGTGCCGGTGCCGCACGGTTACGAGTCGTACTGGCCTATCCACCGCGACCCGCGTCCGGTCATTGACATGACGATTGGCGTCCTTCTCTCCGAACCGGCCGACTTCAACATCCTCGGCTTCATCGCGCTGCCGCGGTTCGGCTCGGATTCCAAACCAATGCGTTACACCAGTTCATCCGTCCGTACCAAATTGTTCGGCCGGACGGAGCTTCAATTCCTTCAACAACTTCTTTAACGGAGACAACCAACCATGGAACCACTCAATAACCTTTGCCCCATGGCCGCCCGGCGGTACGAAGATGTGCCCATCGACAAGGTGAAGGTGATCAACTCACGCAACCGTGACCAAGAGCAATTTGACATGAACGTCGAGAGCATCGGAGGCGAAGGACTATCAGGCCGTTGGTCGGCTTGGTTACAACAAAGTGGCATCGGGATTCATTTTCCTGCAGCGTGTGATGGGCGGGATGCAGATAAATGGTCTGCGACGCAGTCCCACGATCTCCGACATCGCGGCGGAGGCAGGGCTGACGTACGAGCAAGTTGCAACGCTGGCGGAGGAGGCCTGCGCGGACGCCAGAAAGCGGGCAGGCCGGAAAGAATCGGATTTGAAGTGACGCCGCCGGAGCCAGCATTTTGCCCGCGAGACCGTCATAACCGGTTGCCGGACCGTTTTCGTCCGGCTTTCTCACCGAGTCGAACCATGGGGGTTCGTCTCGGGGGAGCGAGGCAGACGGGTCTTTACCCGAACCGGCTGAGGGACTGAGAGGTCTGAGAGAACCGGGCAAACCACTCGGAAATGGTGCTGTTTCATAACCCGAGTTTCCGGCCGGCGGCGAGAGACCGGACGATCTGAGAGACTGGCCGCCGAGCGGAAACACCACGAAACGCTCGGCAAAAAACGAAAAAAGCCGTCGTGGGAACCACGACGGCTTTTCGTTTACTGGAGGGTCGGAAAGTGTTCCAACCAAACAGAGAAGTTGAAATTTGGGCTGACTCATGGGCGACTGGAGGGTTAGTGCAATGCCGCCCAAGGGGCTGTATCAAGACACTGGATGATATTACCGGTCCGATTTATCCTTTTGGCGATCTGTTTGAAAACTGCTTCCATCTGAGTTCTACGCCGATTTCCAATCCTTCGGACTCACCGAACACAACGCGGATCAAACAAGCAATGAGCGGACCGATCTTGACTAAACTCGATTGCTTAACCGCGTGCGCAAGTCGATCTAAAATATCAATATGGAAGTCTATTCTGAACGCGAATCGCTCGATCGAACCAAGGCGAGGCTGGCCGAGCTGATCGGGTTGCCCGACGTCGATCTGGAGATCCAGTGGCAACCGCATCTCGGTCAACAGTCGTCGGCCGATGCCCTCATCATCGCCGCCAATCTTCGTTTTGTCGTTGAGTGGCAAGCCAGCGGCAGCACAGCGGCGGTTGCCAAAGCGATTCATTCTCTTCGCCACGCTATCAAAGCATCGCAAGCGGATGTCATTCCGATTCTGGCGACACGGTTTCTCGGACCGGCGGGGCAAGCGTTGTGCGAGGAAGCCGACATTGGTTGGATCGACTTGTCGGGCAACGCGCGGCTGATCGCTCCCGGACTTAGGGTCATCGTGGAAGGCAAGCCGAATCAATTTAAACGTCCTGGCCGGCCGCGAAGTCTATTCGCGCCGAAAAGTTCTCGCATCGCCCGGCACCTGTTGATCCATCACGACCGGGTCATGTCCCAGCGTGAGTTGGCAACTGCCACCGAGATGGACGAGGGTTTTACCAGTCGGATCGTTCGGCAGCTCGTTGCTCAACAACTCGTGTCTCGAGGCTCCAACGGCGAGCTTTCACTGGCCAACTACGACACCATGCTTGACGCTTGGGCCGAAGCATACGACTTCACAAAACATCGCATCGTTCGCGGTCACGTTGCAGCACGTAGCGGCGAAGAGACTCTGCACCGAGTCGCCGACGGTCTGAAAGAATCGAGTCTAAGTTGGGCCGCAACTGGATTGTCGGGTGCGTGGTTGGTGAACCCGTTCGCGAATTTTCGATTAACGACATTCTTCGTTTCGCAAATTCCTGAGTCATTGGAAGCCATCGGGCTGCGTGAGGAATCACGCGGTGAAAACGTTTGGTTGGTCGTTCCGAATGATCATGGCGTGTTCGATGGTGCGACTGACTTTGGTGGAGTTCGTTGCGTTCATCCGGTTCAGATTTATGTCGACTTGAAGGGGCATCCGGAACGCGCGTCCGAGGCCGCAGAAGATCTTCGCGCACGAATCTGCAGTGGAGACGCGAATGACAAGTAAGCCGAGACATGCCGACGGATACGACTTCGCACAAGTCGATCGCGTCAAAAGCACTTGCCTTTACCTAGCCACCAAGCTCGGCGACTTGATGCCAGACTTGGTTGTCATCGGCGGTCTGGTACCGTCATTGTTGATTGATCAGCAGTCGCTGCCGACCGGATCGAGCACGCACGTCGGGACGATGGATCTGGATCTCGGTTTGGCCTTTGCGATGGTCGACGACGAGCGTTACCAAGACGTCGTCGATCGTTTGCGTGCAGCCGGGTTCGAGCCTGACAAGAACGACGCCGGCGGAGCGACGCGGCAACGCTGGCGAATCGCGAGCCCGCCGGTGACGGTTGATTTCCTGATCGAGCCGGCTGGTGATTCGGAGGCGAAGGCTGGCAAGCTGTTTCCTCTGACGAAGGACTGGGCGGCGATCATCGCTCCGGGACTTCATCTTGCTTTCGACAACAATCATGCGATCAAGTTGACCGGCAAGACGATCATGGGTGAGTCCGCGACACGAGAAATCCGTGTTTGCGGGGCCGGTGCGTTCGTTGTTTTGAAATCACTGGCGCTTCGGATTCGTGGCGAGAACAAAGACGCTTACGCTTTGTTCTACATGCTGCGCAACTATCAGGATGGAATCTCTTCGGTCGCGGCCGAACTGAAACCGTTGCTTGGTGATGAGATCGCCAAACGAGCACTCGACTATCTCCGCGAGGACTTTGAGACGACTAATTCTATTGGCCCCCGACGTGTCGCCGAATTTCTGTTCGGACAACCTGACGACATCACGCAGGCGGATGCAGTCGGCTTTGTCAAAGAGCTGCTGGTCGCGTCGGGTTTGTAGGCGAGATTCCATGCTGTCCAATTCAACAAGCCGCCTCGTCAGTGAAGCAAGCAGCGTCACTGCGATCTACGCTCGCAAGTCGCGTGCAAGCCAGCAAGGCTACACGTCTTGCGATGCTCAGATTGCGATCTGCCGGGACCTTGCGGAAGCGAACGATTTTGAAGTCGCCGACTGTTTTTCAGACGATGGCCAGTCGAGTGAAACGCTTGATCGCCCCGAATTGAAACGGCTTCTCAAAGCCATCGAAACGGGGCAGGTCAATCGTTTGCTCGTTGATCGCTTGG
>Ga0315320_10003029_pt1 | contig 13839 bp, 11 predicted proteins | sample M140m21515metaG_FD_203458 | JGI IMG/M metagenome (GOLD analysis project Ga0315320, IMG submission 203458) | Ammonia-oxidizing marine archaeal communities from Monterey Bay, California, United States - M1 40m 21515 | ecosystem: Environmental > Aquatic > Marine > Coastal | place: USA: California...
AGATGATGATAATTGTTTTTTCATGTCTTCTTTAGAGTTGATTTGAAAAGTGCTTATACCTTTATCAATATCTTTTAATTTTTCTTCTATTTCTTTTCTTCCTTTTTCAGTATTACTAAAAATTTCTTTTCTTGTTTCTTGAATTTCTCTTCTTAAACTTTCGTTAAGATTAAGTAATAATTCATTGGAACTATCAGTATTTGACTTTTTGAAATAAAGCAATCCAAAGCAAATAATTAATACTATTAGTACTATATATTCCATATTTTTTTAATTATAAAATTAATACTAAAGTATTAACTTTGACCATTTTATACAAGTCAATTACATCTTTATTTCCCATTCTTATGCATCCATGTGACGATGGGAAGCCTAAATTGCCTTCTTCTGACGTGCCGTGAATGTAAATATATCTAGAATAAGAGTCAATACCTAAACCTTTATTGATATTTTTTTCTAAGCCTTCTAGCCATAGAATCCTACTGGTTATTTCATCTTTTTTATTATCAGAACTAGTTTTATATATTGTAGCTATTTTACCTGTAAAAATTCTACCAACTATTATGCCATTATTAGGAATATTATCACCATATTTTCCTTTGATTTTATGTAGACCTAAAGGGGTTTTATTACTATTATTTTTATTTCCTATTCCATATTTTGATGAAGAGATTATGTATGTATTAATAATACTGTCATTTTTAATATAGTATAGTTTCTGATTTTCAATTGAAACAAAAAGTAATTCTTTATAGTCATTTGAAATGTATTTTTTTGCTTTACTAATTATATTATCTTCAGCAAAAACAGAGCAACTTATTAATATAATCAAAATAATATTAAAGTATCTTAGCATAAGTTCCAGTTAATAGGCTTTTGATTGTTCTTAATAAGTATATCATTTGTTTTGGAAAAGTGTTTAGAACCTAAAAACCCTTTGTAGGCAGATAAAGGTGAAGGATGAGTTGTTTTGAGAATATAATGTTTTCGTTTATTAATTAATGATGATTTATTATGTGCAAATGCCCCCCAAAGCAAAAAAATTAGACCTTTTTTTTCTAATGATAATTTTGATATTACAGTATTTGTAAAATTTTCCCAGCCTAATTTTTGGTGTGACCCAGGTTGCTTTTCTCTAACTGTAAGAACTGTGTTAAGTAAAAGTACACCTTGTTCTCCCAGATTTTCTAAATTTCCTTTTTCCTGCATCTTTATTCCTAAATCACTTGATATTTCTTTAAAGATATTTTTTAGTGAAGGGGGAGGGGTAATTCCATTAGGGACAGAGAATGCTAATCCATGGGCCTGCCCTTTTTTATGATAAGGATCTTGTCCAATAATCACAACTTTAGTAATAGCAAATGAAGATATTTTAAAAGCATTAAATACATTTTCTTCAGTTGGAAAAATTCTTGCATTCTTTCTTTCTTTAGAAATACATTGCATTAATTTTACAAATGACTTCTTTTTAAAGACGTCTTTTAAAATTATATCCCAGTCATTATTTATTTTTTCTATTTTCATGTTATTAACAATACAAAGATACAAAGTGCTGTTAGAAAATTATTAGAGATACTCTAAATTGTGTATTTTTGCTAAAAATTAATATACATGAAAAAACCAGCTTTCTTTATTTTTACGATGTTAATGCTAGTGCTTTTTTCTTCCTGTTCTGTATACAAAGAGCCTTGTGAAGGTGTAGCTAAAATTCAAAAAAAGAGGTCACAAGTATAATATTGTATTTTGGAATTAGCACAAGCAAAGAAAAAGCCTAAATGGCTAAAAGTTAAATTACCAACTGGTCAAGCATACAAAAATGTAAGAGGAATAACAAAATCTCATAATTTACATACTATTTGTGAAAGTGGGAATTGTCCAAACATGGGTGAGTGCTGGGGCGCTGGAACTGCTACTTTTATGATTCTTGGAAATATATGTACGCGGTCTTGTGGCTTTTGTAATGTGATGACTGGTCGCCCGAAAGCTGTTGATGTTTTAGAGCCAAAAAAGGTTGCTAGGTCAATAAGGCTGATGCGTGTAAAACATGCTGTGATTACTTCTGTAGATCGTGATGATCTCAGAGATGGCGGTGCAAGTATATGGGTAGAAACTATTAATGAAATTAGAAAGGAAAATCCAACAACGACAATGGAAACTTTGATACCTGATTTTAAGGGTAGGCTTAAGGACATACAGCCAATTATTGATGCCGCGCCAGAAGTTGTCTCACATAATATGGAAACGGTGAGAAGATTAACTAAGTCTGTAAGAATACAAGCTAAATATGATAGAAGCCTTGATACATTGAGATATTTAAATTTAGGTGGGATTCGAACTAAATCAGGTGTAATGCTTGGTTTGGGAGAGACTGAAGAAGAGATAATAGAGACTATGAATGATTTACGAGAAGTTGGAGTGTCGATTCTTACTCTTGGGCAATATTTACAGCCATCAAAAAAACATTTACCTGTAGTTAATTTTATAAGTCCGGAACAATTTGATAAGTATAAGCAGATAGGTCTTTCTCTAGGATTCAAACATGTAGAAAGTAGTCCTTTAGTAAGATCTTCTTATCATGCTGAAAAGCACATTCTATAGTATATTATAAGCTGCCTTTTTTTTTTAGTTATTTTTCGGTTTTTTAAATCATAAGAGCTATATTTGTGACTTAAATATAACTCAAAGATTAAGATATGAAAAATAAAATTTTATTAATTACATTATGTGCTTTATTTTTTGTTGAGCTGATATCTGCTCAGGGAGTATGTGGGTCATATAAAGGCTACTTAGAAGATGATATTAAAAAATATCCCGATTTTTATAATAGTTTTGATCAACAAAATAACAATCTTGAAAAAAAGAATAATGAGTTGTTACAGAATCTTAAGAGACAAAAAAATGCTCAAGCAACAAAAGTTATTCCTGTCGTTGTACACGTTATACATGAAGGTGGAAATGAAAATATTTCCGCATCAGATATACAAAATGCTTTAGATGCATTAAATAAAAATATTAATGGTCAATCAGAAAAGTTTCTTGAACTATATCAGGGCCAGTATCCAAAAACACCAGATGTTTTTGCAGCAAGAAGAGGAGTGGCAGATTTAGAGTTTCGTTTAGCAAGTTTAACGCCAGTAAACCCTAATTGTGATACATGTACTGCTCAAACTACTAATGGTATTGTTAGAGTTGAATCTGACTATACAAATGGAGTTCAGCCAAATAATAAAGTTAAAACAACAAGCTATTGGAACTCTTTTCAATATCTCAACATCTGGGTAGTTAAAAATATTCAATCTGATAATGGTGGAATAACATTAGGCTATGCTCAGTTCCCTAATTCTGGTAGTATGTCAACTGACGGAATTGTAATTCTTTATGGTCAGATGGCAGATCCTCAGTCCACGACACTTACTCACGAAGTGGGACATTGGCTTGGATTATGCCATACATGGCATTGCGGAACTGGTAGATGTGGTGATGATGGTGTTTTTGATACGCCACAACAATTTAACTCAAATGGTTTTACTGATGATCCGTTGGCAGACAGCGATAAGCCAAACCCAAGTAAATTCCCGTGGCATGTAGGAAATTCATTTGGTAATCTCCCGTTCACTTGTGTGGCTGATACCTTAAATCCAGCTGGAGAAATGTTTATGAATTACATGGATTATACAAATGATAGTTATTGCACAATGTTCACAAAAGGACAGGTTGGTATTTTTAATGAGACTTTAGATGGTATTTATGATGCTGAGACAAATTTAACAAGTATTGGTTACAGGGAATATATGTGGTCACAAGAAAATCTTGAATCTACAGGTGTTGCAGATGGTTATTTACAACCTGATTGTGCGCAAAAGGCAGATTTTGTAATGACTATTCCATCTACCCCAACAGTCTGCGAGGGTGAATCCGTTAGAATAAAAGGTAATAGAACAATGTTTGAAAATGCTACTTCATTAGCATGGAATTTTGGTGTTGGTGAGACAGATGCTAATACATTATATTTTCCAGACAGTAATTTGGTAGATCATACTTTTAATACTGCTGGAATATTTGATGTTTCATTAACAATTGAATATGATGAAACAATTGAGTCTAGATTTACAAACTTAGTAGATTTATTAGCGACAGCCCCTACTTCATACGATTCGATTGTTGAAAATTTAATAATACAGGGAAATGAATTAGAATTAAATAATTTAGGAGCTACGAATATTACAATGCATATTGATGAAGATGGTTATAGCTTAGATTCATATTGGAAGAGAAATCAATTTACTATTGACAGTCTTTTGGGTGCCTATGTTCTTGATAGCTTTCAAAATGTTACTTTTGAAGATACATTAGTAGTTTACCTGGATGGTGGAAATAATATACCTGTTCCAGATTCTGTTTTAATTTTAGATAATTTAGATAGTAGCTATATTTATATTGATGGAGGTAGTTTATCTGCTCAGGATATATTATTATTAGAAAACCCCATTGTCACGACTGCTGATTCATCTAAAATATTTACAAGTGAATTTTTAGTCGATTATCTTGACTCGATTGTAGATTATAATTTTTACTATGATACTTCTGTAATTAGTATTTTAACATATATAGATAGCACTAGTTTGGATGCATCTGACTCTATTTTGTTAAGTAGTGCGGATTCTTCATGGATTATAGATGGTTTCTTAAACTCAGCTGATTCTATTAGAATATATTTTGCGCAGTTTAATACTGATACAGTAATTACCATATCTATAAATACTGATACAAATTCACTTTCTTCTATAGATTCATTAAGATTTAATGATGCTGATAGTGCTTGGTATGTTAATGCATTTTCTGGATGGGTAGATACAGTTAGGACATATATAGGAAAACATTATTATACTAAATACAATGGTTATTATGCTGACACTTTATTTTACAGAGGAGAATTAGAAAAAGTAACTTATCTTGCGTACTATGAGAATACATGTGTATCTACTGTTACCAAAACTGGATTTGTAACAGTCAATAACTCTGTAGCATCATTGAATGCAGCTTCATATGTATATAGTTTTGAAAATGAAAATGATTTAAATGCAGATTGGATATCATATCAAGAGACAAATAATGAGAATATGTGGAGCTTTACTACTGGTAATAGTACTGATTGGGTCTGGGCAAATGGTATAGCAGTAGATGGAAATTCTTCAATTAAAATTCCAGGAGACAATATGATAGGTGGATCTACAGTTCAAATGGTTTCCAAGGCTTACGATTTAAGCGCCTTCTCAAATCCTGCACTTAAGTTTTCATGGTCTGGGGCTTCTGTAAATACATTTCCTGTCAACGAGTTATTACTTAAGTATTCAGTTAATTGTGGCGAATCATGGGTTACATTGAGTACTATTTCAGCAATTGAAGTTTCTAATGCTGGACTGTACTCTACGAATTTTGTTCCAAAGTCATATGAATGGAATGATATTATAATACCAACCCCGGTTGGTTCTAATATTAGTTTTAAATTTGAGTACGTTGTTAATGGTAGCTCAAATAACTTTTATTTGGATAATATTATTATAGCAGAGCAGACATCATTATTGATGACTCAAAATAACTCTACTTCAAAGATGTCCATTTTCCCTAATCCCGCTACTAGAAATACAATAATTACTTTAGAAAATATAGCGGATAAAAATATAGAGGTTTCGCTTATTAATATTTTGGGTGCTGAGATAAGTGAATTGTTTAATGGTAAAACCATAAGCAAGTTTCACCAAATTCAAGCTGATTTAACAGCACTAGAAAATGGGATATACTTTATAAAAGTTGTAAGTAATGGAGATGTAATTTTAACAGATAAAGTTGTGGTAAAATAATATTTGACAAATGAACATGAATTATCAATATTAAAATAATATTTATTTTTTATTTTATTTCTTATAGCTTTTTAACCTAGCCTCTCCATTATCTAGAACACAATATGTATTATGTGATATCCAGTCTCCAAGATTAATATAAGTTGCAAGATTGTCAACTTTTAATTCTAAAGGTATGTGTCTATGTCCAAAAATATAATAATCAACTGGTCTAATTAATTGGTTTTTCTTACAATATCTAAATAATATTTCTTTTTCTTTATTAATAAATTTTGGATTATTATTTTTTCTACTTCTATTGCTCCATGTTTGGGCTAAATAAATACCTAAGTCAGGGTGTAAAAAAGAAAATCCCAACTGACAAATTTTAGAACAAAATATTATTTTTATAAATTTATAAAAATAATCTCCTCTTCCTATTCCGTCTCCATGTCCAATAAAAAATTTTCTACCCTGTAATTCAATTATTTTTGGTTTATAATGGATGTTTATACCAATCTCTGTATAAAGATAATCATAAGTCCATAAATCATGATTTCCCACAAAGAGATGTAAATCAATTCCTTTGTCTTTTAGTAAAGCTAACTTTCCTAGTAGCCTTACAAATCCCTTTGGAACCACTTTTGAGTATTCGAACCAGAAATCAAAAATATCTCCAAGTAGGTATATTGCACATGCCTCTTCTTCTATTTCTGTAAGCCAGTTAATTATTTTTTTTTCTCTACGATGACTTTCTTCAATATTTGGGCTTCCTAGATGAAAGTCAGAAGCAAAATATATTTTATTCTTTTTCAAAAAATTATTTTTTTAGTTCTATTCTCAGTAATTTGTTAGTAAGTTTAGGGTCAGCCTTTCCTTTAGATTGTTTCATTACTTCTCCCATAAATAGACCAATTAGTCCTTCTTTACCTGCCTTGTATTCAGTTACTTTATCTGGGTACTTTAAAAGGGCATTTTTAATATAATCATTAATTGTATCGGCATTATTCTCTTGAATCCAATTATTATCTTTTGCTATCTTTTCAGCTAAATCATCGTTAATAAGCATTTTAGGGAATATTTTTGATGTAGCTATTGTGTTGCTTATTTTTCCTGAATTAATAATTGTAATCAAGCTTGCTAATTGTTTTGCAGGGATACCTAAATTACAGATATTAATTGCATTTTCATTTAGATATGATTTAATAGTTCCAATAATAAAGTTAGCGGCTAGTTTATAGCATTTTAGATATGTACAAATTTCATTAAAGTATAATGCAATATCTTTATTGTCAGTTAGAATTTTAGCATCATATTCTGAAAGATTAAATTCTTTTGTGAACTTTAATAAAAGCGAGTCTGGTAATGGAGGTAATTTTTTTCTTATTTTAGTAATATATTCTTGTGTAATAATTACCGGTTGCAAATCAGGTTCAGTAAAGTATCTGTAATCATTTGCTTCTTCTTTGTGACGCATAGAAATTGTGCTGTTATTAGAAGCATTAAAACTTCTTGTTTCGTGACTGATTTTGCCTCCTTTCTCTATTATTTCTATTTGTCTACTTATTTCAAATTCAATGGCGTGTTTTACATTTCTACTTGAATTCATGTTTTTTATCTCCACTTTTGTGCCAAAGCTAATTGCGCCTTTCTCCATAACTGATACATTAGCATCGCATCTTAACGACCCTTCTTCCATATTTCCATCACATATTTCTAGATATCGTACTAATTTTCTTATTTTATTTATATATTGATATGCTTCTTCAGAACTTCTCATGTCTGGTTCTGAGACTATTTCTATTAGTGGTACACCAGCTCTATTTAGATCAATAAGTGTGTGAAATGGGTCTAAATCGTGAATTGACTTACCAGCATCTTCTTCCATATGAATTCTAGTAATTTTTATATCTTTTTTCTTACCTTTTATATCATTGATACTTATACTACCCCCACTACAAATAGGTGTTTTATCTTGTGTAATTTGATATCCTTTTGGTAAATCAGCATAAAAATAGTTTTTACGAGCATACTCATTTTTTTCTCTAATTTCAGAGCCTATAGCAAGTCCTAATTTAACTGCATATTCAATTACTTTTGAATTTACCTTAGGCAATGTGCCTGGGTGACCTAGTGAAATTACAGATGTTTTTGTGTTTGGTCTTGCACCATAAATATTCTCATCAGCAGAATATGCTTTAGATCTTGTTAGTAATTGTGCATGAACTTCAAGTCCAATTACAGCTACATATTTATTATAAATGCTCACTATTTAAAAATTATTTTACCTGAAGTTAAACTTTTTCCATTGTTACTAATATCATACAAATAAATTCCATTTCGAATATTTTTTCTGTAAATTATATTTTGATTTAAATCTAATTTTTCCTTTTTTACTTTTATACCTAATGCATTATATAAAGTAATGTGAGTTCCTTTTGAATTATGTATTGTAAACTGTTCTTTTGCTGGGTTAGGAAATGGAATATTTTCTTTCTCGATTATATCTTCTGGATTTATTAAAGATTCAAAGATATATAAGCCAGTTTGCATATCGGAGATTATAATGTTACCTGAAGTAAAATTAGGATATATTCCCCATGCCCCTTTATATGAAACGTGATCATTGGGGATATAAGTATCATACTCCCAGGTTTGAATCGGGTTAGCTGGATCAGTCATATCAAAAACTCTCAAACCATCATGATAATATGGTATGAAAATCAAGTTATCTTTTATTATGACATTATGTGCAATTGAGTTGGTGTCAACTTCTGAATTAAAAGTTGATAATACTTGAATATTACTTAGGTCAGATACATCTAATATTTTAACGTCATATCCATGATTCTCATCTTGCATGACATATATTGTACCATCTTCATTAAGCCACCCAGAATGATTATATCCTGCATCTGGATAAGAAGTCAATGATCCCAGTAGAGTAGGCTGATCACCCATGCTATTTACCATGGTGAAGTCCATAACTCGTAGACCAGCATTACCACAATTAAGGAATGCAGTATCATTTCTTACAAATGCATCATGAACATGTGATACACCAGGAAAATTAAATGAACAAATTAAAGTAGGATCTGTTGGGATATTTAAGCTGTAGACATCCATAGCAGAATTTGAAGCACAGGCATAAAGTTTTGCCGTGGCTGTATCAATAAATATATTGTGGGATGTCGTAAATAGTTCATTAGAATTATAAACTGTATTTATTGAATCCGGCAAGTTAGAAACATCAACAATCTGAAGAGTACTTGAATTACCTTCGTCACAGACAATATATAAATATCCAGCATAATCATGATAATCTCTATGTATTACGCCTCCTCCAGTGTATTCTCCTTTAACAAAAGCTATTTCTGTACTATTTACTGGTATAGTGATGTCGAAAAAATGAGTTCCTGCCGTTGACCCTATTATTGCAATCTCTCGGTTATTTACTTCTAGACCCCAGCATTCGTTATAGGTATTGTTATATGCCCATGAACCTATTAGTGTAGTGTCATTCCAGTTATATAAAAGCGTAGCCCTTTGCTGAGCATGAGTGCTAATAAAAAGAAATATTGGTATTAAAAAAACAAATAAAATCTTTAACATTATATAGATAAAATTAATTCTTTAATTAATAGTGTTAGCTTAGGCTCAGCTACTTCAGCTATTTTTTGTATTTCAGAATGGCTAACTTTCTGTATTTTTCCAGGCACTCCTAAATCTGTAATTACTGATATTGCACAGCATGGTATACTCATGTGACGTGCTATTATTACTTCAGGTACCGTTGACATTCCTACAGTATCACCTCCAATTATTCGCATATGTTTATATTCTGCTGGAGTTTCAAGAGTTGGACCTGTAAGTGCTACATAAACTCCTTTTTGAATTGGAATATCATTTTTTTCTGCAATTTTTTCTAATTTTAAAATTAATTTTTTGCAATAAGGCTCACTCATATCTGGAAATCTGGGCCCTAATTCATCAATATTAGATCCTATCAAAGGATTATCAATTAGATTTATGTGGTCACTTAAAATCATTAAATCACCTACTTTGAATTTAGGGTTTACTCCTCCACTTGCATTTGATAGGATTAAGTTATTAATTCCTAGAAGCTTCATTACTCTTACTGGAAAAGTGACTTTTTGCATACAATATCCCTCATAAAAGTGAAATCTCCCCTGCATAGCAACAACTTTTTTTCCAGAAAGTCTTCCAAAAATTAGCCTTCCAGAATGTCCCTCAACAGTTGAAACCGAAAAATGGGGGATATCTTTATAGTTAATAGAGTGCTCAATTTCAATTTCTGATACTAATTTGCCTAAACCTGTTCCTAATATTATTCCAATTTCTGGCTGATAATTTATTTTTTTTTGTATAAATTTTACTGCTTCTTTAATAGTTTGTAACATATTTTATGATTGAATTTTTAAACATATTCTTGTCATTTATAGATATTTCGATAGGAATATAGTATACATCTATTCCATAAAATTTATCTAAAATTTGTCTTAACTTAGTTGCATCTTTTTCGGTGGTCAAGATAAGTTTTTTTGTGCTTTTATCTTTCTTATGTTCTAATAAGATGTTTTTAATATCTTTTGGAGTATAATTGTGATGATCAGCAAATTTAATTAAGTTTATTTTCCTTCTCTTTTCTTTAAGATAATCTATTAATGGAGTAGGGTTTTGAATGCCGCAGACTAGAGTAATACTATATTCTTCTTCATTTTCTAATTCTGAATTGTTTTTGAGGTGTCTAAATTTATAGTATTTAATTGATGAAAAATATACACTCTGGTATGCTTTTATATTCAATGCTTTTGTAATTATTTTTTTTTGAATTGATGGAGTTTGCTCAGGAGTTTTACTTATTATGATAATTTTTGCCCTATCAGCACCAGTTGCTGGTTCTCTTAGTTTTCCTAAAGGAAATAATTTGTCATTTGAGTATAGATTGTAGTACGGGGTGAGGATAATATTTAATCCGGCCTTTAAACTACGATGCTGAAATCCATCATCAAGTAAAATTAAATTTATTTGCGCATGATCTCTTATGATTCTATTTACTGCATAATTTCTATTATTATTAACTGCAACTATACAATCAGGATTATTTATTTTTAATTGTAATGGCTCATCCCCCACTAAAGAAGTTGTACTATCTAAATGAACATAATGAAATCCCGATGATTTCCTCCCATACCCTCTACTTATTATGGCAGGATAGTATTTTTGAGATAATAGTTTTGCAATATAATTTAAATGAGGTGTTTTTCCACTACCTCCCATTGAGATATTTCCAATGCAAATAATAGGGACATTATGTGTTTGTACTTTTAAAATACCGTAATCAAAAAAAAAGTTTCTAATATTGACAATTAGTCCGTATATAATTGATGTTATAAATAAAAAAAAATGCATATTGCAAATATAGTATTTTGTTATCAACAAGTTTTGTATTTTTGAAAAATGAAAACTAAAGAAATTACTATTTTATTGGAAAATTTAGTGCCATTATCTTATCAAGAAAACTATGATAATTGTGGATTAATAGTTGGAGATCCAGAAAACAAAGTATCTGCTGTTCTTTTAACTCTTGATTGTACTGAGGCTGTAGTAAATGAAGCAATTGAAAAAGACTGTAATCTAATTATAGCACATCATCCAATCATTTTCAGTGGTCTTAAAAAAATAAATGGTAGCAATCATATAGAAAAAACTGTTATTAAAGCTATTAAGAATGATATTGCTATTTATGCAATTCATACTAATTTAGACAATTTAAGCAATGGTGTTAGTGCTAAAATTGCTCAAAAGTTAGATTTACAAAATTGTAAGGTTCTTTGTCCAAAAATTGATCAAAATATTAATATTGGACCTGGAATTATAGGTGAATTAGAGACGCCTATAGATAGTGTCCTGTTTTTATCAAACCTTAAATCTGTAATGCAGACAGATTGTATTAGACACACAAATTTAACTAAAAAAAATATTAAAAAAGTTGCAGTTTGTGGAGGTAGTGGAAGTTCTTTTTTATCTAATGCTAAAGCTCAAGGTGCAGATATTTATATCTCAGCTGATTTTAAATATCATGATTTTTTTGATGCTGAAAACGACATTATAATTGCAGATATTGGACACTATGAAAGTGAGCAGTTTACAAAGGAATTGATTTATGATTTACTTACAGAAAATTTTACTAAATTTGCAATCCGATTATCAAAAGTAAATACTAATCCGATTAATTACTTATAATGCCAAAAACAAAAATCAAAAATAGCTCTATAGAGGATCAATTAAAAGCGTTACATCAACTTCAAGTTATTGATACTAAGGTTGATAAAATCAGAATCGTTAGAGGGGAATTACCTTTAGAAATAGAAGACCTAGAGGATACTATCGCTGGTTTAAAAACTCGTTTGGAAAAGTTTGATGGAGAATTGTCAGCAATTCAGGATAATATTATTGCTAATAAGAATACTGTTACACTAGCTACTGAGGCTATAGAAAAGTATGAGGTTCAACTTAAAAATATTAAGAATAATCGTGAATTCACCTCTTTAACAAAGGAAGTCGAGTATCAGAATTTAGAAATTCAGTTAGCTGAAAAAAAGAGATCTCAAAATGAGGCAAATGTACTGCATAAAACAGAAATAATTAATGCATGCAAGGCTCAAATTAAAGAAAGGGATGATGAATTAAAATTAAAAGTTGCCGAGCTTGATGCAATTATTGCTGAAACTGAAAAAGAAGAAAAATCTTTAATGGCTGATTCCACTAAGGCAGAGAAAATAATTGATGAAAGACTCTTAAACTCCTACAAAAGAATTAGATCTAAGGTAGTAAATGGTCTTGCTGTAGTATCTGTAGAACGTGAAGCTTGTGGAGGTTGCTTTAGCCAAATTCCAGCGCAAAGACAATTAGATATTAAAATGCATAAAAAAGTTATAACCTGTGAGCACTGTGGTAGAATTATGATAGATTCTAATATTTTTGAAGTGCAAGATTCTTAATTATCAGCAAACTTATCTTAAAGAGATTTCATATTTTTGAAATCTCTTTTATTATAATGAGAAAGCTAACATTAATATTTTTAATTTTTTGTCAACACTCATTTGCTTCTTTTGATTTAAATCAAAATATTAAGGAATCTTATTCACATATTTTAAACTTAGAATTTGAAAAAGCAACTGCTTTATTACAACTAGAGTCATTACAAAACCCTAGCAACGGATTTATTTTATTAAATAGTAACTATATTGATTTTTTAACTATTATTATTTCTGAAGATTTTACTTATTTCAAATCTCATGAATTTTTAAAAGAAAAACGTATTAAATCTCTTGATAATAATGATAAAGAGTCGCCTTATTATCTTTATTCAAAAGCAGAGATAACTTTACAGTGGGCATTTTCTAGATTAAAATTTAAAGAATATCCTACTGCTGCCTATGAGCTCATTACAGCTTATAAATTACTAAAAAAGAATCAGAAAAAATTCCCTGAGTTTACTCTTAATAATAAAGGCTTAGGTTTAATTCATGCTTTACTATCTGGTGTGCCTAGCCAGTTTCAATGGATACTAAATTTTGCTGGCTTAAAGGGTGATTTCGTTTTTGGTATTAGTGAGTTAAATGTTTTATTAAATGATAGTTCTTTTAAAATGTATGAAGATGAGGTGCTATTTTTATTATCTTTCTTGCAAATTAATTTAGATAATAATCAAAATATATATAAGAAGTACTTAGACAGAATCGGAGATAGATTTAAAGATAATGTTTTATTAAATTTTACAGCTGCACGTTTGTCACATAATTTAGGTATGAATGATTACTGTCTCTTAGTATTAAACAACAGACCATTTAGAAATGGAAAATTTCAATTCTACTATCTTGATTATTTACATGCTTTGTCTTACTTACATAAATTGGATTTTAAGAATGCTGAATTAAAATTTGAATATTTTATTAATAATTTTGATGGATTA
>Ga0315320_10003030_pt1 | contig 13834 bp, 22 predicted proteins | sample M140m21515metaG_FD_203458 | JGI IMG/M metagenome (GOLD analysis project Ga0315320, IMG submission 203458) | Ammonia-oxidizing marine archaeal communities from Monterey Bay, California, United States - M1 40m 21515 | ecosystem: Environmental > Aquatic > Marine > Coastal | place: USA: California...
TGGTCCGGCATTGTTTGATATGATAGGTCCGAGCAATGTTCAGTAAGCAGTGCAAGTTACATTTATCATCAGTCAAGCAAACACCTTTAGAGCATATGGCAGTAGCATTGAAAACAGCAGTACGTTTGCAACTGTTAGTGCCTGCTCTAATAATACACAGTGTAGCACCAAGGTGCTTTACTAACACAGCAACTAATGTCATGAAAGATATTTTGGAGAAACGCAAATGAAAGATATTAAAGGCATAATAGTATTAATAATGGCAGTAGGCCTAATGGGATTACTAGGTATTATTATTGTAGATGAATTTGCTATGGCGGCAGAACATGACGCAGACTTAGATCAGAACATTATTGAACTGTTACAAATGTCAATCACAGGTGTAATAGGCGTAGTGGCAGGGTATGTAGGATCTAAAGGCGGCGGCTGTAACTGTAAAGACGATTAAATGTGGCAACGGTTTCGCAAATGGTTGAACATAGACCATATTGTGGATCTAGCTGTCGATCTGTTTTTAATATTATTTGACGTACTAAGTTCACCTATACTAATTGTAATGAGATTAGCACGTTGGTTTATAGGAAATTATCTATTAGATGGCGTAAAGAACAAAATTAAGAAAGTTGCACATTGGACAGAAGGCAAACACCCATTACTACAAATTTGGGTGTGGACAATTATAATATGTGCAGGAGTAGTAATTCTTACACTCATGTGGCTCTTCGGACAAGCGTTTGGAGAGTTCATAATGGAAGAATGGGGCAATCAAGCATTAAACTTAGAGGGATAACAAAATGCAAAAGAATGAATATGATGTAAAAGTAATTAAAGTAGTTGACGGCGACACAGTAGACGTAGACATTGATCTAGGTTTTGGTGTAACACTAACAGACGAGCGTGTTCGTATTATGGGCATTGATACGCCTGAGTCACGCACAAGAGATAAAGTAGAAGACTTGTTTGGCGAAGCAGCTAAAGCACGTTTGAAAGAACTTATGGCAGACGGTGGTAAACTTATTACTACTGAAGATCGTAAGGGAGAAGATATGAAAGGCAAGTTCGGACGTATCTTAGGAGACTTCAAAGTAGAGCGTTGGGAAAACAAACCAGCAGAACTTGTAACAGATATTCTTATTGAAGAAGGACATGCTGTAGCATACTTTGGCGGATCTAAAGAAGAAATTGCTATGAAACATCTAGCAAACCGTGAAAAACTACTTAGAGAAGGCGTAATTTCGCAAGAAGACTACGAAAAAGCGCAAAAACTAATGGAAAACAAGTAGTTTACCAAAATAGATTGACACTCGCGCTTTATTATGTTATTATATGTCTAATTATGTTAAAACAAATAATAAAAATAATAAGGAGTAACATGACAAAAACTAAAGCTAAAGGAACTAAGTTCTTTAAAGAAGGCACACAAAACCAACAAATCCTAGAAAAATACTGGGGTAATGGAAAATCTTTTACTACAGTAGATCTAACTGACAACTTGGACATTATGTCTCCAGGTGCTAGATTAACTGAGCTAAGAGATGCTGGTTTTGACGTAAGAGTAGTTGAAACTAACTCAAACGATTCAGTAGGTAGACCAGAATCTACATACAAAATTATGCAAAGAAGAGCATTTGCGTAATTAAAGTTACCAAAATAACTTGACTTTTGCGCCTTGGCGTGCTATTATATACAAGTAATAGGCAAACGAAAGGCGCAATAGTATGACAATGAGTTTAGTACGCGGTATGACATCGCTCAATACCAAAAAACGCAAGGCAACTAAGATGACTGCCGGTAGACTAGAAAAACTACAAAAAGATCATCGCGAACACAACAAATATATGAAACGTATTCACGCACACAGTAATGTGATGACGTTCGACGAGTACGTAGAATATGTAAGCGGCAACTTCAAACCTAAAGCAAAAACATCTAACAAGGCATGGACTTACGAAGGTCCCAAAGTGCGTGAAACACAACACGTACCTAGTCGTGTTACTAAGGATAGTTTTGCCCCAGCACTTCAACGGCAACCACTACAGTACTCAGGCGAGCGTAGACTTGTAGGTATTGCAACCATGCATAAGAGCAACATGGTCCCAGTGTTTGCAGATGATGACGATAAGACTGGTTCGAAGCAGGCAACAGAAATTGCACAAATGCGCCGAAACTAAACTGAGTAGTTTAGTAAATTAAATCAAACTTAAATAAAACAACAACCTAGAGGCAGGTAACATGAAATTGAAAGTTTTAATCGCAACAGTAGCAATACTGACATTTAATAATGCATACGCAGAAGGTGCATTGTTATTCCAAAACGCAATTAAAGGCGAAATATACACAGCAGAAAATCAACCAGAACTTTATTGTTTAGCAATGAACATTTATCACGAAGCAAAGTCAGAACCATTAGCAGGACAATATGCTGTTGCTGATGTAACAATCAATAGAACACTTGATACACGTTATCCTAATACAGTTTGCGAAGTAGTAATGCAAGCACGTATGAAAGAAAGTTGGAAAACAAAACAGTATCCAGACTTACCTGATAGTGAACGGAAATACATTCCTGTTCGAAACAAATGTCAATTTAGTTGGTACTGTGATGGAAAATCAGATGCAGTACGTGATGGTGATGCTTGGCGAAAAGCACAAGAAGTTGCATATCGTATTGTAGTTGAAAAGAAATACCGTGGTATTACTGAAGGGTCGACACACTATCACGCAACCTATGTATCACCGCGATGGGCAAAGTCTTTTGATCTTGTTGGTCGAGTTGGCGCACATATCTTTTACAGGTGGTCAAACTAGTTTACCAAAACAGGTTGACTATTAGGTCAATCTATAGTATTATATAAACATAATGAACAAACAACCAAGGCTATGGAGGCTTAAATGAAAGGCATTATAAAGACCGGCATCATGATTGGTGCTCTATCACTACTAGGAGCATGTTCTTCGATGACAACTATCGCAGAACGTGACACATATGCACAACCTAAATGGTATGCAAATTGTGCAGAAACTGGTACAGAAGGCTGGTTCTGGTGGAAAGAAGATTATGCTTATGCTTGTGGCGCAGGCGAAAGTATTTTTGTACAAGCCGCTGAAGAACAAATGTATGCGATTGCAATGAATAATTTTGCAAAACGTATCAACAGCAAAGTCAATTCAGAAACTGTATTGAAGTTTTCTGATAACAATGGTTCTGAACAAAGACAAACAGATACTATTATTAGTTACAAAGTTGACAACACAGCAATTCGCGAACATGTATCACGTGAAACAGGTACATACAAATATGCAGGCAAGACCTATACATTTGTAAAACTTGCTATGCGTAAAGATGTGTTTGATGCATTACTTGCTGAAGGTAAATCTGCAAACGTAATTGCACAAAACAATACATCTAGAGTTATTACGGTAACTGAATAATGTTTAAATTGTTTACACTTATTGGAGCTCTGGCTGTACTATCGGCCTGCTCCTCTAGCCCACAGTATGCGTATCATGATAACCAACAGTATTGTTACCAAACAACTACAATACATACTCAAGGCAACAATGTTTCAAGTGAAGGACTTACACAGTGTACTGATAAGCCTAGAGTTGAACATGTTGTTAAAGATGTTGGAGTAGCGAGTAACTGTCGTATGAGTAGGCCTTTGGATACTAACATTGGAGATCCAAAAGCAGGTGAAACATTATTATGTAAGTTTACAGACCACCGCGGTAATCAAACTTGGAGACCAGTCAATGAAGCATTTGCTTATCCTACTTTTAACTAGTTTACTAGTAGGATGTAATTCATATACTAACACTACTTATAGTGTTGCCACACATTATCAACAACCTAGCAGTGTGACAGCGATATCATTAAACACAATTAAAAAACATCATTACACAGTGCCAAGAGTTGCACAGGCAGAGTATAACCGATGTGTGGATTTTGCGCTAAGATCAATGCAAGTTGGCGAACAATGTAAATGGGAAGTTCCTGGGCAGGCTGTTGGTATAGTAAAACTTGTAAAGATAGACGCACCAGGTTGCCATTATATGTTTAATACAATGATGTATAGAGGCAAGCAAAAAAACTTTCAGAAAACAGCATGTTACAATAATGCAACTAAACGCTGGCAAATTAAATAAAAGATAACATTATTCAACACTCAACTTCTAATAAATATAGTATGTTCTTAGCAATCTTAACTTTAATAACGGCGCTATGTATTAGTGCCGTAGCAATATATTACTCTGTAGCTGGCCTAGTAGCGATTTTCGCCGCGGCTGCAGTACCAATTATGATTATGGGAGGCATACTTGAAGTAGGTAAATTAGTTACCGCAGTATGGCTTCACAAACATTGGAAACAAGCCGCTTGGTGGTTGAAGTCTTATCTCTCCATTGCAGTAGTTGTACTAATGTTTATTACAAGTATGGGTATCTTTGGTTTCTTATCAAAAGCACATATTGAACAAACTAGTGCAGGCGAAGAAAGTGTTGCACAGGTTACACAAATTGAAAACGAAGTAGGCAGACTTAATGCTATAATTGAACGAGCTGAAGGCAAAATCAAAGCATTAGAAACTAGCGGTACAGGTAGTGACGCTAACTTACAATCACAAATTGATAAAGAGCAGGATCGTATTGACAAAGCGTACGACCGTATTAAACCTGCTATTGCTCAACAAAACAAAATTATTGAAGACGCAAGAGCAACAGATGGTAATAGAACAAAGCCATACGAAGATCAACTTACAAGTATAACAGCAGAGATTCTACGTTTAGAAACTAGTGCAAAAGAATACGAAACAAAGATTGAAAACTTAGACACTGACAACAGTGGTGTTGAACCTTTACTAGCACAAATAGATGCACTAGAAGAAGAAATTATTCGTGTTACAAACCAATTGCAATCAACTGAAAAAGGTGAGATACGTGCTGGACAAGCAATCATTGGTGTGTCAAGTGATGGGCTATTTGGCGGTAACACTAGAACTGCTCTAGCTAAATGGGTACAAGCACAGCAAGATCGTATTACACAAATACAAGGTGAAGTAGCAACAGTACGTGCAGAAGCAACTAAAACTGTTAAGATGGAACGTTTCCGTTTAGCAGGAGTAGTTAAAGATATACGTGAAGTGCAGATACCTGCACTCAAAGACCGTGAACTTGTAATGCTAGGTAAAATAGATGATGTACGCAAGGACGAAAGCCCTATTATACAAACAGCAAGAGACGAAATACAACGGCTACGTGAAAGTGCAGAAGCACAAGTAGTTAACAGTCAAGCACTAATTGAAAGACTACGTTCACAACTAGCACAAACAGATAAAGCAGATGAAATTGATGCGGCTGTTGACGAGCAGATGTTAAGAATTAAAAATGCTAATAATGAAATAGACACACTTACAGAAACCAAATATTCTTTACAAGCAGAATACAGAAAATTAGAAGCAGAAGTAGGACCTATCAAATACATTGCTGAATTTGTATACGGAGAACAAGCAGACAATACTATGCTTGAAGAGGCAGTACGTTGGGTAATATTAATTATTATCTTTGTGTTTGATCCATTAGCAGTACTATTACTAATCGCAAGCCAATATACCTTTGAGTGGAGAAACACACGCAAAGATGACAACGGTGAGCGTCTTCGGCAATACGAACAAGCAAGAGCACAACGCATAGTTGACAACGTTCCTCCTAATTATGACGTTCCTACGCCACCTGAAGAGGAAGAAGTTGAAGAACCAAAATTCGAAGACGTCGACCAAGAAACGCTAGACAAAGAGTTTGATGATGAGTTTGGCGATATTGAAGAACTACAAAAAGAACAACCAAAAAAAAAAGTAGAATCGTCGGACGTATCAAAAGAACGTGAACTTGAATTAGAAGAACAAGAAGAAGACTTAGATTGGAAAGATGCAAAACAACGTTGGAAAGACGATCATCCACAAAGCACAATAAAGAACTATAAAAATATGTACATCAGAGGTGTAATTAACAAACTACCCTGGGAAACTTACCTTACTAAGCCAGATACAATTGACAACCTATCGCAAGAAGGATATATACAAAACGAAGAGCAGTCTAATGAAAGTATTTGGAAACGTATAGGTGATAAGTGAATAAGATAAATTTAATAACAGCCCCGGATAAATTATACAACGACAATTATAGTTTTCTTTTAGTTTATCCTAGCAATAGTATTAAAGAACAATTTAACACAGTAATAGAAAAAATTGATAATACATTTAATCTTTATCTCTACGAACATGCTTCAGACGACCATCACCCAGACTGGTTATTAAGTCTAGCACGAGAAGTTGATTGTGTTGTATTAGACATTGACAACTGCCCAGCAGAAATTAGCAAACTATCTTCATACTTTATTGCCAAAAGCAACACTTTTTGGTTGACAAATGGTGAGGACCTGTTTTATAATAAGATAAGCCCAAATAGAATATATAATTTAGACAACTTAATAGAACATATAGGAGGAACACTTGAGAGACAATAGACCATTTAGACCAAAGAACAACAACGGAAACGTTGAAGGAATGACGGTTGTAGTACGTAACGGAGACTTTACTGGAGCTCTACGTAAATTTAAAAAGAAAGTGCAAGATGCAGGAATTATTCAAGAATTTCGTGAAAGACAGCACTTTGAAAAACCTAGTCTTAAACGTGCAAAAGCAAAAGCAGCAGGTATCGCACGTTGGAAAAAGAAACAGCGTAAGCTAAAAGACGATGGATTTTAGAAATGGCAATGCACACAGAGTTGTGGTTTCCAAGTGTAATCTGGAGTAGTATTGTAAACTCGATCAATAACGACGATCTTAAAAAATATGCGTATCAGTGCAAATCTAATGACACTGGTAGAGTAATCAGTAACTACGGTGGCTGGCAAAGTAATGACCTTACATTAGACAGCAACACTGAAGTACAAAAACTAGCAAATCATATTTCCAAAGAAGCACAAGAATGTGCTACTCAAGTTGGCCTAGCTGAAGTTGAAATATACAACATGTGGATTAATATAAACCCACCTGGTAGTTATAATCATTTACATAATCATGTAGGTAGTATCTTTAGCGGAGTTTATTATATTGATGCAGTGCCAGAACAAGGCAATATACAGTTTGAACGAAACGACGGCGCTGAATATCATATTCCAAGTAAAATACACAAGCCTACATACTATACCAGCACTAGAGCTACATATGCCGCAAAAACAAATGCACTCTATATATTTCCAGGATGGATGCGTCATAGTGTTGAAGGTAATAAAACAACAACAGACCGAGTAAGTATTTCTTTCAATATTGGAGAAAAAATTGAGAATTGATCAAGATATCAAATTAGACTACAAGGATGTGCTTATTCGTCCTAAGCGTAGCACACTCAAAAGTCGTAGTCAAGTTAAACTTAATCGTAAGTTTCAATTTAGGCATTACGATCACGATGATGAATACCACTACGAAGGTATTCCTATTATGGCAAGTAACATGGACGGTGTTGGTACATTTGAAATGGCAGACAAACTTGCCGAAGGTGACATCTTTACTTGCTTAGTTAAGACATACAGTGCAGAAGAACTTATTGAGTACTTTGATGGTCCTGTTGAACGTACTGAATGTGTAGCAATGAGCATTGGCACAGGCGAAAGTGATTATAACAAATTACTGCAAGTGAAAAAAGAAGTCGAACACAAACTCAAATATATTTGTATGGACATTGCAAATGGTTACAGTGATCACTTTGCAGCACACGTTCGCAAAGTACGAACGGAGTTTCCAGACTTAGTAATCATTGCAGGAAATGTTGTAACAGGAGAAATGACAGAGGAGTTAATTTTAAATGGAGCTGATATTGTTAAAGTGGGCATTGGTCCCGGGTCTGTTTGCACTACTAGGATTCAAACTGGTGTGGGATATCCGCAATTATCTGCGGTCATCGAATGCGCTGATGCAGCACACGGACTTGGTGGTCACATCATTGCTGACGGTGGGTGTACTTGCCCTGGAGATGTCGCTAAAGCCTTTGCAGCCGGTGCAGATTTTGTTATGCTTGGTGGTATGCTTGCTGGGCACGATGAAGGCGGCGGCGAAGTAATTACCAAGTACTATCAAACAAATGAATTAATACGTGAAGATGTTGGCGACCAAACAAAAGAAACACGTCACGTTGAACAAAAACAGTTTGTACAATTCTACGGTATGAGTAGTGAAAGTGCAAACGACAAACATTTTGGTGGATTGAAAAACTATCGTTCATCAGAAGGACGCACAGTGTTAGTGCCTTACAGAGGAGAAGTAGCCAAAACGGTTCAAGAGATCCTTGGAGGTGTGCGTAGTACATGTACCTATGCAGGTGCATTGAAACTAAAACAACTAGCAAAATGTACAACGTTCGTTCGTTGTACGCAAACTCATAATTCAGTTTATGAGTCTGCAACCATAGGAAAATAAACACAGGAGAAATTACCTTGGAAAATATACACTTGCTATACAAGGGGCAAGAATACCTATTGTTTATTGCATTCATTATGATGGTTGCTGGATTGATTAAAGAACATAATATGTTTGCAGGTGCTTATGCCTACATACAAAAAGTGTTTAAATCAAAACGAGTAATTGTTGCACTAATGAGTGCGTTCACAGGTATCCTTCCCGTATCTGGTCGAGTTACAATCTCGGCTGGTATGTTAGATACTCTTGCTCCTCCAAAAGGATCAAAAGGACGAGAGAAGTTTGGCATTATTGACTATCTATCAACTCACCATTACTATGTGTGGTCACCGTTGGAAAAGACTATTCTTATACCAATGGCAGCATTTAGTATTACATACGGTGCTGTAGTGTATTCACTACTACCACTGTTAATTGTATCTTTAGGACTAGTAGTTGCCTACATTATGTTCTTTATCAAAGAAGATGACATTGAACTTAATATACAAAAAACACACTTTAAAGTTTCAAACGTTTTACGAAACGTAGTACCTTTCTTATTTGCTATTGTACTAGCACTAAAACCAGTAGCAGGCTTAGACCCTTGGTTAGTGTTTGGCGGACTGTTGTTCTACTACATGGTATTAACTATGACGTGGGACTACAAAAAGTTACTAGGCTTTGTAGATTTTAAACTACTGGCTTGGGTTGCTGTTATTATTGTAACAGCTAACTTTGCAAGAGAGTATACTAACGATATCAAAGCATATCTTGAAAACTCAACGTTTGATATTAATACTACACAAGGATTTATTACATTAAGTGCAATAGCATTTGGTTCAGCATTCATGTTTGGGTCAAGTAGCAGATTTGCGGCAATAACAACTATACTATCATTAGTATACGGAGTAGAATACTTTGTATGGTTCTTTGCATTAGATTATGCAGGATATTTGGTATCACCTATGCACAAGTGTATGGCAATAGGAAAGTTGTATTTTGGTACGCCGTGGCGCAAATATGCAAGTGCTTTGGGTGTTTGGATGCTATTATTAGTGGGTGCTGGTGGTGCAACACTAATCTTTTCTTGACATTTATGATAAAAGAATGTATAAATATATATGTACAAAGGGAAGAGCCTAATGTACATGGTGTGTCCATTAGGAACACTTTAATATAAATCTTGCTTATTATAAGGAGAAAACAATGACAAGACTAACAACTCTAGACCTACCAAACTTCCACAGAGCTACAATTGGCTTTGATAGACTGTTTAACGAAATGGAAAGACAATTCGCAAATAGTCCAAACGGAAATGGTTACCCACCATACAACATAGCACAAATCAACGAAGATGAGTATATGATCTCATTAGCAGTTGCAGGCTTTGGTATGGACAATCTTTCAATCACTACAGACGGTGATCAATTAAAGATTGAAGGAACTGCTCCTAAAGGAGATGAAGATGTTAATTACCTACACAAAGGTATTGGCGGACGCAACTTCCGTAGAGAGTTCACACTTGCTGACCATGTAAAGGTAGCAGACGCAAACCTTGAACTAGGTATGCTGAATGTGCATTTAGTACGTGAAGTACCAGAAGCATTAAAGCCTAAGACTATTAAGATTAACAATAGTTCAGTAATCGACAGTAAGTAAAACGTCTAGGGGGAGTGAAATACCTCCCCCACAATAAAGGAGCATTTATGATGACAGAGACAATTAACGATGTAAAAATTGATGAAAAGATTGAACAAAAAATTGGAATACCGCCTAAGTATAAGGTTATTGTTTTAAATGATGACCAAACTCCTATGGATTGGGTTATAGGTATTTTAGCAGAAGTATTTAAACATTCAGAAGAAACTGCAAAAAAACTTACACTAACCATTCATGAGGAAGGGTCAGCGGTTGCAGGCATATATACATTTGAAGTAGCGGAACAAAAAAGTGTAGAAGCTGTTAACCTAAGTCGAGAACACGGGTTTCCATTATCCTTCCGCTTGGAGCAAGAATGAGTAATTTAAAAGACCTTACATGGGAACATCACAAAGACGCTGAACGCCAGCAGTTTGTAAAAGTATTAATGAGTGGAAAAATTAATCCAGAATTATATGCTACGTATCTTTGGAATCAACATAAGAAATATGATCTATTAGAAGCACTAGCTGGTGCTAATGGATTACTAGACGACTTACCTGATATTAGACGTAAGCAAAAGATTGAAGCAGACTTTTTAGAATTATGGAACAAAGATCAGCCGCCAACACTTACTCAAAGTACTAACGATTATATAATGCATATGAGAGAAATTATGCAAGATTCAAATTCGTTAATGGCACATGTATATGTATTACACATGGGAGATTTAAGTGGCGGACAAATGATAGCACGTAAGGCACCAGGTGCTGGCCGCATGTATGAGTTTGATACAGACAAACCTGCACTCAAAGAAAGTATCCGAACAAAAATTAACGATGACATGGCAGAAGAAGCAAAGTATTGTTTTACTGCATCAACAAATTTATTTAAAGAACTAATGGAGTTAGATATTGAGCCTTATTTGGAACCGACTGATTGAATGTCAAAAAGAGATCATTGAGATCTTTGACAAGTACGCAACAGAGTACGAAGAACCAGGACTAGCACACTTCAACAATGACACTTGGGTTAATAGAGTATGGGCTAACGACAATGTACGTAGAGCGCACATAGATGTTGTAGATGCACGTGAGTCTAAAGGCTTGTGGATGATGCACGTATGTGTATTTCCTATGCTTAACAATGATGGGCCTATTTACGGCTTTGATGTTATCTCAGGTAAGACTAAAATGACAGGTGCGTTCCATGACTTTTCAGCAAGTAGTGGCGGTGAAGATCATCCTATGATCGAAGGTTACAAAGAATCAGTTGCAGACTTTATTCCTAGCAAACAAAGACAGTTACCTGAGTGGGCTACTAATATCTTTACAGATAAAATGCTCGCCGCAGGTAATGTTAAAACAGAAGAAGAAGCAGTTGCTATTATAGAACTTGCATTAAACAACCTACGTGCATACTTTGACGAGATAGGTGAGTTTACTGGAATGGGTAATAGAGATTTAACTATTGCATCACAAAATTATTACTGTCATAATCAGCAACAAAACCCACACACCCCTCGTACAATGAAAAGCCTAGGTTTAAATGAAGCAGACGTAGATAAGTTCTGTACCGATATGTTATTCCCTAAGATAAATACATAAAAGAAATAGGAAACTTGTAATGCGTTACCATGAAATCAAATTAGTAGAACAAAAGTTGTTCGAATCAAATAGAGGAATTATTGGGGTTGTTCTTGATAATCAAGCTGGACGTGGTAAAAGTTTTAAAAAACCAGACGGTACTGAAGTAAATGCTACTAATGCATGGAAATTCCCATTAGACCCTGCAACTAAAAGATACGAACCCACAGAACCAAACCCAGATGCCGGACCTGATGAAATAGAAAATTTAGATCCAGATGCACAGTTTGCGGCTGAACTTAAACAAGAAACTAAAATGGCTGTTAACACAATCAAATGGGTAGGCGGACAAAAGCCAGCAACAGGATTTTGTGCATTAGTAATTGAACTTACAAGTGAAAAAGGTCGCGAATGGGTTGGCAAATACTTTGCTAAGAAAGACCAAGCAGGACATATTTTTTGGCAACTTACAAAGTTTGTACAAGAAATGAAAACTATAGGAATCGAGCTAGAAGAAAAGAGAGCAGCTGGAGCAACAGGTGTAAGCGGATCAGTTGTATTAGGACCAAGAGAAGTTGGTGTTACTGACAGAGTGATAAATCTAAACAACCTTGTTGCGGAAGTGCAAAACGGTGTTAAGAATCAAGCTAGAGTACCAGCTGACGAAAAAGTAGCAGTAGTAGAATTACTAGAAAATTTAGGCGGAAATACTGTTACAATTAATCCTGAATACAAAGCAAACTATGAAGTACAGTTTGGTGAAGTTGCAGCTCCGTTAGCTATTACTAAAGGTATTAATGTAACTGGTGCAATACAACAAGCTGAACAGCAGTTGTTAGGATTATTAGATCCGGGCGTAAAGTTTATGAGTGTACAACAAGTAGAGTTTCCAGAAAACATTGCTGAGAAACTAATTGATAGTTATCTTATTACTCCTAACGGAAGTAAAGTCGGTGTAAGTTCAAAAGATAAAAAAGGCGGAGCAGCAGCTAGTATAACATCTATTATTGAAACTATGAATGATAAGATGAATATTATTGAAGACCGTGTTCCTACTTTTAAAACCAAATACAAAGACTACATTGAGCTACTAAAAATAATGGAAACATCAACAGGCAAGAATGTTGCATTTAATGTTGCAGCTCAAATGGGACTTATTACGCCAGCAGTAGCAGAAGAAGCATACAATGCAATGGTAACTAATCCTAATGACATGGATAGTTTAAAAGCAATTGACGGTGGCAAGTATTATAAAATGACTATCGAATGGCCAGGATATAATCCAAGACCACACCCAATGTATCAACTACATTATCATGCTGTAGCAAGTCTTGCTAGAATAGTAGCTGACAAGTTTAACGAAAACAAACAAGAAGTGTACAACTTCTTTGCTACAGTGCTTGAAAGTTCTAACATGATTCAAGTTATGACAACACTTGATCTTAAAGGTGATCAAGCAACATTTAGTAGATTTGATGTAATTTATCCGCCAACATTCGACGGCGATATTAAATTAGAAGCTGGTAGTTACTTCTATGCTACTAAACCGCCAGCAGGATTTACGTTTAAAATTAAATAAATTGATATTTTTTCATCTTAGCAATTAGACAAGTTCTACCTATACTAAGCATATTGGCTGCTTTAGTTTGATTGCCGTCAACAGCTTGTAATGCATTTTCAATACAATCACGCTCAAGCGTTTCCATTTGTTCATTTAAGTTTGTTTTATAAACTACTGAATGTTCAGCTTTAGGAAATGCATCATCTAAAGCGTCCCATATATAATCTTGTTCTGTTTTATAGTCCATAATATATTTATAATCATTAAGTTGGTGTAAAAAAATTTACACCTTTGAATAAATATACTTGCAGAGCGTGAGGGAGCAATTGAGTAGATAAATAGATGCATATGAATGGGAGATGTTAAAATGACTTTTAAAAAAATCCTAGCTATTGTTTCTATATTTACAATCTATGCAACAGGTGCTAGTGCAGATCTTACTTGGGGATTCAAATCTCCAGCTTTCCATTACGGAAATGGTTACTCGTCACACGTATTGAGTGTTGAGCAACTACAACATAATAGAAAACAAGATTTACTAGATAAGGCAGAACAAGAGGCATCAAGATTAGAACGAGAGTTAGAAAACACTACCCTTA
>Ga0315320_10003034_pt1 | contig 13830 bp, 9 predicted proteins | sample M140m21515metaG_FD_203458 | JGI IMG/M metagenome (GOLD analysis project Ga0315320, IMG submission 203458) | Ammonia-oxidizing marine archaeal communities from Monterey Bay, California, United States - M1 40m 21515 | ecosystem: Environmental > Aquatic > Marine > Coastal | place: USA: California...
TTATGGGTGACGAAGCTGCTTCTCATCACCAGCAGTTCATCGCGTGCCTTAATAACTTAGGCTTAAAAGTAATCGACGACCCAAGCATTGTGCGTGGCCTCGACTATTACACCCGCACTGTTTTTGAAGTGCATTATCCACCACTCGGAGCGCGCTCGGCACTATGCGGTGGCGGTCGCTACGATGGCCTAGTCGAAGAAATGGGCGGACGTCCCACTCCTGGAGTTGGCTTCTCTGTGGGCTTTACGCCAACCGAACTTGCTCTAGCCGAGCTCAATTTACCTGCCGCGGCAGACCTCGCGGACTTACGTCAACAATCGCTGCCGCAAGTCTATGGCGTTGCTGTTTCTGACGAACAACGCGACGATTTATTCATTCTTTGTGAGCAGTTGCGCCGCGCTGGCATTAGCGTCGAGCTCGATCATCGCGGCAAATCACTTAAAGCGCAATTTAAAGAGGCCAATCGTAGTGGTGCACGCTGGGCAGTAGTCCTTGGCGACAGCGAAAACGAGAATAAACAAATCGTGCTTAAAGATATGCAGAAAAAAACAGAGCAAATAATAGCGCAAGGCGATTTGCTGGCCGTATTAAAAGACGTATGAACACAGTAGTATTCGGTGGCTCTTTCGACCCTCTGCATGACGGCCACATTGCGGCTGCCGACGCCGTTCAAGGAAGCTTTGCCGTCGACGAGTTTTTATGGACACCCTCTTGGCACGCGGTGCATAAACTTGATGTGCGGCCGGCAGACGCCGACTTTCGTGTGCGATGTATTGCTAGCGTGCTGCCTAGTCGTCCGCAAAATGAAAGCCTATGTTTGCTTGAGACGGGCTCTGAGCGTCTGTGTTATAGCGTGGATACTTTGCGGTTGCTGTCTCAGCAAAACCCTGAGCGCGCGCTTTACTTTTTGGTAGGAGGCGACTCTTTGTCGCATTTAAATACTTGGCATGACTTGCCGCGTCTGTTTGCCACCTGCCGTTTTTTATTGGTACCACGTCCTGGGTGGGGCGCGCAGCAACTCGCGGACTACACGGCTTCTTTGGCACCCGATTTACGCAGGCTTTTTCGTGCGCAATTTATGGATATGCCGGTGGTTGATATAAGTTCATCGTTCGTGCGGCAGCAGTTGATGGCTGGCGGCGAGGCTGCGCAAATGCCTGCGAGTGTGATTGAATTAATCACTGCTGAAAACGTTTATAAAGGACTCGATTAGTATTCGATTTTCGCTGCGGCACGCAAGTCGACAATGGTCTGCTTGATTTCGCTAATGTCAGCGGGTGCCTCAAGTAAATCTTTGGTTAACGTAACTCGAACATCACTTAGCAGCGTGACGACGCGCGAGTGGATTTTAATGATGTGATAGCCAGCGCCCGACTCGACCGCTAAAAACTCCCTAGAGCAGGGATGCGTGGCGGCAAGTCGCTCAACTTCGGCCCTGAAAGCCTCGCCGTACATGCCAGGGCGGTATGTAGGTAAGATACCCTTATTCAGCTTGCTAGTGTTGTCATGTGAGTATTCCGCGACCATCTCGCTGTATGGTGCGCCAGCAGATAATTTTCGCAAACACTCTTTGGCTTTATCGGAAGCGATCTGCTTTGCGTTTTCGAAACTTATTGCAGTGCCGTTCGCTAATGCCGCGGCTCGAATGTTGTGCGGCATTATCATAATGTGTGCGACTTCTGTTTTGATGCCATTATGCCCATACTGTGCGGTGAAAGATTCCTCCAGCTTTTGATCGGTGATAATGCGCGTAGCAACAATGTAATGCTCAAGCTGCAATTGGGTTAAAGCGCTAGCGCGTAATGCAGCGACAGCCATCTCTTTGTTGAAACCTTGTGGCAAATAGGTCCTCAGAAATTCTTCTTCACTGCCCGGAGCGAAAAGGTCACGCCACATCCCATCAACGCGCTGAGCGAGGACGTCGGCGTCAATCACGATGTCGAATGCTTTGGCCGCTTGTTCAATCAATACTGTGTCTACCAATCTTGATAATTCGTTACTGCCGATGGTGGTGAATAGAAAATCTCTATAGCGTTCAACGCTGATTTTCTCGCCATTGACGGTGGCAAGGTCGGTTGTCGGTAGCTCTTGGGCAGTAACGACTGAAACTAGGCTGATTGAAGCTAGAAGGGCGGTCTTGAGTATGAGTTTGTTCATTAATTTGGGCAAAACAGATTATATCGCCTGTCGCGTCGCCCGTCAGGCGACGTTAGAATACCACTCGTAACTCAGCTAATTACTTTGATTGCTCTCATTTCCGATATTCATTCTAACATTCACGCGTTAGAAGCGGCTTTGGCCGACATAGAAGCTCAGGGTGTTAAACGCATCTTGTGTCTTGGTGATATCGTTGGTTATGGTGGTGCGCCGCTCGAAACCATCGCTAAAATCCGCGATACTTGCGAGATGTCGATGCTCGGCAATCACGACGACGCCTTATTGAATTCAAACATGGCGTTGTACTTTAACGAATGGGCACGTCAGGCAATCGACTGGACCCGTGAGCAAATCGAAGCCAGCGACAGGCTCGAAGAACTTTACGACTTTATGTATTCGTTAAAACGCGAAATGTCAGAGTTCGTCGACGACGAGGGCATGGCATTTAACGTCGTGCATGCCTCGCCACGCCAGCCGCAAACAGAATATCTGTTGCCGACTCTCGAAGCGGGTTGTGAAGCCTTAGAAGCGAACTTTGCTGCAATGAATAACAATGTGTGTTTCTACGGCCACACGCATCACCCAGGATACTTTACTCCGGGAGAATCTTTTATTGCGGTAAAAGATAACGATAGCCTCGAGCTGGAAGACGGTCAGAAGTATCTGATTAATGTCGGCTCTGTAGGTCAGCCGCGCGACCGTAATCCGGAATTGTGTTACGCGATCCTCAGTGGCAAGCGCCTAAGTTGGCGCCGTGTTTCATACGAAATAAAAGCAGCGCAGAGATTGATTCTCGATGCTAAATTACCAGAAAAGTTAAGTTTGCGTTTGCAAATAGGCAGATAAATAAAAGAATAATATCATGGGTAAGAAAATTTTAACATTATTGCTTTGGGGCTTGGCTGCCGTCTTCATTATGCAAACTTGTTTCCCGTCAGATGGCGTTGGGTCCGGCGACTCTACTATCCAAAAGCGTTCATGGTTTGAATCGTTTGAAACGCCTCCGCCATCAGAATACCCACTGATTCTTGAAAACGAATTTGTGTATAGCGAGTGGTCTGCGCTGGGCGCGAGTTGCGGTACTGTTTACCTTAAAAACTACAACGAGAATCTGCATCAAGCCAACGCAACAGAGCATGGCATGAAGATATTTGATTCGAAGTGGTCAGATGGCAATGTTCCAACAAGTGGCGTGGCCGACGATTCCATTTATTACCGCCGCCGCGACGCCTTCCGCCTTATTGAATCGTCGAGCCAAGGTTTGGTTACAAAAACAGACCCCGAAACCAATGCGCGCCCGAATCTCGACTCGGTCACCTGGGATGTCGCCATCATCGACAACGGTTTATTGTTTAGCTACACTTCTGGCAACGGGGTTGATCTCACTAAGAAAGTGGTATTAGGTTATGACTATCACTTCGACGCGACTATTGGTGCGACATTCCACGAGCAAGCATTGCTTGGCCAGGCAGTAGAGCTCGAAATCGGAACTGGCGGTGGCTTGTATATCGAGGACGATGACTTTTACCCTAACCCTTACATCGGGGTTGCTGTGCTCGATCATGGCTTTCTCGACGGCATCGACTTCGAGAACCCCGACGGCGATTTAGATGGTATCTCGCGCGACGTCACCAGCAGCTGGAAGGCACCTAATATCCCTTTTGTTGTTGAAGGTTCTAAGTATTTCATCTCAGGAATTCGTGCCACAGGAAAAAATGGATTTCAGGGGGCAAAGTACGAAACTCTGATTGATCAAGGCCATCCCGACTTCGCCGATATAGCTGGCGCAACGTTGAGCCCAGAGGCGGCTTATTGGTTGCGCGCTTCTGTTAATGGTTCCTTCTCGCTTCAACCACAGATGTTGAATTCAACCGACACCATTGACCTGCAATGGTACATCGGTCCTAAAGATAGCGATATCCTTAATGAAGAAGCTTACGGCAACATGTCTGAGTTGATTATCTATGCCGACTACGAGCGGAGTTTTTTCTACCGAATTTTCTTCACGTCATCTGTCGCCCCAGCTATTTTGTGGCTACTGAAAATGTTCTACGGCTTGGTTGGTAATTATGGTATTGCGATTATCTTGCTAACTATCGTGGTGAAGGCAGCTGTGTTCCCAATTATGCGCACCTCGCAAATCAAGATGGCCACTTACCAGGCCAAAATGGCTGTCGTAAAGCCACAGCTTGATGCGATTAATAAAAAATACGCAGACGATCCGCAAAATAAAAACAAGGCCACGATGGAGATATACAAGAAGCATCGTTTGTCGCCGCCCATTGGCGGCTGCTTGCCGATGTTCTTGCAAATGCCAATATTCATCGGTCTGTTTCAAGCGTTACGTTCTTCGATAATGTTGCGCCACGAACCCTTTTTCGGCTGGATTGACGATTTGTCACAACCCGATGCCTTCATCGATTTCGGAGGCCCCATTGCAGACTTCCCATTGCTGAGTAGCATGACCACCCTGAATATTTTGCCGATTATCATGGTGGTGTTATGGGTTTTCCATCAGCGCTTAATGCCAAAACCTGCCGACCCACAACAAGCGCAGATGCAAAAGATGATGGCAATGATGCCGATTCTTTTCGGTTTTATTCTTTACAACTACGCCTCTGGTTTATCGTTGTACATGATCGTGTCATCAGCAATCGGCATCTTTGAGCAAAAAGTCATTCGCAAGTATTGGCCAGTGCCAACGGCCGACGAAATGAATAAAGGCAAAGTGGCTCATAAGTGAAGCACTCAATTTACGCCGTTGCGACGCCAATGATTCCTGCCGAGCGCGGGGTGATACGCTGCAGCGGCGTGACTCTTTTTGATGATCTTGGGCGGTGGTTTGAGCATTACGCAAATGGCTTTAAATTACAAGCAGAGCGCTCTATTCAGTCCTTTAGCTGTAGGCTTTATTCTGATTTAGACATTGATGTCTCGTCAATGGTGTTCTGTGGTCCGCACTCGGCCACCGGTGAAGACGTCGTAGAGTTTCACCTGCCAGGCAATCCCGTTTTACTGCAGCGCCTCGAGCAAAGCTTGGCGGAATTTAATTTACTGCCTGCTGAACCCGGTGAATTTACGCGTCGCGCTTTCCTCAATGGTCGTCTAGATTTGAGTCAGGCAGAAGCTGTCTTGGAATTAGTGCAATCGCGTTCCGTAGAATCTGCTCGCGCAGCTAGCCAGCTGTTAAGTGGTGGCTTAGGCGAGCAAATGGCTGATGTTCGCGAAGCGCTAATGGCTTCGTTAGTCGAGCTCGAAGCAGGCTTAGATTTTGAAGAGGGCGATTCGCAAGATCTGCGGCCATCCGAAGTGATTGGTTATGTGCGCCAAGCGCAACAGATGTTGCAAGAAGCTACAGTCGGTCAACAAACGCGCGCGGTAGCAAGTAACCCGCGTTTCGGTTGCTTGTTACTCGGACCTCCCAACGCGGGCAAAACAAGTTTATTCTCAAAACTGACCGCAACTCCCAGCTTGATTTCATCGCAGGCAGGTACCACCCGCGATTATCGACGTGCGGTATGGCAGACTCCAGAAATGGATGTAGAACTCGACCTGATTGATTTCCCAGGTGTCGGTGGTGATGCTGTCGATCAGCGTGATGCACTTGCTAGAGAGTTGGTGGCCGATTTTGATCAAGCAGATTTGTGTTTGCTATGTTTACATCCGCACACGGCTATCGAAGATCTACCCGCGCATTTGCCAAGCATGCCGGTGCTGGTCGTTTTCACGCACGGTGATCTGGGGCTTCAAGTTAGCAATGACCTCGCGCGCGAGTTAAATAACCGCCTTGGCGAGATGAATTCCGTTTTGGTGAGCAGCGAAGATGGATTAAGCACGATATCCGCAACGTTGTGTGCTGCGATTACGCCATACTTTGACGCTGCGGAAAAGGTGATTGCCCAGCGCATTCGTAACAGCGAGCGTTACCACCATGCGCTAGCAACGGCATCGGCGGCGGTGGCGGTGGCAGAGCAGTGGCTCGAGTCCGGAGGGCAGCAAGATTTGGTCGCGGCAGAAATCCATCACGCTTTGTCGGCTTTGGCTGAATTGGTCGGTGAAATGACCCCGGATGACCTTCTAGACCGACTGTTTTCGGCATTTTGCGTGGGTAAATAGCAAAAATTAGTAGAAACTGGCTTTGTTTATATTAGAATACCACTAAGTCTTGTGGTCTCGCGAGCTTATCACCGAGGGATACACAAGTCTTGGTGGTTCACATCTTTAACTTATAAACCAAAATGCGTTGCCCATACTGTAAATCTGATAAAGATCGCGTAATCGACTCGCGTTCTGCTGCGGACGGCTACTCCATCCGCAGGCGCCGCGAATGTGACCAATGCTCACGGCGTTTTACCACTTATGAACGCATGGAAGAAACTCCGTTGCGCGTTGTGAAAAAAGATGGCTCCCGCGTTCCTTTCGACCGTAATCAGATTTATAAAGGTATGCTCCGGGCTTGCGAGAAACGCCCCGTATCGATGGAAGACCTAGATAACGTCACTGCCGGCATCGAGCGTAATTTGTCCGAGATGTTCGATCGCGAAGTGGGCAGTAAATACATTGGTCAGCTGGTGATGGACGAGTTGAAGAAACTCGACCAAGTGGCTTATGTGCGCTTCGCCTCAGTATACCGCGAATTCAAAGACGTTGAACAATTCGTTCACGAGCTTAAGCCGTTATTACTAAACAACAGTGGCCATAAGTCGTAACCTGCGTCGAGTGCGTAAGCGTGATGGTAACGACGAAAGTTTTGACATCATGAAGCTAGCCGACTCTGTGTCATCGGCTCTTGCTGGGGTTGGCGCCAATTTTAAACTTGCCTTGCAGTTCTCAGAGACTATTCAAGTGCGCCTTGCTGAAAGTGACGATGTCGTCACCACTGCGCAACTGGCCGAGACTTGCAGCGAAGTGTTACGCGAATACGATCAGGGTGAATCAGCGACAGCTTTCATGCAGTATCGCTCCGAAGAAGTGCAGGCTGTTGCCGATTTGCGCATTATCGACACTAACGAAGACCTCAGTCACTTCGACCGTCAGCGCTTGGCGTTGTCGTTTGTGCGTGATCAATACATCGAGTCGAGTGTCGCGCGTATGGTGGCCAGGCGTGTTGAGCGTCGCTTAAGTTTCTTGGGTTATATTCGCATTTCAACCGATTTGATTTCCAGTTTGTCCGACGTCGAAAGTCACAGCTTGGGCATGCGCAGTATTTCAGGTAAGTCAACCTTGCTTGGCGTCGACCGTAGTTCGCTAAACGCGTGGTTAGGCGGGGCATGTATCCCTAGCCAAGGACGGTGTGGTGCTTTGCCGCAATTAGGCCCCGACTCTCAGGATTTGCGCCCGCTCATTGGTGAAGAAGTTTTATCGCGCTTTGCTCTCGAAGATGTGCTGAACACTGCTCATGTTAACGCCTGGAAAGACGGCGAGTTTGATCTTTATGCCCTTGGCGATTGGTTGCGCCCAGCTCGCATGTGGTTGCACCCACAAGTCGGTGAAAACGAGCAGCAGTTTTTCAAGCGCGTAGCCAACACGCGCTCCCAAGCACACGAGCTGCAAATTTTTGTGCCACGCTCGTTGCCTGTTAGTGATTTGGCTGTTCAGCTGCCGCAGTGGTTGCAAAGCCCGGCATGTCGCTTACGCTTTTCGACTTCAAATGGCGAGCTAGCTCAGCGGTGGGCTGAAAATGATATCTGGCATTCCATGCCCGTTTCAAGCTTTATGCGCCTGGGTGAGCGAGATTCGCAAGCTTTAGTTGACTTGGAGCACACCGTGGTGCAGTGGCAACCGCCACGCCCAATGCCAAACGAAGCGGATCAGAGCTGTCGAACTTTGCACCGTGGCGCAGCCATTAATTTGGCGCTGTTGGCGACTCAGGTAAACGCCTTCGATACCGACGCCTTTCATGCGCGGGTGAAGCAAAGTCTCGCATTAATATGTGACGTGTTTGCGACCTTGGCCGTGCGTGCCGAACACAATGCGCACCCACGCGTGGTAATCGTGCCAGCTGGCCTCGAGCAAGCGCTTGACATACTTTACCCCGACGCACGCTTGCGCGTCGTAAAGCGTTCGCAATTGATATCGTCGTTGCGCAACAGTTTTGAAACAGTAGCTACTCAGAATGAGGTACGCCTCGAATACTCCTTGCCACCCCATTCGCAATCGATGGGTGCACGCCTCGCAGAGCGCGATGGCTTAAAGCTTAGTGACGCCTACGACGTTTCGTGGGCAACTGTCGATAGCGACGCTTCTCTTGAAGTGGCTCTAGATTCCTCGCCGTGGCTTGAACTGCCCGCGGCAATTTTACATAACAGCAATCTGCGCGAACGTCTTCAGCCGCAGATCAAATCTCCAAAAACATCCTCCAGCGACGACTTTAACGCATGCACTTAAAACGAATTGAACTTGAAGGTTTTAAATCCTTCGCCGACCGCACTGTCATCCCTGTTGAGCGTGGCCTTACGGGTATCGTAGGCCCCAATGGTTGTGGTAAATCTAACGTCGTCGATGCCCTGTTATGGGTTATGGGCGAGCGGTCCGCCAAAGCTTTGCGCGCCGATTCCATGGACGACGTAATCTTTAAGGGAGCTGAGGGCCGTGCTGCAGCGCCTTACGCAATGGTCGAGGTTATCCTTGGCGACCCAGAAGGAATTGTTGTTGAAGCGGGTGGTGAAGTTGCAGTCGGGCGGCGTCTATTCGCCTCAGGCGAGTCAGAATTCTTATTGCATGGTCGTAAAGTACGCCGCAAAGACGTCCGCGAAATCCTGTTAGACACAGGCCTCGGAGTACAGGGCTACATGGTTTTGGCGCAGGGTAAAATCGACGCCGTCCTAGCAGCAAATCCTGAAGAGCGGCGTTCCGTTTTTGAAGAGGCCGCGGGCATCTCGCGTTATAAAGTGCGCAAGCACGAAACCAAGCTTAAGTTCAAGGCTGTTGAAAGGGACTTGTCGAAGGTAGATACGGTCCTTGAAGAGGTTTCTCGTACGGTTCGCTCGCTAAGAATGCAGGCAGGTAAAGCCAAGAGATTTCTTGAGTTGCGTGATGGCTACCGTGATTCGCGCATTCGCTTCGCTCTTGCTGATTCGACCACTTTCAATGCTGAAGCAACCACTATTAGGCAAGTTCTTGGCGAGTTGATTACCGAAATAGATTCTTTGAGTGAGCAGCGCGACAAGAATGAAACGCATTTTGATGAGTTAGAGGTAGAGCTTGGTGCTTTGCGCGAACGCCACCAATCTCTGCGTAGCGAGTCGGGGCAAATCAAGGAGGAGGTGGCAACTCTTGAAGAGCGTGTTGCCGGATTGCAAACTCGCGCATCGGAATCAGATGCGCAAGTGATTAAAGATAATTCGCGACTTGAAATTTTAGTCTCCGAGCAAACAAAAGATGCTGAGGCGAATTCAGAGTTGCTTGGCGAAAAGAACAAGCTTGATCAACATATCGCTGATGCCGGCAGCCGCTTGACAGAAATTGAGACCAAGTCTGATGAGGTGCGCGAGCAACGCAATGCTGCTCGCCAAGAAGTTGAGGACATCCGTGGCGACATTCTAGAAGCCTTGCAGCAGCGTTCCTCCTGGAACAACAAAGTCGCTGACGCAGCTAAGCAACGCTCTGAATCTACAGGTGGCTTGGTTGCTGTCGATCGCCGCTTTTCTGAAATTGTTGACGAATTGGCTGCTTCAGAGACCGCCGTTAGCGAAACGCAAATTGAATTATGCACCCAGCAAGCGAGCTTTGACCAGCAGCAAACAGCCCTCAATGAGAGCAAGCAGCAAGTCGAGTCGCTCAACGATAAACACCTTGGCTTTACCAAGGTAGCACATGAAGTTGCGCAGCGAAAAGCCGCCGCCGAGGCGCGCGTTGAAGCTTATGGCGTCGTTGAAGAAGAGATGCCGGGTGTGCCAGAGCATTTGCGCTCTTACGTCGAAGATTTATCGAATGACATCTCGGAATGGGTGCTCGATAAAGTTAGTGTTGTCGCACCATGGGACGGCATCCTTGAGAACTTGTTAGGACGTATGCAACACGCTTTCTGGAGTGACAGGGCGATAGACGCCAATGAACTTCCGAAGGGTGTGTTCGATTTCTTTTCGCCGGTTTCAAATTTCAGCGAACCGCAAGCTATTGCTGGCGCATCTTCGTTGTTTGAATTATCGGAGGGTGACTTGGCTGCGCGCCAGGCGTTGTGTTCTCGATTGGGTGACTTGTACTGCGTCGAAGATGTCGCCACCGCGCAAGCGCTAGCTGAGCAGCATCCGCATGCTTTGTTCATGGTTGCATCAGGCGATGTGATGGCTGCTGGCTATTCGCGCCGCGGCTTAAGCTCTGAAGATTCTGCCGGAGTTTTGGCGCGCCGTAATGGCAAGCAAAATGCTGAGGCCACTTTGGCCGAGGCAAGTTCTGCTTATGATTCCGCATACAGTTTGCAGCAGGACTGCCAGCAGCAGCTTCAACAAGCACAGGAAACATACGATGAACTGCGCGAGCAATTCTCTGCTGTTCGCGATGCCTTGGAAGGATTGTTGGCGAAAGATAAGCAGTTATCTCAGCGTCACTCTCTGCTTTCCGAAGAGCATGCTGCCTTGCAAGGCCAACGCGCGCAGCTGTCAGAAGTTTCTGAATCTGCCGAAGGTGTCGAGCACGAGGCTGTGGCCAAGCGTGACCACTGCGAGAATTTACGCTTGCAACTTATCGAAACATTGAGCGGGAAAGAAGAGTCCCTCAAAAAGCTTGATGCTAGTTTCGAAGAGCATTCAGCGAAAGCCCAGGAAGCACGACTCGATAAATCACAGTGCGAGCAAGACCTTAACATGTGGACGACTCGCCATTCTGAACTAGCCGCACGTGCTGCTCGTCAGGCGACCGAGCGTGAGTCTTTGCAAACAGAGTTAGAAAGCCTGTCGGGCCGAGGTGCTGAATTGCGAGAGCAAGCAGAGGCCGCGCGTGTTAAGCGTAGCGGATTGCTCGAACGCCGTTCTGAGCTCTCCGAACGCTGCGAGCAAGCCGAGCAGCATGTTGAGCGCGCAACCACTGCTTTGCATCATGCCCGTTCTCAAGCTTCCGGAGAATCTCAACGCTACGATGGCTTGGTATCTACCCGTCACGAGTCCGAATTAGAATTACAAAAACTCGAGCTTCAGTCTCAAGAACTATTGCGCGGTGTGCACGACGAGTTTGGCCAATCCCTAGATGGCATGGTCAACAGTCTTGGCCTCGAACGCGGTGCCATATTTGCTGCCGACGCCGACTTAGACAAAATGCGTAAAGAAATGTCTGACAGTCGTCAGCGTATTGAAAGTATTGGCTCCGTCAATCTTGATGCCGTAAACGAACTGGAAGAACGCGCCGCGCGTGAATCTTTCTTAATCTCAGAGCGCGACGATTTGCTCGCTGCAAAAACTAATCTTGAAGAAACTCTCGAAGAGCTCGACGTGCAATGTCGTGAGCGCTTCGTTGAGACTTTCGATAAAGTTAAAGTTGAGTTCGAGTCGATTTTCCGTCGCCTGTTTAGTGGCGGTAAAGCATCCATTAGCCTCGAAGACGGCCTAGACCCGCTTGAGGCTGGCATCGAAATCTCAGTTCGCCCTCCAGGAAAAGAGTTGCGTTCCATCAACTTGCTATCCGGTGGCGAGCGCACGCTAACGGCATTGGCCTTACTGCTTGCGGTGTTCCAATCTCGTCCATCACCATTCTGTCTACTCGACGAAGTTGACGCTGCTCTTGATGACGCTAACGTCGAGCGTTTCACTAACGTGCTGAAAGACTTTGTAGGTACGACTCAATTCTTAGTGGTCACTCACAACCGAGTGACGATGGCGCGCTGTCAGCGCCTATTCGGTGTAACGATGCGCAAGCGTGGTGTGTCGATGGTGGTAAGCGTCGATCTAGAACAAGTTGCAGGCGAAGGCGAACTCGACTTAAGCTCTAGCAGAGCGGTTGCGGTAGATGCGCAGCGGCCATCATTAGAGATAGCGGCCGTTCCTTCGTCGATTGAATCAGAGGCTTAACGTCGATTAACTAAGCCCTATAGCTTCACGCCGAATTTGGCGTTGATAGCTGGTAGGGACACCAATACTAGGCGCCCAATACGTCCTAAAGATTCGGCGCTGGTATTTTCTAAAACATCTTTAGTGGTGTGCCAGTACGAGTTAGCTGGGCCAAAGTTGAAATCAATGATGTCAATGGTCGGCACGCCTAACTTGCGAAAGTGAATGTGGTCGTCACTGACTTTTTTCTGCCCAACAAAAATATTGCCATCGCCGAGTTGCTGCGAAGATTGTTCAAATATTTTCTTTAGGCCACCATGCGAAGTACTGTCCTTAACCAAACCTAATTGTTTGTCGCCAACCATATCGAGTAACACAAAAGCTTTGATGTCCTTGAGAGTGCCGTCGTCATTTTTGGTATTCGCAACAAAGCGCGAGCCGAATGTTGAGTTGACGTCGTCATTCCATGGTACAGGAGGAAATGATTCTTCGCCATCAAACCAGCACAGCACAATACTCATGCCGTTAAGCGGTTGCTCGCCTTGTAACTGCCGCGCAAGTTCAAGCAACACTACCGTTGAGGACCCGCCGTCATTTGCCCCAACAAAACCAGGCTTATCAAAAGTGTCATAGTGAGAGCAAATCCATATTTCTCCGGGCTTTGTGCCTTGTCGCTTAGCGAAAACGTTTGCGCCTTCTATTTCACCGCGACGACGTGAGTTTTTAGGCGTTACGGCGACAAAAGAATCTATAGATGATGTCCAGCCGCTGAGTGCGCTGACAGTGCTGGTAATCCATTCCTGTGTCCGTTTTGAACCATTGGTGCCGATGCGCCGCGTGCCGATTTCATTGCATAAATAGGCTAAATCACTGAAAGCGCGCTGCTCGTCGAACGAAATGGATGCTGGGTCAATAGCGGGCGGTTTAGGGTCATTGCCTGCGCAGCTTATGAGAGTAGCAATGATGAAAACGGAGAGACTAATAGGGATTGTGTGACGAAAGATTCTCATGATGTGGGATATCATAGCTCCGTGCGCTTACAATCTGTATGCTTTAAAGACAGAATCACTACTAGAGGAGAATAAATGTAATGGAAACTAAATCTGAATTATTTGGACATCCCACAGGCTTGTTTGTACTTTTTTTCACGGAAATGTGGGAGCGGTTTTCTTATTACGGGATGCGGGCTATTTTAGTGCTTTATCTCGTTTCTGAATCTAAGGGAGACAACCCTGGTTTAGGCTGGTCTAATGAAGATGCCCTTGCTTTATATGGTTGGTACACCATGTCGGTTTATGTAGCATCTATTCCTGGCGGGTGGATTGCAGATCGATTTATCGGACAAAAGAAAGCAGTCTTTGTAGGTGGCTTAACTTTATGTTTAGGACATAGCATCCTTGCGGTGGAGGCACCGTGGGCGTTTTTTAGTGGTCTTGCTTTGATTGTTGCTGGCGTGGGCTTATTAAAGCCTAATATCTCAACGATGGTAGGCGGATTATATGAGCAAAAAGATTTAAGAAGGGACAAGGGCTTTACAATCTTTTATATAGGTATCAATATCGGCGCGGCGCTTGCAGCTTTGATCGTGGGCTATGTCGGAGAAGCACATGGATGGCACTATGGTTTTGGTTTGGCAGGTATAGGCATGCTTCTAGGGCAAATTGTATACATGATGGGTCAGAAGCATTTGACA
>Ga0315320_10003041_pt1 | contig 13818 bp, 15 predicted proteins | sample M140m21515metaG_FD_203458 | JGI IMG/M metagenome (GOLD analysis project Ga0315320, IMG submission 203458) | Ammonia-oxidizing marine archaeal communities from Monterey Bay, California, United States - M1 40m 21515 | ecosystem: Environmental > Aquatic > Marine > Coastal | place: USA: California...
CGATGACGGTCTCGCCGGGCGGATCGACGTATCCCACCCGCCCGACCGCGTCGGCCCCGGCCAGTCCGGCGCGGACCGCCGCGTCCTGGGTCCGCTGCGCCTCGTACCGTCCGTAGAAGTCGATGCACACCGCTGCGGCGGTCTCGCCCGCGGCGACTTCGATGGGTCCCTTGGTGCTGCTGCCCGCGAAGGACCGGGCGTTGGCGGCGAGCCGTCGAAGGATCCGCCAGCCCTCGTCCCAGCCCCGCCGCTGCAGGATCGCCTCGAAGGCGGTCGTCACCGATCCGCTCATGCCGGGATCGACCATCGTGATCCAACCCTCGTACTGCGGAACCGCGAGGTCCTGCCAGGTCCGAGGCGTCTTCACGCCGAGCTGTTCGAGCACGTGTCGGTTGAAGACGATTCCGAAACTCGAGACCGCGGTGCCGAACCAGCGGTGTCCCGGGTCGAAGAGCGGCTCCCCGGCGATCTCCCCGTCCCCGTAGACGGACGTGAGCCACTGGTCGGTCACGTCGTCGAGCTTCGAGAGCACCGTCGTCTCGCGTACCTCGCCGTCGACCCTGACTTCGAGCGGCTTCGAGAGCTGCGTGAACTCGTAGCTGCCGCCACCCCAGAGCAGGTCGGCGTTGCCACCCGGCTCGATTCCGCCGTCGAGGGCGGCCGAGTATTCGGAGATCAGGAGTTTTCGAATCTCGCTGGTACCGCCGGGCGTGCTCCAGACCACCTGCACCGGCGAGTCGTAGGTCGCCTCGTACCACTTCTCGAAGCCGTGCTTGAACTCCCAGCGGATCTGCTCGTTGTGCGGCGTGACGATGACCAGCCTCGGCGCATCCGGATCCACGACCTCGCCCTTCGGCTCGAGCAGGAACGGACCGGCCAGCAGGATGACCAGCAGAAGGATCGGGGAATATCGAAGCATCAGTCCGCACCCTCCGTGGCATCGTCCACGATCCCACGAATCTCGCCCGCGAAGTCGACCGCGGCGGCGTGGACGGCGGTCTTCCAGTCACCCGGCCGATCGACGAAGGCATGGATGATCGAACGGCTCGCGGTGACGAGCACGCCGCCGCCATGACCATCGAGGGCGGCCCGCACCCCGTCGGCACCCCCGCCCTGCGCGCCGTATCCGGGGAGAAGAAACGGCGCATCGGGCATGCTCGCCCGAAGTGCCGCGGCGGCCTCCGGCTTGGTGGCGCCGACCACGGCGCCCACGGAAGCGGGTCCGGTTCGTCCGTTCGCGTGGCCGAGGCGGTCGACCATGCCGGCCACCAGTCCGGCGACCGTGCTTTCGCCGCAGGCCGGCGCCTGGATCTCGTCACCCGAGGGATTCGACGTTCGTACGAGCACGAAGACGCCGAGCCCCGCTTCGAGGAACGGCGTGATGCCGTCCTCCCCGAGATAGCCGTTCAACGTGATCCAGTCGGCACCGGTCGCGGCCGCCCCGACCGCGTAGTGCGTCGCCGAGATGCCGATGTCACCGCGTTTCGCATCGAAGACGACCACGAATCCGGCATCGCTGGCCCGAGTGATCACCCGTTCCATCGCCGCCACCCCGAGGTGGCCGTAGCGTTCGAAGCAGGCCGCCTGGATCTTGACGCAGGGCACGACCCCGGTCACCGCGTCGAGAACGCCGTTCGAGAATCGCTCGATCGCGTCCACGGGATCGGAACCATCGATCGCGGCGGGCAGCCGGGCGGCCACGGGATCGAGCCCGACGCAGACCGGCGCGGCGTCTTCGAGTCTGGCCGCAAGCCGTTCGCCGGCGGTCGTCGTGGGTGTGGTGGTGTGCATCCCCGGATTCTACGGCCGACGCCGATCCGACACCGTGGACGTCTCCGCATACCATCATGGCATGGCCGTGGATCCACCTCCCCGACACCTCCATCTGGACCGAGCCCGAGGCCTCACGATCGAGTGGCCCGAAGGACGGACCGTCTTCTACCCCGTGGGCTGGCTCCGCCGGATGAGCCCCTCCGCGGACGCTCGGGAACTGCGAAAGGAACTCGACCGGAATCCCCTCGCCGTGCTGCCGTCGGGTGGTGACGCCGGCCCGCTCCGGGCGGAGGCAATCGAGCCCGTGGGCAACTACGCGATCCGGATCCGGTTCAGCGACGGGCACTCGTCGGGAATCTACGCCTGGAGCTACCTCCGGAGCATCGAACCCGACACCGAAGGATCGACGTGATCATGAGTGGCAACACCGTCCCATTCCGACCCTTCACCGGACGTGCGCCGGAGGACCTTTCCGTCCCGGCGGGGATCGCGTTCTGGGCGGAGATGACGGTTCCCGCCGAGGGCGTCAGCGACGGCGTGCCGCACGTGAACAACGTCGAGTACGTCCGATGGGTCGACCGGCTCGCGGAGATGGCGACCGATGCGGCGGGATTCACCCGCGAACGACATCTCCGTGAAGGCTCGATGTGGTTCGTGGCCCGACACGAGATCGACTACCGGGGCGAGGCGTTCGCCGGCGACGAGATCCTCGCGGCGACGTGGATCGTCGACGGCACGCGGACCACCGTCCGCCGGGCGACGCTCGTGGTCCGACCGCTCGATGGACGGGTGATCTGCTCGGCGACCACGCGATGGGCCCTGGTGAATCTCGAGACCAGGAGGCCGATGCGGATTCCACCCGCGATCCGAGCGGCGTTCGACACGGCGGCCGAGGCCGGATCGGCATGACGCTTCGCGTTGCCTTCATCCTCGACGCGCCCCGGGTCCACCACGAGCACGCCGCGTTCGCCCGACTCGCCGTCGGACTCGCCGCCGAGGGCACCCGCGCCCTCCTCGCCCTCGATGGCGACCCGCACCACGCGATCGACGATCGGGACGCGCCGATCCCGACGATCACCCTCCCGACCAGGCTTCCTTTCTGGATCCGGGAGCGCGCGATCGACGCGACGCTCGACGCCTTCACCGAAGCCGGGATGGATCAACTCGACGTGGTGGTCGCCGTCGGTACCGGCGGCATCGGCTTCGCCTCCCGACTCGCGCGTCGACTCGAACGCCCGCTCGTCGTCGAGGTCCGCAGCCGCGATGAGATCCGGGCGGTTCCGCGTGAGCCCGGCATCACGGTGGTCGCGGCGACGGACGGACTCCGCACCCTCGCGGCACGTCGATTCGGTGACGACCGGTGCACCAGTCTTCCGGTCCCCGTGCCTCGAACCCTCCCGCTTCCGAGCGGCCCACGCAACCTCGGCGTGATCCTCGGGCCGGTCGGGGACGTCTCGACCTGGACCGCGATGATCGACGGCCTCGCCGGTCGTGACCAGCTCCCCGGCGGCCTCGAACACGTCGCCATCGAACTGGGGGATCATCGAACGGACGGCCGGATCTGGTCGCACCTTCGCCAACGCGAACTGCTCTCCAGAGTGACGGCGTTCGACGATGCGGATCGGCTTCGGGCCCTGCTCGCCGATGCCGCGCTCGTGCTTCTTCCCGAAACAGGCCAGCCGGTCCGAAGCATCGAGCGGCAGGCCATGTACGGCGGCGCCGTCCCGGTCGCGGTCGAAGATCCGGATCGAAGCGATCTTCGACCCTCCACCGACGCCATCGTGCTTTCGGCCGCGGAGTCGCGGCAACCAAGCGCGTGGCGAGCGGCGATCGATCGCGGTCGGGACGCCAGCCTCGAAGCGGCGTCCAGGGCGGCGGCGGTCGATTCACTCGTGTCTCGGGTCGCACCCCGGTGGGCGAAGATGCTCGAAACCATCGTGCACGGCGATGCCACCCCCATCGAGCGGGGCCAATGATCAACCGGTTACCCCGCGCTCCGCTGATCGAAGAATCCATTTTCTGAGAAAAATCGATGCACGCTGCGAACCGTCGGCCCGGTTTCGCAGTACCTTTGGTTGTGGATTTACGACCGTTTGGTCGTCTGATCCGCCTCCATTTGTCTTTCTCCCCTCCGCTACGTCGCCCCCGATCGCTTGCGATCCACGGGGCGACGTCGTTTTTGCCCTCGCGTCCTTCTCTTCCCGACCGATGCCACGGCCCGGGTGCCAGGCCGGTGGGTTCGAGCGGTCGGGCATCCCGCCGCTCGCGGCGTGATCGATTCCCGCACAATGGCCCGTCGGAGACGCCATGACCTTGATGCCGCTGCAGCTGATCATCCCGCTCGTTCTGTGTTCGAACCCCCACCTCCCGGACGACCCGCCCGCCGTCCAACCCGACCTCGTCCGCAATCGGGTGCTCGAGTCCGGGCGATTCGATCTCGACGAAGCCGGTCGGGCCCGCGACGGACAACTCGTCGACGGCTCGGCGAACCGAGATCGAACGCTTCTCGCGATCCTGCCCGATCGCACCACGGGCGACGATCGAGGTCTCGATCGGCTCCAACGTGCCGTGCAGGATCTCGCGCTGCTCCGCCCTGACGCGGTCTTCTGCGTCGGTGATCTGGTCCAGGGTTACAAGCGGGATCTCGCGGACTATGACCGCGAGGTCGACGACTTCCTTCGGATCATCGATCCCCTCGACGCCGACTTCTGGCCGACCGCCGGAAACCACGATGTGATCTCCGGAAGCCGGGATGCATCCGACGATCGATTCGCCGATCGCTATCGCGCCCGCTTCGGGCCGTTGCACTACGCGGTCCGACTCGATCACGGCACCGTCGTCGTGCTCTTCAGCGACGAGAACCTCGACGGTGGAGACGTCGACATCTCCGATGCGCAGATCGACTGGCTCGCCGGCGTGCTCGCCGAGGCCGCGCCCGACGAGCCGATCGTGCTGCTCATGCATCGTCCGCTCTGGCGACAGCGCGGCGTGAACTGGAACGACCGGGTGCACCCGCTCCTCGTCGAACACGGCGTCGACGCCGTGATCGCGGGTCATTTCCACGCCCTCCACCGCGACGCCGATCGGGACGGGGTCGAATACCACCTCCTCGGCGTCTGCGGCGGTGGTATCGACCAGCACCCGCTCACCGGCCAGTTCGACCACCTGACGCTGCTCGATCTCGGGCCGGGCGACGAGGTGCACCTGCGCCACCTGCCCGTCGGCGTGGTGCTTCCCGACGATTTCGTGCTCCGGGCCGACCAGGATCGAGCGTACGCCCTGAAGCGTCGCGCCGACGTCGTCAGCGTCGACGGATCCGTCGCGGATCCCTGGCGAGACCGCGTCGCCGACGAGATCGAGATCGGCATCCGGAATCCCATCGATCGACCGGTCACCTTCGCCTTCGCACCGGCAGGCCCCGCCGAACCGTGGCTGGTCGACGGCCACGAATTCCTGAGTCGAACCCCGGTCCGTTTCGAGAATCGAGTGCTCACCGACCTCGAGACACCGTTCACGATCGACCTTCCCGATCCGGTCACCCTCGAGCCGGGCGAACGTCGGTCCTTCCGGATTCCGGTGACCGCGCCGCAGGTCGACGCGCCGCCGCTGCCGCCGGAGTTCGAGGTCACCGCGACCTTCACCGACGATCAGGATCGAAGGGTTCCGCTGCAACTCTCACGACGAATCACGATCGACCGACGGGATCCCGAGGTGGGCGACGGCCGACCTCGATGGCCCATCGCGGGCTGGGTGCACTCCGTGTACGAGACGATCGAACCGCTCGGTTTCCTGACGACCTCCACCGACGAGGATTCGGGGGATGTGATCATCGATCTGGAGATCGCCGACGATCGATTCGCCGACGACGACGCTTCACCGCAGACCACGATTCGCGATCGCCGCAATCCTCATGGCGATCTCGTCGTCATCACGATTCGAACCATCGATGGGCCCCGAGCCTTCCTCTTCGAACCCGCAAGCCCCGACCGCCTCCTCGAATTCGATCCGAAGGGGGGAATCGTGAACGACTGGCCCGCGGCGGTCCGGCGGGTCGATTCGGACCGGACCGGCCCCGATCCCGCTCGACGGGGCTTCCGGATCCGTCTCCCGAATGTCCGCCCCGACGGCCTGAAGGGGGTTCAAGTCGAGGTCGCGGACAACGACCGGGCGTATCACACCCAGTGGCGTCGGCTCGCCCCACGCGGCCGGATGCTCGAATTTGGACCGCAGCCCGCACCCGATCGGCCTTGACCACCGTAGGGTGAATCGGATCCAATACACGTACCCGGCGCAAGCGCGTCGGCCGGAGCGCCGATTCCGACGCTTCGAGGGCCCATTCGATTCGGAGTCGCCGCCGACTCCTTCAATTCAACGAGGGAAACACCCATGAACACCACACTCCGCTGCACTCTTCTGCTCGCCGCCTCCACCCTCGCCGTCGGCCTCCTCGGCTGCGACGGCGGCGACGAGGTCGTCGAAGTGACGCCTCGCAAGCAGCCCGCCAACCAGCCGAAGATCGACCCCGACGCGATGCCCGGTCAGGACGGCGAAAGCGGCATGTCCAACGTGTCCGGCCAGGCCGCCGAGAACATCAACAAGTGATCGCCTGATCACTCGTCAGGAATCAAGACACGCAGGCCGGAGGTCACGCCTCCGGCCTGCGTCGTTTTTTGCGATTCGACGTCGCTCGGTTCAGCCGCCCTGAAGCAGGTCGACGAGAATCGCCAACCCCTCCCGAAGGACCTTCTCGTCGACGGCGAAGCTGAGTCGCACGTGGGTGTCACGACCCGAGAAGACCCCGCCGGGAACGAGCAGTACTCGACGCTCGACCGCCCGCTCCATGAATTCGGTGGCGGTCATCCCCAGCGCCGGTGGGACCTCGAAGAACGCGTAGAACGCGCCACCGGGTCGCACCACGTCGACATGCGGGGAAAGCGCCTCCATCACCAGTTCGCACCGCTCCGCGTAGCGGGCGACCTGGTCGGTGTTGTCGATGTCGAAGGCCTCGATCACCCCCCACTGCAGCGGGCTCGGCGCGCAGACGTAGGTGAACTGCTGGAGCTTCCGCATCTGTTCGACGAGCCAGGTCGGCCCCGCGGCGTATCCGAGACGCCATCCCGTGCAGCCGTAGGTCTTCCCGAAGCCTCGAATCACCAACGCCTGGTGATCGAATCGAGCCGGCGACGGACAGGTTCCGTCCGGTCGCATCGAATCCGCGAACACGAATTCGTCGTAGATCTCGTCCGTCACCAGCTGGACCCCGCGGTCGCGACAGAGGTCGGCGAGGTCCCGCATCTCGTCGTCCGTCAGCACCACGCCGGATGGATTGCCGGGACTGTTGACCAGGATGAACTTCGTCCGATCCGAGATCAACGGTTCGACACGGGCGGCCGTCATCCGGAAGTCGGGATAGGTGTCGCACGCCACCATCGTCGCGCCCGTGAGATGCCCCAGCTGGGGATACAGCACGAACCAGGGATCCGGAATGATCGCTTCATCACCCTCGTCCAGCAGGGCCAGGCTCGCGAGCAGCAGCCCGCCGCTCGTGCCGCTCGTGACGATCGTCGAATACTCGTCTCCGTCCCGCGACCATCCGAGATCGTGGGCGAGATGACGTCGGATCGACTCGTGCAGTTCGGGAATGCCCTGCGTCACGGTGTAACCGTTCCGGTCCTCCTGGATGGCGGCGGTCGCCGCCGCCTTCATGGCGGCGGGCACCGGGAAGTCGGGCTGGCCGATCGAGAGATTGATCGGGTTCTCGAGCGTCGCCCCGAGCTCGAAGGCGCGCCGGATGCCCGAGGCGTCCATCGCGAGCGTGCGGCGGCTGAGGCGGGAGGTGGGATCGATGACGGGATCGGTGTTGGACAAGGTCGGGCTTCCATCCGGCGGATCGGGCCGCGGTCAATGAAGAACCCCGCGGCATGCCACCGCGGGGTTCGAATGATCGAATACGGGATCGACGAGCGGCCGCGGCATCCGCCGGCGGCGGGGCGAATCAGTCGTCGCCGTTCTCGGCCGCCGCGTCCGGACCCTTGGTCGGCTTCTTCTTGGCGGCGGCCACCTTGATGCTCCGGACCTTCGGGATCCCGAGCGGGGAGCTCTCACCGCGGACGAACTTGTTCTTGTCCTGCAGCTTCTCGATGCGCTCGGCACGGGTCAGGACGTTTCGATGCTGGTTGAGGGCACCCGACTTGGTCTTGAGGCTGCTGTGAAGGCTCATGGTTCGTCTCGAGGCTGGGACCGGGGTCGGTCGGTGGTCTGGTTCATCCGGCCGGAGGCCGGTACGTTTCGGGATAGAGACTGTCGAAGTTGTCGCTGGTGCGACCCGAGGCCTTCCCGAACTCCCGGCCGATCCGCTTGAGGTCGGTCATCAGCGACTCGACCCCGGGCGTCGACCGTTCCCCCGGGCGGAAACCCGGCAGGACGATGACTTTGGGAAGTCCACCAGTGTCGCTCTTGACGACGATCGCGTCAAGGCCCCGCGCCCGGATGAAGCCGGCCACTTCCTCCGCCCGGTCCTGCCTCGGCCGCATCACGACCCAGTAGTTGAGCCCCGGAATCCGTGGATCCGCGTCGCTGGAGGCCCCTGCGGGCGGCTTCGGCGGGGCTGAGACGGGCTCTCGGACCCGCCCCGCCTCCTGCACGGCCTCCAGGCGAGCGGCATCGACGGTCGCGGCGGACGCCTCCGCGGCACGCTCGCCGCGACTGAACCCGAGCAGATACGCCCCGATCATCAATCCGGCCACGAGCACGACCCCCACCCACGCGAATCCGACGGGAAGCCGGATGGATCGCCCCGGCGTCAGCAGCGTGGCGGCCGCCGGTCGCTCCGAGTCCGGATTCCGAGGCCGGCGTCCCGGCGTCGCCCGCGGCGCGGCGGGCGACTGGGACATCGCTTCGTAGAGGGTTGGACCGCTTCGCTTCATCATCGGTGCATCATCCCTTCGCGCCGTCGCCGACCGTCGCCGGCGGTGTCCCGACCGCGATGACGCTGGCCATCGCGAGTTCGGCGGTGTGGGAGATCGAGATCATCCAGGACGTGATTCCGAGCGTCGCCGCGAATTCGGCGGCCTCGCCGGACAGGACGATCGACGGGGCGCCGAGATCGTTGCGCACGACGTCCATGTCCGTCCACGCGATTCCCTCGCGGAGACCGGTTCCGAACGCCTTGAGGATGGCTTCCTTCGCGGCAAACCGGGCCGCGTACCGCTCCGCCCGTACTCGGGGGGCGGACTCCGCATACGTCTGTTCTCCCGCGGTGAAACAACGATCGAGGAACGTAGGACCATGATCGACCCGCATCCGTTCGATGCGATCGATTTCCACGAGGTCGATGCCGTGTCCGATGATGCTCATGTGACGAAGCCACGCTACCGTGGACGCCGATTGCCTGCACGTCCCGGACCCCGCTCCGGCCACGCGAGCCGGTCGTCTCGAGTCCCACCCCGCTCTCCAACTCGCTCTCCACCCCGCGCTCCACTCCACCTTCAAACCCCACTCTCCCGCCGATCGGATCCCGATGAGCGTTGAATCCCACGAATCGGCCGCGAACCGCCGGGCGGCATCCGACCCGCCACGACTCCACGTGCTCACGGTGAGCGATACGCGAACGCGGGCGACCGATCGCGGTGGCGATCGGCTGGAGGCTCTGCTGGTCGCGGACGGGCTCACCGTGCTCGACCGGGATCTCGTGCCGGACGATCCCGCTCGGGTCCGGACCGCGATCGAAGCCGCGGTCGCCGATCCCCGCGTCGACGCGATCGCGATCACCGGTGGTACGGGCATCGCACCACGGGACGGGACGGTCGAGGTGGTGCGGGATCTGATCGACGTCGAGCTCGACGGCTACGGCGAACGCTTCCGCGCGCTCAGCGTCGACGCGATCGGGGTGGCTGGTCTGCTCAGCCGGGCCACCGCCGGCGTGATCCGTCGCGATGTCGGCGGCGGCCTCCTCGTCTTCTCGATGCCGGGATCGGTGCACGCCGTCGAGACCGCCACGGTTGAACTGGTGATCCCGCTCCTGCGACATGCGATCCACGAAGTTCGGCGGTGACCGCGCCGCCCGTGATCAGACGCGGGCGAGGGTGGCGAGCGTGCGCCGGACCCCCGTCACCGGATCCGGCCATCGGCGGGCGTCGATCACCGGCATGCCCTCGAATCCCCCGGTCCGCGCCGTCACCACGAGGGCGACGCCGTCGATGCGGCCGTCCGGATCCCCCACTGGAATCCGCATGCCGTCGCGGGACAGGTCCGCCAGCCTGATCGCCGACACGCCGCGGGCCGCGGCATCGATGCAGTCGAGGCCCCCGACCAACCAGGCCGGAGGATCGATCCCGATTCCGAGCCCGTCGATCGCCCGGGAACCCACGGGGGTCGACGGCTGGACGGAGGTCTCCACCGGATCGGGAAGAAGAAGTCCCCCGGACTCGCGTCCCGCCTCCAGCGTTCGCACGTCACGACCGCGCGGCGGCACGCCATGATCGACGAGCCGGACGCCGAGCTTCGACGCGCGGGCGAGGATCGCTTCGATCGCGGATTCTCCACCCTCCTCCGGAAGCCGCGTGGAGACGGGCACCCGACCGAGATCATGGGCCAGTTGAACCGCTTCGAGCGTCGCCGACACCGCGGCATCGACCCGCTCGGGCTCGAGCAGCGTCGCCGGGTCCAGCCACGCATCCACCCCCACCACCTCGAGTTCGAGGCGCCTCACCGCGACGAGGAGATCGCGTCGCCCGGAACCATCGAGTTCCCGGGGGCGGGTGCCCGCCTGCCCGGCGGAGATCTGCACCCCCGGCACGCCCATCCCGGCGACCACCCGGAGTCCGGCGCGAGGATCGGCCGCCAGCGGTGCGAGGGTGAGGCCCCATCGGGCTCGGGAATCGTCGGTACCGGTCATCACCCCACGATATCGCGGCGGGTCGTCTACGATTCCGAAATGAGCGGGTCCACCTCCGAATCCTCGAGTCCGTCGGAAGGCGTGCACGTCGCCATCGAACCCGGCGGCCTGACCCCGTCCGATCCCGACGCGCTGCAACGGACCGACGAGGCGATCGGCGGCGAATGCGTCTTCCGAGGTCGCACCCGACCGGAGATCCATCCTGAACGAGGCGCCCTGCTCGCCCTCGACTACGAGGTCCACCCCACCCTGGCGACCCGGAGCCTGAGAACCATCGCCGATGAGATCATGGCGACCTTCGGTCTGACCGCGCTGTCGATCCGCCACGCGTCGGGACCGGTGTCGATCGGCGAGATCAGCGTCGAGATCGTGGCGATCGCCGGCCACCGGGACGCGGCCTTTCGAGGCTGCCGCGAAGCGATCGATCGACTGAAGCGCGAGACCCCCATCTGGAAGCAGGAACGCTGGACCGATGCCACGAGCTGGTCCGCCGCCGCCACCCCGATCCACCCCCCCCGTCATGACGATGGAGACCACGCTTGAAGTCACCCGGAATGATGTCGACGCTCGCGACCGTGGTCTGGTGGTTGACGCTGGTGGCCTGGACCGCGGCGATCATCGCACCGGCCGCGACCGCCATGAGCGCGTTCACCAGCCTTCCCGCGATGGAGGTCCGGACGGATCGCATCGAACCGTTCTTCGCCGAGGACACCGAGGGGGCCGGCCGTTTCATCGCCGGTTACGTCACCCATCCCGTGTTCCAGGCGTCCGACCGGGTCCAGCTGGGCTGCGCCGTGATCGGGGTCGTGCTCCTCGCCGTCCGCCGCGGGGCGCCCGTCGGTCGCCCGAAGTCGATCCCCCGACGGCTCGCCACGACGACGATGATCCTCGCCGTCGCCACGCTTTCGTGGTACCTCCTCTTCATCTCGCCCGCGGTCGAATCCACCCTCGAGACGTGGCGTTCGGCGGTCGACGCCGGTGACCGGGGCGCGGCGACCGCCGCCTATGCCGCCTTCGATCCGTGGCACCGGTCCGCGGAGCGAGGCATGTCCCTGATCCTCGGCGCCGTCCTGCTCACCGTCGTCGTCAGCGGCGCCGGTTCCACCCCGCCGCGGAGCGCTTCACGATGAGGAAGTCCCCACCCGTGGGCGGTCCGCGTCGCAAGTCCGACTTCGATCTTCCGGAACGGAGCGACGCGGACGTGCGTCGAGCCGCGCGGATCCTCGCGGCGCTGCGGAAGCGGTACCCCGACGCTCACTGTGAACTCGACGCGAACACGCCGCACGAACTCCTCGTGGCCACGATCCTCAGCGCCCAGGCGACCGACGTCGGCGTCAACAAGGCCACGCCCGGACTCTTCGCCGCCTTCCCGACGCCGGCGGACTTCGCCGCCGCGTCTCCGGAGGGGATCGCCCCCCATCTGCGCACCCTGAACTTCTGGCGGAACAAGTCCAAGAGCGTCCACGGCGCGATGACGATGCTGGTGGAGCAGCACGACGGTGCCGTGCCCGACGACATGGAATCGCTGCTCGCCCTGCCCGGCGTCGCCCGGAAGACCGCGAACGTCGTGCTTGGAAACGCCTTCGCCATCAACGTCGGGGTGGTCGTCGACACCCACGTGGGGCGGATCTCCCAGCGATTCGGGCTGACGACGGAGACCGATCCGAAGCGGATCGAACCGCACCTGATGGCGCTGTTCCCCCGGCCTTCGTGGTGCCTGCTCAGCCACCTCTTCATCTTCCACGGCCGCAAGGTCTGCAAGGCCCGCGGCGGCACCTGCGCCGACGACGCGATCTGTCGACGCTACTGCTCGAACGCCGTCGCGGACTGACCGGCCCGGATCAGGGCTTCGACGGCTGGGGCAGGCCGCCCGCCTCCCGCATCGATTCCTCGGTCTCGGCCGCCTCCTCGGGACGGACCCGCTGGACCAGCGCCGAATCGGCCTCCGGATCCGGTACCGCTTCCGCGGTTCCGATGCCACCGAACGCGCTCACGAACGCGACCTCGTTGCCAACCCGGGGCCGGAAGAGCCAGGCGACCGGCCCTTCCATCACGATCGATCCGGTCGTTCGGACCGCCTCGTCCCGGAATTCGAAGACGTCGATGCCTTCATCGTGACCGACCCAGACCCGCTCGTCCGCGGTCTCCAGGGTGTAGATCCGCCCCTCGTTCGGCGGTGACCACCGAAAATCCGAACCGGTCAACGGGGTGATCGTCAGCGACGTTCGATCGTCTCCGATCTCCGCCTCGCCCCAGCTCAGCGTCACCTTCCGGGCCCCTGCCGTGTTGCTCTGAAGATCCTTGTCGGAAAGCTCCATCCGACCACCGATGCGGTAGAGCCAGTTGCCCTCTTCGCTCCCCGCCAGCACGCGACGCCCGTCGGTGATCGCCTGGACCATGCGTCCGGGACTTCGCTCCACGGCGAGAAACTCGTCGGCGTCGCCGCCGGAGTCCGCCTTGTAGCGGTAGATCGCGCGACCGAAGGTCCCGGCCACGGCGTAGTAGTTCGGCCGGAGCAGGCCGACGTCCCGGGCGCCCTTCACCGGGATGAACTGGGGTTCGACCATGCGTCCGGCATCGTCGATCCGCCAGGTGATGAGTTCGTCGTCGCACACCGCCCAGAGCCGATCGCCCACGATTCGAGCCATCCAGATGGTGTCGCCGAAGGTCTCTGAATCGAGTTCCCGGAAGTCCGGTCCCATCAGCCCCACGGTGTTCGCCGCCGCGCCGCGGAGCACGAAGACCATGGCCTGCCGGCCGAGCCGCGCGGACATCGCGGGCGGCACCGGTCGCATTTCGGACGCGGCACCGAGGTACCGGCCGTCCTCGACGGCGATGATCTGCCTTCGGTTCGTGATCACCGGACCCGCCGACGTCTCGAGCACGTGCCCGAAGGACGGTGGGTCCGCGAGATTTCCAAGCTGGACGATCCCGGGCTCGTCCAATCGGGCGAGCCCCTCCCGACCGGAGACCCAGACCGTGCCTCCAGCCGCCGAGAGATGGATCGGTCGAACGCCGAGGTCGGCGCGGGTCCACGTTCGATCCTCGGTGGGACGGCGCGGATTCGAAAGGTCGAACCGGACGACGCGATCGTTGGCGTAGGCGACGTACAACGCACCGTCGGCGGCGATCACCATGTCGCTGATCGA
>Ga0315320_10003042_pt1 | contig 13817 bp, 10 predicted proteins | sample M140m21515metaG_FD_203458 | JGI IMG/M metagenome (GOLD analysis project Ga0315320, IMG submission 203458) | Ammonia-oxidizing marine archaeal communities from Monterey Bay, California, United States - M1 40m 21515 | ecosystem: Environmental > Aquatic > Marine > Coastal | place: USA: California...
ACAGGAATACTTGTCTCTTCGTCAGGCCATATCATTACAGTGCTAAGTACAGCAATAGACTCAGAGGCGATTGATTGTGTTCTCGATGACGGTCGCCGCTACACAGCAAGCCTCGTTGGCGTTGACCTACGCCGGGAGTTAGCAGTTCTAAAAATTGATGGAGATGACCTTCCATATTTCAAACTTTCTCCTGACTCTCCTCGGCAAGCCGTTGGCACCCGCGTGCTGGCTTTATCGAACCTTTTTGGTGTAGCAGTCGGGGATGAGCGAGTGAGTGTTCAGCATGGCGTTATTGCAGCTCAGGTTCCACTTCGTGCCCGTCGAGGCTCCCATGAGGCTGCCTACCGTGGAGATGTTTACATACTCGACTGCACGACAAACAACCCCGGTTCGCCGGGTGGCTGCCTCGTGACATGGCAGGGACTTTTCATTGGTATGCTCGGAAAAGAGCTACGATCTTCTCAAAATGCAACATGGCTGAGTTATGCAATTCCAGCGAACGAACTTGCAATCGGTCTCGAGATGATTCTCAGTGGACAGACTGGACAAGCACTTCCCGACCAAAAACAATCTCTGGACTTTGACCTCCAGTCACTTGGCCTAATACTTGTTCCAGACCTACTCAACCTCACACCACCGTTCGTGGAAGCCGTAACACGAGATACACTCGCTGCAGATTCTGGTTTACAGATTGATGATCTCGTCGTTGCTATTGGAAATCGCACTGTTACATCGCAGCGAGGGCTTCGCGAGGAACTCTCCCGCCTGATTCCCGGCGACCCAATTCAACTGAGCGTTGTACGAAATGGAAGCATTGTCTTAATAGACCTTGGATTGATTCCCTCCATTGCTGAACCCATCAGGAAAAGGTGACCGAATGAATGGACCCCCGGAATGAACGGACCGCTGGGATATATGCCCTCGTACTGTTTCAGTCTTACAACATGGCTGCTTTGCGTTGCCTCACTGAATTTTCACTGTTCCGCTCTTGCCGAACCGCCTGAACCAGCACTCGCTGAACAAACAGCGTTTCAAACTGCCGTGCGCACAATTGCACAATCTGTCGTTCGAGTAGAAGCGAGCGGCCTTTCAGTTGCTGCTCTCAAAGCAGGACAAGATGCAACGCCGACAGCGGGGCCATCAAGTGGTCTGGTCGTTGGTTCTGAAGGCTGGATCCTCACGACTGAATTCGCGGTCCCTCCTGATATAAAAGAAGTTGTCGTCACTCTTCCGCCAGACCGACAAACAACAAAACAACCGCTCGAACGACTTGTTGGTCGAGTCGTGGGGCGTGATCTCAATCGACGCCTTGTATTGCTCAAGTGCAATCCAAAAGCACCACTTGCCGAACCTCAATTTGCTACTCAAGAATCTATCCAACAAGGAGAATGGGCTCTTGCTGTTGGGCGAGTGTGGGATCCCTATGAACCGAGTGTAGCCATAGGCATTGTTTCAGCAGTTGACCGATGCTGGAGCAGGGCTATCCAAACAGATGCGGCCATATCACCGGTAAATTATGGCGGACCCCTCCTTGACATTCAGGGACATGTTCTTGGCATTATTACACCACTACTAGCTGATACTGCAGGTATGGAAACGGGAACCGAGCTGTACGACTCAGGCGTCGGCTTTGCTGTACCCATGCATGACATAGCACCTCTGCTACCTCGTTTAAAAAAAGGTGAAACACTCCGGCCTGGGCTTCTTGGCATTGGATATTCTACAACCGACCCTATCAATGGACGCCCTGTTATCGAAATAGTGCGAGCTAATTCTCCAGCAGCAAAGTCAGGAATGCAAAGTGGTGATCAAATCATCAGTATTGATGGCAAAACTATTCAACGCATCGCAGATATTCGACATGCCTTAACACCAAAGCTTGCAGGTGACTCAATCAAGATGACCCTTCGACGTGAAGGAGAAAAAACACCACTGACAATACAGACTGTTCTTACGGACACACTTCCACCATGGAAGCGGTCAATGCTCGGCATTATTCCAGCACGCCAAACATTGAAGGCGAAAAACAAAAAAGTTGAAAACAATGGTGTTCTTATTGATTCGATTTGGCCGAAAAGTCCGGCTGAAAAAGCTGGGCTCCAGCCACAAGACACCATTACAGCTGCTGCCGTCTCTGGGGCCGAGAATAAAGACAGCCCTCCTTTTCGGCCTATTACATCATCAAATCAACTCGCTGGTTTTCTCGGTGGACTCACGGGTATTACTGATGTTGTTCTCAAAGTTCGGCGCGAGGACGTGTTCCAGAATGTTCCCCTGACTACAGCCCCATTTCCTGAAACACCTTTAAAAAATGCCTCGACTGCTACACCAATACGTGCCAGTGCCCCACCAGCAGTGATCGTAAAGCTCGAAATCCCTGAAGTTGCAAAGACGTCATGGGCAATCATTCCGGACCAGCAGGAAGGGCCACCTTTAGGTGTACTTGTATTTTTTGACGAGCCATCTGGAGCTCTTTTAGAAACTGCCGTGACCACTTGGGCAGCAAGCTGGCAGGAAGCTGTTATTCGGCACCGTGTTGCTGTTGTCTTACTCCCTTCTTCAGACTCAAACACTTGGCGACAGGCAGATTTAGAAAGAGTAGGAAAAACAATCAATGTTCTATCGCAGCGGTATGAGATTGATCCCACCAGAATTGCTTTCGCTGGCTTCAGAGCAGGAGGGACATTTGCATGGCTTGGAGCCAACAAATTCGAGACGATTGTTCGAGGTGTATGTCTTATTGACGCCGACATACCGAGGAGATCGAAAATTCAAGAAGCTTCACCAGGACGCTTCCGTTGGGTACTTTTCGGCACAGCAAATAAACAGAATACAAACGCAGAGATGCAGCAACCGTTCAAAAAAAGTGAACAACAACTCCGCAGTGCTGGCGTCACGGTAGGCTTATTTTCATTCACAGACGATGAAGACAAAGCGTTGAGACTCTGCCGGTGGGTTGAGGCACTTGGACTTCTTTAGCTACGATCACATTGAAGCTGTGAGCTTCATCGCCGTTTTAGAGACTTTATTCCAATACCTCGAAAACCTGCCAAGATCTTTCACCCTGCTGGGATCACAAAATGGCGGCCAATCAATCGAAAAAACGGGGAGTGTTACCGAAAGCGTTTCGGCAACGCGGCGTGCTGCTGGACACGATGTCTTGGCAACACTAACCGCATTCAGGTTGTATGCCTGAGCTCTGTCTTGCAAGACGGTTGCAGAATCTCCAAACCACACTTCAAGGTGTGGGAAATCTGCAAAGCATTCACAAATAAACATAATTCGTTTGACGGATGGAAGTTCTTCAGACAACACGTGCGGATCAAAAATAAAAACGGCAGGGGACGCAGGAGCTCTCAGCAGGGCAGGGGACTGTGTCGAGAGTGAATCTTGCGTAATCCACACGAGTGATTCATCAGGGACATCACGGGTGTCATGCGAAACGACTGGTGGTATCGTCAGCTTCACACTTCTTTCATCAGAGGCACGTACGAACAAGCTTTCGTTAAGCTCTTCGTATGTTCCTTCAAAGTCACAGTGTCCTAAAACAGGACACCCCTCACAATGAACTCCGTTGGTAAACCGTTCCAAATTATTACGATTAAATATATATGGCTTGCTAGAAAATACTCCGGCAACCCATTGCCACGAAAAATTATTGCTCGCGGGATCAGCATCAATTAAGTGCTTGAGAAACCACGCAGCACCGACCTCCCATGAGACTTTTCGGGTATGGACAAGCCATGAGGCAAGCCACATTCGCTCGTGATTGTGAAGCCAACCATCCCGCACAAGTTTTGTACAGAACGCATCGATACAGACTAGTCCGGTTTCCCCATTCGCAATATTCTCGGGAAGATAATCAATCACTTCTCCCCGAGGCTCTACTGCGGGGGTTTCTAATTCTTGCCAGACGCCCTCAGGTCGAGCTTCCCGAACCCGCTGCCAATAATCTCGCCAACCCAGTTCAGAAATCAGCTTTTCAGCTTGCGAAGCATGCTCAACCTTGGAGAGAGCTGCGTCTCGAACCTCTGCCAAAGACAGAACTCCGTGACGTAGCCATGGGGATAATCGCGTGACTGCACCCGACACAAAATTTCTTGTAGAGCCATATCGGACCGGATCAAGCGTCTCAAGCTGAGTGATGGCCTGAGATCGACCCCCTCGAAAATACTGCTTAGGGAAATTTTCTATTTCAACAGAGGTCGGGGCGGACAGTACATCGCCTGTGGCCGAATAAAGCAAGCGAGCGAGTTGCTTATAAAGCTCTTGGGGATCATTCCTGTACGACTGAAGATTTTCCAATGTGCGATTCCTCTACCTGCCTCAGAAAACTGAGGCATTCGGGAGAATATTTTGAAAAATACAAAACTGCTAAAAACGTGGGGTATAGAAAATCGTAACTCATTGCGCCCGTGAAGTAAATCGATGGTTCTGCTTGTTTATTAAGCGCATAAGCAGTCACAAGTGAGTCCCCATTGCGTGTAGTGTTCAGTGTTACAACACCTTTGGAATCACAGTGCTTACTTGATTACAGCACCTTCAAAGCTATCGACCGCCTCGTTGTGAATTATTAGGAACTACTTTTTTGCGTTGACACATAAACATTTTTTTGTGCTAGCGTCTTCACCTTTATTCATTACCGTTCACATTAACGTTCATTGGTTGCGTCACTGATAAGGCCATGCCATGACAACACGCAGTGTTGACGGTGGGATAGGTAGTAGTTGTTACTGCGGCTGATAGCGACTTACCGCTTTCCCTTAGACCAGTCCCATGGTGCTATAGGGCTCTTATCAGCCCACAGGCCAATCTTATGTTCTTTGGCGTATCTTTCAGCGTCCTCTCGTTCGGTGGTCGTATCGTAGCGTTAATACCACCACGCCATTCCCCATACGCACCATTTTGGTATTAATTTTTGTTGTCAATAAATGTGCACCCCAGCGTCCTGCCTCAAATAAAGGCAGTCGGTGCATGCTTGTGGTGCTATGTCTGTTGAAGTCTTAAGGGACACAGCCTGGAAATAGACACGCAAAGTACTGTGTTTTTTTGATACTTCAAAAGCGCAGTGCCTCCGTCGAAAAAGAAAACAGCCTCTCGGCACACAAGTTGCAGCCTTTCTGCTAACGAAGGGCCTGTGAAGCGTTCCAGTTGACTGCTTCAGTTCATTCAGAAACACGTTGTAGCAACCGCCCACCGAGCGACTGAACCTGATTTCTTCAAGAATTTAAAAAGTGGAAATCAAATCCTTGCGACAAGAAAATCTTCAAAATCCCCCGTAAAAGTCGCACTCTCCTCGACGAAAGCACGATAGAAATCGAGTGCTTTGAAACCCCGTCCTTTATGGATGCCCCAATGGCTTGGGCGAGCAGTCCGCCTAGCTCGCCTAGGTCGGGGCATCTGTATCATAATGCAACCTGGATACTGTAGCTGAAGGCAGTTTATGCTTGAGAAAACGTAAAGGTGGTACGTGTGAAACTTATTATTGCAATCATCCAACCAGACAAACTCGAACGAGTGAAACAAACTCTTTCGGAAGTCGACGTTTTTCGCCTGACAATTCTTGATGTCCAAGGATTCGGTCGTCAACGAGGCCACGCCGAGACGTATCGTGGCCACGAAATTGCCATCAATCTGCTGCGTAAAGTGCAGCTTCAAATTGCAGTCAATGATGAATTTGTTGAACCGACTATTCAAGCGATTCAGAGGGGAGGGCGATCAAACGAAACTGGAGAAATTGGTGACGGTAAAATTTTTGTTATACCAATGGAAGAATGTGTTCGGATTCGAACAGGAGAGCGTGGCGAAGAAGCCATTTAAAATTTCTCAGGTTGAACAATTGCTCGGTCGATGATCATGCTCTTATTACAACTGTTGTGGATGAAGCCTTGGCTGTCTCCCCATAGCAACTCGATTCACAGCAGCAAGAAACGCTTTTGCTGAAGCCTCCAGTGAATCCGTTGACACGCCTCTTCCTCGATGCAACTCACCTCGATAACGCTCGGCAGTTGCTTCAAGTTCCACAGACACTTCTGCCTGTGCATCTTTTCCAACAGTGACGGCTTGGACACGAAAATCTCGACAGACTGTTGTGATGCCTGTAAGTTTCTCAATCGCCAAAAAGATCCCATCAATCGGGCCATCACCACTAGTGATTGACACTGCCTGACTCTTGCCATCTTGTTGAACACGAAGTGTTACTGTCGGTGCGGCACCACTTTCACACGAAACTGAATACCCTTCAAAAACAAAGAGTTCCGGCAGTACTGCAAATTGCTGTTCACAGAGTGATGCAATATCACCGTCATAGATTTCTTTCTTTCGATCAGCAAGCACCTTGAATTGTTCGAAAACTGTCTGCAACTGTTCCCCAGTTAACTGATATCCAAGCGCAGCCGCACGATCTGCCAGAGCAGCCCGACCGCTGTGTTTCCCAAGCACAAGATTCGTACGCTCCAAACCAACGTCTTCCGGCCGCATGATTTCATAGGTACTTCGGTCTTTCAGCATGCCATCCTGATGGATACCTGCCTCATGAGCAAACGCGTTCCGGCCGACAATAGCCTTGTTTCTTGGCACCTGAATTCCTGTGATGTTCGCAACGAGTCGACTCGTTGGGACTAAACGCTGTGTTACAATCTGACTTTCACACTTGTAGAGGTCGCCTCTTGTCCGAAGAGCCATCACGACTTCTTCAAGAGAACAGTTTCCAGCCCGTTCCCCAATTCCGTTAATCGTGCATTCAACCTGACCAGCCCCAGCTTGAACGGCAGCCAAGCTATTCGCCACAGCTAATCCAAGATCGTCATGACAATGAACACTTAAGACAGCCTTGTCGATGTTTGGAACCCTGCTTTTAAGCGCATGTATCACGTCAAACATTTGCTGAGGCGTCGCGTAACCAACTGTATCAGGAATATTGACCGTAGTCGCTCCAGCATCGATGACCGCTTCAACAACTCGGCACAGAAAATCTATTTCTGTCCGCGCAGCATCCTCTGGTGAAAACTCAATGTCCTCACAGCAGTCTCTCGCCCGGCGAACACCTTCGACTGCTCGACGAACAACCTCTTCTTCATTCATGCGAAGCTTAAACTCACGATGTATAGCGCTTGTTGCCAAAAAAACGTGAATCCGCGGACGTGCTGCTTCAGAAAGCGCTTCCCATGCTCGGTCTATATCCTTGTCACTGCACCGAGCAAGACCGCAGATAATCGGCCCTGTTACAGCGCGAGCAATTTCACGAACTGACTCAAAATCACCCGGTGAAGCAATTGGAAAACCGGCCTCAATAACGTCTACGCCTAGTTGACACAAAGCATGCGCTATCTCAATTTTTTCAGTGAGATTCATGCTCGCCCCCGGAGACTGTTCTCCGTCTCGAAGCGTAGTATCAAAAATACGGACTGATGGTTGGGCAGGCATGAGTCGTGTAAACACTCGCTTTTCTTGAATATTCAATATGCAACTGACGGAAATTAGCCTCAGGGCTCAGGAAGCACTTTAGCAGACCTCCTTTATTTTCCACCCTCTGAAACTCCTACCACGAAAAGAACCCGTTTTTAGCATACGCGAAATTTGCTGAAAATTGCGACCGCTATTCAATATCGGCTTCTTGCCGGTAGCTTCAGACTTTGCAAGAGATCTACATGCCAACAGAGTTCGGCTCTGGTATCATCGTAGCTTAGGAGTTTTACCGAACACAACAATTGAGCAGATCCACAATGACCCTTCGTGAGCTCCAACAACTCATTCGCAACATGTACCACGACAAGGACGCTGCACGAGGCGTAGAAGGAACATTCATGTGGCTGACTGAAGAAATTGGTGAACTTGCGACAGCACTTCGAAGCGGTTCACCGGAAGAACAATCTCTGGAGTTTGCCGACGTCCTCGCATGGCTTGTTACCATTGCAAATGTTGCCGACATAGACCTCGAGCAGGCAGTTGCTAAAAAATATGGGCAGGGTTGCCCTGGCTGTGGACAAACGTCGTGTACCTGCCCGGATGCGGAGAAGCCATGATATTCATGCGGCTGGCCTTAGTTCCTCTCTTACTTTTCCTAGCTATGCCGGCATTTGCGAAAGCATCAACTGATGATGAAGTCATATCAGCTGATATTGGCCTCAACAATGTTACGCGTGCGGGCCACTGGAACCCGGTGACGCTGCACCTCCCAAAAGCTCTTGTTGAGTCGCCAACGCGTTATGTTGCAGTAGAGGCCATGGATCCAGACGGACAATGGCTCCGATCACCACTTGTCCGCCCTGTTTTAACCAACAACACAACTTGGTCAGCAAGGCTTCTCGTGAAGCTCGGAAATCGAAACACAACTATTAGGGCTGTCGTCATTGACCAAGAGAACTCTGACAGCACGGCTTCGCCTCAAGAGCAGGTCATTAAGTCAACAACATTGCAAATTCCAAAACCATTGGAATCGAGCCAGGAAATCCTGTTCCTTCTTGGCGACCTTGTGAATGCAAAAAGAGTGACTCGTCTTGCAGCTCGGGAAGACGGGTCACGCATGCTCGTAATTTCTCAGAAACCAGAGACCGTCTCAATTCCGGTCTCTCCCACGTTTGGGCCTGCGGGCCTGATGTTTGATGGAGTTGATAAAGTAATAATTTGTGGAAATGTGATCAAGCAAGGCATTTCCGACGAACAACTCCTTGAGCTCGACGCATGGATACGGCAGGGGGGAGACATTCTGTTTACGGCGGGCATGTCGCTTCCTTCTGCATTATTGGCTTCGCCAGTTATAAAGTCATGGCTACCCGGCACATTTGATCGGCTGATTCCATTACGTCGAGCTGCTGCTTTGGAGACCTACGCACGGGCGAATCGACCACTCGCCCGGCGTGCTATTGAAACATTACAGATTCCAATCTTTGAAAATTCTCTTGATATCCAAGGCGTGATTGAAGCTTCAGTCGGCATTGCAAAAACTGATCCGCCGCTTGTTGTGCGGCGAGCATACGGCTTTGGACAAATAACTTGGATCGGTGTTGATCTCGACACCCAAACGTTTCGTTCCTGGTCCGGCACTGACTCTCTTTTACTGAACCTGCTCGACATCCAGAGCAGTGGAGATTCAAATGGAAGAGCAGGGGAGGTACGGCGGGGCGGCCTCGACCTAGCCGGACAATTAAGGCTTGCTATCGATCATTTTATTGGCGTCTCAGTAATTCCATTCGAGCTCATCGCACTCATCAGCTTGCTCTATGTTGGTGCAATATACCCACTTGATTGGTGGATTGCCCGCCGAAGCGAGCGGCTTCCATGGGTCACGTGGCTTGCTTTGCCACTAATCGTCCTCGGATTTACAGGAATTACGTGGTCGACATCGAAACGATTCAAGGCAGACGGGTGGCAGATTCACACTGCTGGACTTTTTGATATTGATCAGGCGACAAAGACGTGTAGAGCAAGCAGCTTTGCCGGCATCTGGGCATCAGACAATGGCCACTTTGCCCTGTCTGTCAGTCCTGCTAAAGACACGTCCAAAGATGACATTCGTTCTGTTGCGAGCTGGTTTGCAGCAGCTGGCCGCAACATAGGTGGCCCCGATGCTTTGTCTCCACACACTTCACTTGCTGGAACACCGTATGAATACGGTCCTGCTGCGTCAGAGCTTCAGGACATTCCTATTGCCGCGGCTTCGAGCCAACTTTTTGAAGCGAAGTGGTTCGGACGACTGGCAACTCATCCAATACAATCAACACTTAGCAGGACCGGGCAGGGGACCTTGCGTGGAACACTTACGAGCCAGCTGCAAACACCACTCCAAGACTGCGTTCTGATGCATGCCGGCTGGCTGTATGATGTTGGCACGTTGCATCCAGGCAAAACCTTTGACCTCGACGCCGGACGAGGTCCGAAATCTTTAGGGGCGGTTCTCACGAAAAAACGTGCCGTGAAAGACCGCAATGTCTCGGCCCGCTGGAAATCAGACGACCGTGACATCATACGAATTTTAGAAGTTGCTGGCATGCATCGGGCGACCGGTGGATCAGAGTACACTGGTCTTCAGTCAGGCCGACTCGAGCATATTGACATGACTCATCTTCTTGTTTTGAATCGCATTATTCTTATTGGGAAGGGACCACCCGCCACGAAATGGATACCACAAAAAAAAGCTGAACCCAAAGACAAAGGCTTTAAAGATGCTGGAAACACGACTCTTTGGAGAATTGTTCTCGAAGTTCGTAACTAAATTCTCTGACTAAAAACTGAAGCATTTCTCATGATTGAAACTGTCGAACTCACGAAAAAGTATGGTGACTTTTTTGCACTCGAGTCTCTCACTCTTAAACTCGAGCAGGGAGACTTATTCGGGTTTATCGGTCCGAACGGTGCTGGAAAAACGACGACGATTCGAATCCTATCGACACTCCTTTCTCCGTCGTGGGGCGAAGCTTCCGTGTGCGGCTACTCTATTTACACACACCCTCGTGAAATCCGCCGAGCCATCGGTTACATGCCCGACATTTTCGGGGTATACGATGACATGAGCGTTATTGAATATTTGGAATTCTTCGCTGCTGCGTATCGAATCGATGGGCCTGCTCGACGAAAAGTATCCGAACGCTCACTTGATCTCGTTGACCTTGGCGTAAAAAGAGATGAACTTGTCACCAGCTTGTCTCGTGGCATGACTCAGCGCCTTGGCTTAGCACGAGTCCTTCTACATGATCCCCAAGTGCTTCTTCTTGATGAACCCGCAAGCGGGCTTGACCCAAGGGCTCGAATCGAAATGCGAAGCCTCCTAAAACGTCTCCAGGACTTAGGGAAAACAATCCTGGTATCCAGCCATATTCTTCCGGAGCTCGCTGATATCTGCAACCGTGTCGGCATCATTGAATACGGACAACTCCTTGCCCATGGCGACGTAACAGACCTCCTCGCTCAAGTCCGCGGACGACCCACTATCTGCATCGATGTGCAGGGTGACCCAGAGAAATCAGCTCGCCTTCTTGAAGATTGCCCTGGCATTGCTGAGGTGCAAATAAGCAATAGTACGATCCGTGCAACACTCGACGATCGCGAAGTAGATACGTCACTTCTTCCCGCAAGAATAATTGCCGGAGGTGAACGACTGCTCGGAATGAGGGAAGAAGAAATAAATCTTGAAACCGCCTTCCTGGAACTCACAAAGGGCTCCTTAGGAAGACAACCGGATAGCGCACCGCAAGGTTGGGGCAGACTTGAAGACGATCGCTCGGCGTAAAATATGTTGTGGCAAAATCTAAACAACGTGTGCATCTATGGGCTCCTCGGAGCGTGCCTCGGTGGAATTACCCTGCCCGCGATAGCGAGACAGCCGCCCGCACTACCACAAGGAAGAAGGCTTCAAAGTGACAGATACACAGTCGCACGAGAGCGAATGGTTCGTGAAGACATAGCTGAAAGCGGGATTACCGATGTTCGCGTGCTCGAAAGCATGCGAATGACACCTCGCCACGAGTTCGTTTCTACTACTCAACGACCGCTCGCATACTTCGACATGTCTTTGCCAATCGGAGAACGCCAGACAATCTCAGGGCCTTTTGTTGTTGCTTATATGACCGAACAACTTGACCCTAAACCTACCGACAGAGTTTTGGAAGTAGGAACCGGAAGTGGATACCAAGCGGCAATACTTTCACCACTCGTGGGAACAGTTTACTCGATTGAGATACATGAGACACTTGGAAGACGAGCACGCGCAACTCTCCAGCGGCTCGGATATACAAATGTCGTTACAAAAATTGGTGATGGCTTTGTAGGCTGGGAAGAGAAGGGGCCCTTCGACAAAATAATTGTTACGTGCTCACCTGAAAAAATTCCATTGCCTCTTATTAATCAGCTTGTTGAAAACGGCATCATGATTATTCCGGTGGGCCAGCGGTACGAGCAGACGTTAGTACGACTTCGGAAAAAAGCAGGGAAGCTGGAGCGGATTGATCTTGTACCGAGCCTCTTCGTCCCAATGACAGGCCATGCCGAGGACCGCCGTGAGGTTCTTCCAGATGCAAAGAATCCAAGCCTCGCCAACTCTGGCTTCGAAGAATGTTTACCAAACAGCCAAACACCCTCTGCCTGGTATTATGGGCGGCAAGAGACGCTTCTTGAAAACGGTGAAGCGGCGACGGGGCAACGACACCTATTGCTTCAAAACAGTGAACCCGGGCGTCCTGCCCATATTTTTCAGGGATTTCCAATTGATGGTCGAGCAGTGCGGGAAGTCACAATTTCCTATTACGTACGTGTGCTACGAGTTGGAAAAGGACGACTCTCTGAAACAAAACCAGGCGTAGCAATCCGTTTTTTCGACGAACGCCGAGTGCGTTCAACTCGGCTTGTTGCTCCCCTCAGAACAATCAGCAATCAATGGCAACGCGTTACGAGCTCGATTCTCGTGCCGATCTGGTCAAGAGAGGCCATCTTGCAGATCGGCCTCATGGGAGCCACCGGTCAGATCGAAGTTGACCAAGTTGAAATTATGGCAGCTGATAGATCTTAAAAATAGTGAAAATTAGCTGAAAAACACGCTTTTTGTGTTTAAAACAAAGACGATATTCCCGCGGAATTACTTTTCATAACAACCCCACTCTGCGTATTCCATATTTTTTACCATTCCTTCTTGATTTACCCAGCCGTCAAACTATTCTAATTCAGTACATGGCTCTGTTCTCGGCCCTTTCGCTCAGCGATCTCCCGAGACATTCGTAATACCTTTAACTCCCAGTGGAGATTGCCCTACATGTTGGCTCACCGATTCATCCGCTCAATTGGATTTTTCACCGTTCTTTCAATTGTGGCGTCAGCCTGCTGCGATGCACAGGCTGGATGGCACCAACGTTACGCCTCTGCTTATGGCTCTTCAGGTGGCTCTAGCTCGAGCGGCGGCAGCAGTTCATCAGGTGGATCATCTTCTTCCTACGGCGGCTCGTCTTCCTACGGCGGTTCTTCGTCGTCATACGGTGGTAGCAGTTCATCAGGTGGGCACAGAATGACTCATTGGGAGCGAAAGGCGTCTCGCCGGGCGTACCGTCACGCTGCACACTCAAGCTACGGTAGTTCAGGTGGAAGTCACTCCTCGTTCTATGGTTCCTCAGGCGGCTCCAGTTCCAGTGGCGGTAGCTCTGGTGGTTCTTATGGATATTACGGATACAGCTACGGATACGCTGCCCCAGCAGCAAGTGTTGGTTATTCCTCGATGGCGCCAATGACGTCTAGCATGCCCGTCGACGCCTATCGCGTCATAACCGACGAGCCTGTGGGTGATGTAGCGGGTGACTCCGGTGAAGAAGTTCAAACACCAGCTCCTAGTGACTCTACTGAAGTTATTCCAAAAGACGGAGTGCTACTTCTTGTATCAGTACCAGACGATGCCAAAGTACTGGTCAATGGATCTGCAACGACATCGACAGGAACGCTTCGTCGATTCGTTTCTCGAGGCCTCCAGGAAGGCGCAACATATGACTACGAGGTTACGATGGTAGTCGATAGCAACGGAAAGCCTGTCGAAGAGACCCAGATTGTGAGTGTCATGGCTGGTGAACGTAGCGAAGTTTCTTTCGAGGAAACTTTGCAACTTACAACGAGCCTTACTATCCACGTTCCAGATCAATCAACTGTTTGGCTGGCTGGCAACATGACAGACTCATCTGGATCAACCCGAACTTTCGAAACCTCCTCTCTGCCAGCAGGATCTGCTTGGCAAGATTATGAGATTCGAGTTGTAACGAAGCACGATGGCCGTGAAAATGTTCTTTCAAAGGTGATAAATCTAGCAGCCGGTGATACGGTTGAACTGTCCTTCGAAGAAACCGACT
>Ga0315320_10003043_pt1 | contig 13817 bp, 13 predicted proteins | sample M140m21515metaG_FD_203458 | JGI IMG/M metagenome (GOLD analysis project Ga0315320, IMG submission 203458) | Ammonia-oxidizing marine archaeal communities from Monterey Bay, California, United States - M1 40m 21515 | ecosystem: Environmental > Aquatic > Marine > Coastal | place: USA: California...
CATACCTTCGCTATCTGATGAACCGAAACGCGATCCGCGTCGCAGACAATCGCTACGAACTCGCCCTAACCATGGAGCAAATCAAGACCGGTCACCTGGAGGTCCCACCGGGCATACGACAGCTGATTCGGACGCAGGTGCGGGCAGTCGCAAAGCCGCAACAGATCATCCTCGAGGTCTTGTCCGTTGCACGACGAGCGCTGGATATCGAGATCTTGCTCGATCTACTCGACATGGACGAGGCCGACGCATTGGAGGCTATAGCGCCCCTATTGAAACGCGGATTGATTCGGGAGCACCGCAGCGACGCCGACCTTTTCCATGCCATCAGCCATCCGACGATCTCCGATGTCATCTACCGCGACCTCAAGACCTCTCGGCGCGTACGTCTCCATCGAGACATGGCCGTCGCGTTTGAGCTGCGCTACGCGCACGCGCCGATGGCGCTTGAGATCGTGGGTGAGCACTACCGTAAGGCGGGGGAGATTGGGCGCGCCTTCCGCTATTTGGTCCGGGCCGCGAAACGCAAATGCGACCGGTCCATGGTGCAAGAGGCCTGGAGTTTGTCGGAGCGAGCGGGCGGACTGGAAGAGACTGCAGCGACCGAACTCGATGAGGACGCCTACCGACGTCTACGTCGAGACTTGCTCTCAGTTCGAGCCTCCGTCTTCGACGGTCGGGGCGCATGGGACGACGCCGCAAAAGGGTGGCTCGCGGTGCTCGGAATCGCCGAGGAAGACCGTGACCCCGCCAAAGCGTGTGAAGCGCGACTTCAGCTCGCCAACGTACTTCGTCGAAAAGGGGACCACGAGGCCTCTGCGCGTCACTCCGAACAAGCGCTCGAGTCCGCACGACTGCTCAACGACAACCACAAGGTCGGCGAAGCGCTGCACAATATGGCCGCACTCGCGTGGGCCACGGGTCGCAGCGAAGACTGCGAGCGGCTCGCGCAAGAGGGACTTCTCATCGCCAAAGGCCCATCCATGGCCAGTCTGCGCGCAGAGCTTCTCATGGCGCGGACCACAGCGCAGGCGATCAAAGGGCAAATCATTCCCGCGATCGCAGGCCTCACCGAGGCCGAAGGAATCTTTCGAGAACTCCGACTGCAGCGCTCACGGTGCCTCACGCTCTCGAACCTGTCCGAGCTACTGCTCTGGTTGGGGGAGCCTCACGAAGCGCTTCAACGAGCACATCTTGCCGTTGAACTGTCCAAAGCGACCGATTACCGCCTGGGCCGCACCGCAGGGCTTCGTGCGCTGGCAGCCGCCCATCTAGAGCTTGGCCAGTACCCTGAAGCAAACAACTGTCTTCGCACCGCGGTGGGTCTCGCTCAAGAGACCGGAATTCACGAAGAGCAAGTGGCTTGTCTCACGTTGATCGCGCAGGCAGCCCTAGAGAAGGGCGACTTCCACACGGCGGCGAAGGCAGCAAACCAGGGGATGCAGCGAACCGCGGAGCGAGACCCCGAGAGCTATGGACCCATGCTGGAAGCGCTCCTCGCGCACGCCCTTCATCGCGACGACCCCCACACTGCGCAGCGCCACTGGACAAACGCTCACGAGGCAGTGCAACAGCTGACGCTGCCGCGACGAACACAGGTCTCTCTTCAGCTCGCCAGAAGCGCGGCCGCCCTAGCAGACCACGTCTCATGCAAACGACTCGGACGGTGGGTTCTGCAAACGGCCGGGCATAGGGGTCTGCGGCTGTACGGCACGCAAGCGCGCGCCCTTATGGCTGCACACACCGGTGGCGAAGAGCGAAGAGCGCACCTGCAGGTGCTTGAAGAACTGCTAGGCGATGTCCTCGCGCCCCTGAGCGCACAGGACCGAGTTCGCTTCCTGGAGCGAACGATCTACGCCGAAGCCCGTTCGGCTGTAGCCACCGACTAGACAGCTTCTAAGTCGAAGAAGAGTGCCTCTCGTCGGACCTCGATGTACATCTTGATGCGCTCTTCCATGTCCACCGACATCCCCATAAACTGGATGCCCATACCCGGAGGCGTGTGCCCCATCGACATGTTGGTGTCGCGCACCCAACGGACCATGCCCGTGATGTGAAGCGTCTCTTTTTGGTCCAAGACGAGGTCGAAGCTCACGATCGTGCCAACGGGTAGCAACTCGCGGGTCGCGAAGAACACGCCACCCTCCGACAGATCGGCGGTGTAGCCGGTAAAGAAGTTGGTCTCGCTCCTCGAATGAATACGAACCTTCGCGTCGATCCGATAGCCCTGACGTCGTTCTCTACTCATCGTCTAGTCCTCCTCACGCCGAACCTATCGGCACAGTGGAGGAGAAACTCAAGCCCTACGGCGCAAAAAGAGGAGACTCGCCAACCAAAGACCACCCGTCGCGCTCGACGCTATGCCGACCGTTGAGCAGCCTGTCACCACGTTTTCGGAAGGCAACGTCGCTGGATCCCAGGGGGCATCGAAGCCGTCGAGGACGCCGTCGGGGCGCTCATAGTTGCCCGTCTTCGGGACGGACGTTCCACCCGTCCCGGTTCCACCACCGGACGTTTTCGGCTCCTCGTCACTGGAGCGCAGATAGATGTCGGGCACATAATCGGTGATCCAGTCGATGTAGGAGTCGACGCGGGTCGAACCATTGGAGCCGTTCACGCAGCTCGGGGAAACGAAAACGTTGATGCCCACTTGGTAGGTTCGGTCGCCTGTGGTTCGAAACGATGGGCCACCCGAATCGCCCGAGCACACGTTGGTGTCGGGGTCGTACGAGTAGAGGTACATGCTGTCAAAGCTGTCGAGTGCGATGTCAGTCTCACGCTTCGTACCCGAATCATTGCCGCCGTCTTGTGTGACGCCAAAGCCGACAAAGTTGTGCGTATCACCAAGCCAACTGGCGCTGACGCTCATATCGTTGATGACCACGGGCGCCACGCCGACCACATCGGTGGCGAGCTCGATCAAGCCGATGTCGTTGCGGAGTTGTCGACCGTTGTACTCGGGGTGGATGATGATCCGCTTGAACTCTGCCGACTCATTGCATCCCGTCTCGTAGAGGTTCTCACCGGTGCAGATGTAGTTGTCGCTGACGTCGCCGCTGAGTCCGTCGAGGCAGTGCGAGGCGGTCAGGACCCAATTGGGCCGAATCAGCGAGCCGCTACAAAACACATACCCGCCGCCCCAGCCACCGCTCGAGACAAGCGCCACCACGTTGCCGTGATCGCCTACAACGTTGCTGCCGTTCCAGATGCCCATCGGCTCGTCGGAATCCGTCGGCGCGATCACCAACTCGTCGATGAGAAGGGGCGCTTCGAAATCGGTATCCCACGCGTCGGCCATCTCACCGGGGTTGGCCCAACTTGTGTTCATCATACCGAGCAGCACTGCTCCAAATAGACCCATCATTGTACACCTCTTATTTATGAATGTAGCCTGACGGCGAGGCCGTCGAGGTCATAGACCCGTCAACCCCAGAACACGTCCAACCCCAAAAACAGCAGGAATACAATGGAGACGTAGCCGTTGAGGTCAAAAAACGCCTTATTTATGCGAGACAAGTCACCGGGCCGAACGATCCAATGTTCGTAGACCAAAACGCCTGCAATTAGCGCACACCCAACGCCGTACCACAAACCGAGCGGTGTGATGAATGGAAGCGCTGCGAGACAGGCCACCGTGACCACATGCAGCGCTGCGCTCAACCACATCGCGTTGGCCACACCCATCGCCACTGGCACGGAACGAAGACCTTGCGATCGATCGAAGTCCTCGTCTTGGCAAGAATACAAGATGTCGAAGCCCGCGACCCAGGTTGCCACCGCGCACGAGAGCAGAGCAGGCGTCAACGCGTACTCGCCGACAATAGCGAGCCAAGCTCCAGTCGGCGCGAGCCCGAGCGAGATACCCAAGACCACATGGCACAACGCGGTGAAGCGCTTGGTCAGCGAATACAGGCATACGATTCCGAGCGCGACCGGCGAGAGCGATAGCACCAACGGATTGAGCATCGCGCAGGCACCGACGAAGATCAAGGCGCTACCAGCAACGTATAGCCAAGCCGCTCCAACGCTTAACCGTCCCGCTGGGATCTCTCGGTCCACGGTTCGTGGGTTGACCGCGTCGATGTCACGGTCCACGATACGATTGAAACCCATCGCGACCGACCGAGCGCTGACCATACACACCACGATCAAGGCCACAGCTACCGGAGTCACGGAGGCTTCGCGTGAGGCGAGAAGCGCCGCGCCCAGGGCAAAGGGCATCGCGAAGATGCTGTGGGAGAGCTTGATCGCTCGGCCATACTGCACAAGACTCATGATGTCTCCCTTTCGGCCCATGGGTTGTCCCCCGGGCGCGCGATCCAAGTACGCTTTTTGGGTGGCGTATCCGCCAGTGCGTCCACATGCTCAACGCCTTCCAACAAGACCAAGCCGGGCGCTCGACCCGGCGCGATCACGCCCCAACCGGTCTGCAAGGCCTCCGCACCGCCGCGCGTCGCCATCTCCAACCAACGAGAAACTGGAATCTGCGGAAAGGCCTGGGCGAGTTCGGGGATCTCGGCGAGCACATCCAAGTCTTCGTTGGACGCCAAAGAATCCGTACCTAGGCACAGAGGCACGCCCACACGGATCATGGAGGGGACGTCGGGGAGCTCACCGCCGATCCAACGATTGGACCGCGGACAAAGACACAACGGCGTCCCCGTTTGCGCCAAGCGTTCATGCTCCTCGGTCGACAGCCGGACCCCGTGCACGGCCAGAAGTCCGGGACCCAATACGCCTAGCCGGTCCAAGTATGCGACAGGACCGCACCCAGGGACACCCACATCGCGCCAATCTACACCCGCGCGGGTATGAAGCGCGCCGTACGGGCCAGAGCCATCTTCGAGAAAATCGAGCTCCGCTTGATCTTCCGCGAGGTGAAGCGTTGATGGGATACCACGTCGCATACCGAGCGTTTTGCGCAGTAGATCTGGGTGCGTTGAGTACAGCGCGTGCGAGGTTGGACGTGAGACCAAACCCGCGGTCTGTGTGACCGGGGCGTCCGCGAGCGCCTGCACCGAGGCGTCCGGAGCGAAGCCTACCAGCTCGCGCTGTACGACGCCTGAGAGGTCGTGACGACGAAAGTGCGCCTCGGTCCAACCGTGGTTGGAGACATCGCACACAAGCGCAGTACCCGCTCGACGCAACGCCTCCGCCCACCGCGAGGCGGCCGCCTCCATGTGAGATTGCTCTGCGGGCTCGGCGCGGGCCGCGAGGAGCCCCTTGACCCAGGGAGCGAACCCCTCGCCGCTCTTGGGTACCCTCCCCGCAAGCCAACTCAACTCCAAATGGAGGTGCGCATTGCACAGCGCGGGAATCAGCAGCCCAGGCAAACATGGCCCGTCCTGCGCGCGCGCAGCGCGAACGCTCACCACCGTCCGTCCATCCGAAGCCAACTCCACCGCGCCGTTCTCCAGACAACCCTCGGGCGTCCAGACCATCTGCGCGACGACGGTCGTCATGTCGGCGAGACCAAGGTTCGACGCCGCGGGCCCGTAGAGACCTCGAGGTGATGACGCACCTGTTCGACCGTGCGCACCCACCACTTGAGGTCATCGGGTAGCCAGGCCGTTCCAAAATGATCGCAACCAAAGCCGAGGCTCGCTTGGGCCAAACCGACCCCTTCGGTCGAGGGCGAGGCCTCCAACGAGGGGACCGAAAGCGCCAACCGCGCGAGCGCAGTCCATCGGACCAAATCTTCTGCCGTGTTGTGCTCGGATCCTGCTGGCTTACCGGCAGCCTCCGCCGCCCACACGCGAAACGACTGCAGACCATGCTCGGCGTGAAAAGCCTCCACCAAGCGAAGATGCTCGAGACGCTCCGAGACCCGCTCGCCCTGTCCGATTCCCATCGTGACATCGACGCTCCAGCCATGCTCGAGCGCCGCATTGAGGGCCGAGCGTCGCTCCGACGCCTGCGCCGAGATGCCACGTCGCTCGTGAAAGGTCCGCGCCCACAGACCAGACGCGTCGGACGCGAGTCTCCGAACCCCGATGGCGTGAAGTCTGGCCACGTCGTCTGGCGTCGTGGGGCGCGCCGAAAGCGTAGCTTTCGGCAGGGCTTCGCGTACCGAGTCGACCTCCTCTTGCGTCGCCGTGGTCGCGAGCAGCACTTCCTCCACGCCCGCCTCTGACGCAGCCGTGAGGCGTTCATCGTCGAGCGAGCAGCTCTCTAGATTCAACCCAAGACGCCATCCCACCGAAGCCCGGTGGCCCTGCGTCGTCAAACCCGTTCGCAGCTGCGCGACGACACCAAGGTCGGAGGTCTTCGCGTCGACCGCGAGCCGAGCCAAATCGTCCGCACTCAACTCCTCGCCAGCGGCCGCCCGCTCGAGGACACTCGTGGTCGCGAGACGCGCCAAGCGGTTGTCTGGTGGGCCGTAGAGCTCAATCTCACCATGTTCAACAAGACCTTGCGCTCTTGCGAGCGCAGCGAATCGCCGCAGCCCAATCAACCACCGATCGTTTAAGTCGTAGCGAATATGCTTTGTGACGTACTCGAGGTCGTCCCCGGCATACAGCGACGCGCGGCGCGCGAGCCCTTCGGTGGCCGCAGCGCGTAGGTGTGCGGCGACCTCACCGGGCAGATCCGGGCGACCCGCCCATACCGCGAACACGAAGGGATGCCCCGTCCAGGCATGCCACGCCTCGCCAAGGTCGATGACGTGCTCGATACGGTCGGGAAGCTCACGCGCCGCGTCGCCGATCACCAGAGCCCCGGTGGTCCCGCGCGCGCGGTCGCGCCCGCACCCGGGAGGTCCGTCGACAACCTCTATCCCAGCCATTCTCTCCGCAAGCGGTCCCGCCAACAAGACCTTGGTCAACATCGCGCTCGTGCGGCTGTCGCCATCGAGCACCAACGTGGTCCACTCTTCAGGCGGACGCTCGCCAACGAGCAGCACAGAATGCACCGGGCCATCGCAACCGATGCACAAGCCGCCAACGATCCGCCACCCGTCTTGGGCGAACACCGCAGCAACAGGCACCAAGGCAACGTCCACCTCTCCTGCGTGCAGCTTGCGCGCGACCTCAGACGGCACGTGCTCTACCACATCGTAGCGCGACCTGTCGATCGCTACCGTCAGAGGCTTTGCGTTCAGGTAGCCTACCGAACCAATGCGGACCTTGCGTCCCATCAGACCTCCGCCACCACACGATACAAGGTGTCTCGCTCAACGGGGATTCGACCGGCGCGACGAATCAGCGCGATCAACTCGCCACGTGTCAGCTGCTGCGGCGTCTTGGCGCCGGCCATATGGTAGATGCGCTCCTCTCGGACCGTTCCGTCCATATCGTTCACGCCAAACGACTGGCTCATCTGAGCGGTCTGTACACCGAGCATCGGCCAGTAGGCCTTGATGTGAGGGATGTTGTCCAGCATCAATCGGGCGACCGCGAGCGTCTTGAGTGTGTCGTGCTGCGTGGTCTCTTCGATGCGTTTCAGGCGGTTGTTCTCGTTGTGGAACTTCAACGGAATGAAGGTCTGAAATCCGCCGGTTTCGTCTTGCAGCTCACGCAGTCGAATCATGTGATCGACCCGCTCTTCGAGGCGCTCAATCGAGCCAAACAGCATGGTGCAGTTCGACCGCATGCCCAAGCCGTGGGCGACGCGGTGGATTTCAATCCAGTCGTCGCTGCCAACCTTGTCGTGGCACAGTTTACGCCGCGCGCGCTCGGCGAAGATCTCCGCACCACCGCCCGGCATCGAGTCCAAGCCGGCTTCCCTAAGCGCGACGAGAACGTCCTTGTACGTCATCCCGTACTTCTGGGCATAGTAGTGAATTTCAACGGCCGTGAAACCTTTGATGTGCAGATCCGGGCGCTCCGCTTTGACGGCCGCCAGTAGATCCGTGTAGTACGAGAAGGGGAGGTCGGGGTTCAACCCGTTGACGATGTGGACCTCTGTGATGAGCACGTCGCGGAGCGCGCGAACACGTCCCACAGCCTGCTCAAGGGTCATCGTATAAGCAGCCGCGTCGCCGGTCTTTAGACGCGAAAAGCTGCAGAAGATGCAGGTAGCCTCGCAGACGTTGGTCGCGTTGACGTGTACGTTGCGGTTGAAGTAGGTGAGGTCACCATGCAGACGCTCACGAACCCAGTTGGCGAGGGCTCCAATGGCGACCAAATCGGTGCTCTTCAGAAGGTGAACACCCTCCTCCAACGAAAGTCGCTCACCGGCCAGCACCTTGTCGGCGATCGGGCCGAGGCCCTGTCGATCCAGCAAGATACGGGCGACGCTTGAGAACTCGGGGGTGCCGTGTGTCATGAGGACCCCTCGTCCGCTGCGCCGACGCGCGCGCCTTGGAGTGTTCCATCCCAGCGTGTCATCAGCTTGTTGTCGATGTTCACGAGGTCGAGCGCTCGTGCCGTCACGGTGTCGACGAAGGCCCACAGGTCTTCGGGAGCGCTGTAAAACGATGGCGAGGCCGGCATCACGATGGCGCCCGCCTCCGTCACGGAGACCATATTGCGCAAGTGCACCAGGTTGTACGGGCTCTCACGGAGGACCAGGACCAACCGGCGACGTTCCTTCAACATGACATCCGCGGCGCGACTCAGCAGATCCGTAGAGACGCCCGTTGCGATCCGAGCCAAGTGACCCGCAGAGCAGGGCACCAACAACATCGCGTCGAAACCGGCCGAGCCGCTCGCGAACGGAGCGGTCATGTCACCGGGTCGGTACACCGGGAAGCCGAACGAGGACACGTCCACGCCCACTTCATCGTTCCACACCAATCGGCCTGTCTTCGAAAACACGATGTGGGGTTCAACCCCGAGGGTCTCCGCGTGCTCCGCTAAATAGGACAGAATGCGCCAAGCATAGGGCGCACCCGAGGCGCCAGAGACACCAACTACGATCTTTCGTTTCATACAACACGCTCCACAACAAAGCGGCCCAGAACGCCAAGCGCTTCTTTGGCCGGACCCTGCGGCAGCTGTTCAAGCGCGTCCATGGCCGTCGTTACGAACCCTCGAGCATCCTCCAAAGCGTCTGAAAGAGCTCCCGAGCAACGGATCTCGCTTTGCAGTTGACCCACCTCTTTGGCGTTCGGTGCGTGGTCCTCCAGCCGCTCGCGCAGGCTTGGGATTCGCTTCATCGCGTGAAGCAGTGGCAGCGTCACTTTTCGCTCCCGAAGGTCTGCGCCCGACTTCTTCCCTGTGTCTTCCCGGTAATCGAGGACGTCGTCTGTGATTTGAAATGCCATCCCGACACTTCGACCATAGGATTCGAGGACCAGCGCTTCGTCTTCGCGACCCTCGACCCACGCGTGGGCGGAGGTACACCAACCGATCAACACCGCGGCCTTGCGCTCAATCACTTCGTAGTACGCCTCGCGTGTCGTCGACAAATCGGCCGCGCGGTTGAGCTGCAACATCTCCCCCTCGGCCATCGCCGTGAGCACCTGCGCCAACCGATGGGAGAGTACGACGTTTCCTTTTTCGGCCGCCAGCAAGGTGGCCCGCGCGATGCAGTAGTCACCGCCTAGAATCGCAGCAGCGTTGCCGTACACCGAATGCGTGACCGCCTGGCCTCGCCGCGTGACGCCCAGGTCCACGACGTCGTCATGGAGCAGGCTCCCCAAGTGAATCAACTCACCCGTACACATCAGCTTTGGGTCTGGCCTAATGCCCAACACTTGAGCGCCGAGGGCGCTCAACACCGGCCGGAGTCGCTTGCCTCCGGCGCGCACCAAATACTGGGACACCTCCGCGAGCGCTTTCACGTCAGACATCAACTGCGCATGAATCTGCTCCTCGCAGTCCGCCAGCTCGCCCGCTACGAGCGCGAGCGCATCCTGCGGGTCGTGAATCACGCTCCGAGTTTGTCCTGAAGACAGCCCCCAAGGCGACCTACGTCGGCCGACTTGGTCGTCTTTAGGCATGTATTGTAGCGGTCGAATCATCGACACGAGACCTCCCTCCAACATCGCTCGGGCTTCTTCACCCTCACTCGATGCATTTTCTATCACACCATAAACTTGCCATGTTGTAATTTTCAATAATTTTTGAAAAAAGTGAGACTGGACCGGTGGGCTCGATTAATGTTTGTTGAAACAGACGAGTCAGCCATGTCCTCAGCCTCCGAAGAAGCCATACAGCGCGCCATCGACCTCGCGGCCGACACCATGAGCGAAATCATCGCTTTTTGGGGCTTCAAGGGCTCGACCGGTCGCATCTGGACGCTGCTCTACCTCTCACCGAGGCCTCTGCACGCGGACGACATCGCGGCGAAGACCCACCTCTCAGGCGGGGCGGTGTCGATGGCGATCTCCGAGTTGCTCCATTGGGGCTTGATTCGCAGAGCCTCGCTGTCCAATCAGCGAAAGCGTCACTATGAAGCAGCCACCAACATTTGGGCGATCGTGAGACGCATCATCCGCGAGCGTGAGCTCCGACTCGTCGCACATGCGATCGAGCGGTTCACCGATGCGGTAACGATTCTGGAAGAAGCACAACAACAAGAGGACGCCTCGGCCGATATTCCCTTCATGGTTGAGCGTCTCCGAAGACTGCTGAAACTGTCGAAAACGGGGTATCGCTTGGTAGAGACCTTCGCCGATATCGGTCAGTTTTCGCTTGACCCCATTCGAGGTTTGCTGTCCTATTTGGGTGGAAGCCGTTCGGAGTCACGAGCCAATGAGTCCTAAATCGAGCCAAGAAGTCGAGGAGCATAAGGCCATCGTGCGCGCCTTCCTTCAGCGCTGCCGCGATTGGGCACAGCGCCGAGAGATCCCCAAACGCACGCAACGCGTGGCGGACGAGCCCAATGCGACCGATGCCGCCAAACTGCACGCCTGGATCGCATACGACCAGTTCCTTGACCACACGATGGAAGAGTTGGCAGATGGTACGTTGGATCATTGGTTTCGTGATGGGCTAGAGGGTACGGGTGCGCCCAAGGGAGGCCGTCCATGAACCTCTGGTTACTCCTCACATTCTTCGCTTGTAGTGTCGGAGAGCAGACCCTCACCGGCCAGGTCGTCGACGTCTGGGGCAACCCCGTAGACAACGCAACCGTCATCGTCGTGGGTCAGTCTGAGCGACCGTTTACGGACGTATCCGGCCGGTTCACCATGGGTCGCGACGCGGGCGACTGGAGAATAAAGGTAGGTAAAGAAGGATACATCCCTTCGTTTTCGCAGCTCAATATCAGCGAAAGCACGACCGACCTACCTGCGGTCGTCCTGTGGCCCCAGCCCACAAGCAATGGATTCTATGTGCTTGGCGAGGACCGGTACCTCCCCCTCGTCGCGCAACCCGTGACGCGGAAGGGCAACGCCTTGAAGTCCCTCAGAGGTCTCACGACACTCGGTGAGAGAGGCCTGCCGGGCGAGCGCCTCAATGTTTTGTTCCACACCGACCTTCGACCGGACCAAGTCCACCGACTTGAGCCTCGGCTGTCTTCTCTCCACTATTTGGACGAGGCGGCGCTGCCCTCGGCTCTTGGCACGAAGGTCACGGTGAATCTTTATGTGGCGGAGCAAGAGGTTTCCATGTCGATCGAGACCCTCCCGACCCGCACCGACTACCTGCTCACCTCGGACGTCCTGCCCACAGGCGCTTACGCCCTGTCGACCCAAGGTATGCTCACGGACATGTCGGCCGAGGCGTTCGGCGCGCTACCCAACGAACTTCGCGTCGCCTGGCCCTTTCAGCGCTAGAACCGCTTGGGCTCGTCCCACGTCCAAAGACGCACACCATCACCCGCCGACGCGAGCCAACTGCGCTTCGCGCTGAAGCACAGGGCGCGCACTGCGGCCTCTTCCTCCAGCTCCACCACAACGGGACGGGCGATGGGTGTACCCGCGACCACCGGCGTGAAACCGAGTTCTCCTTGTCGGGATGCAACAGCCAGCCAGGCGCCCGAAGGATCGACGTCGCCGGCTACCGGATCGCGCCAGCGAACCGACTGGGAGTTCCCCTCGCTATCCCACAAACAGACGCCGCCAGGCGTGTAGCCCAGAACGTGGACACCAGAGACGCGTAGGTTGTGTGCCGTGCGCTCCTCTTGATCCGCGTACGCCGCGCCCAACGCACGCCGCTGCAAGCCCTCGGGTTCGGACCAGACAACCGTTTGGCTCTCCTCTGACCCGATCAGCACCGCCTCATGCGGTAGCTCCGTGGAACGTGAACCACCCTCCGACAAGATGTGCACGCCCGTCGTGGTGTCGTTTTGTCCACCGAGGACAAACTCCTGACCGAAACTCCAGGCATAGAGACCGGCCACGTAGGGGTGCTCGCCCGATCGCATCACGTTGCCCTTTCGGTCGACGATGTACCAACCCCCACCGCGGCCCACCACCAAGATGCGAGACCCACGTCGCGTCGCAGCCAGCGCGGCGATCTCTTCGTCAAACGTTCCGATTGTGCGAGTGCCCATCAGAGGATCAAGCTCCAACAGTTCGCCCGACTTGTTGCCGATCAAGAAGCCCTCACGCGCCGGGATCCTCGCCAGGGCCCGCGGCTCCTCCACCGGTACATGCAGCACCTGTTGGAGACCAACCCGCGCGTGCAGGAAGTGCGCATCGTTGTGGTCGTCTGTAGACATAGGGTTGAACAGCCTCGATGAGTGGAGCGCGCCGCGACACCCGAACACTAGATCTGGAGCCGACTTGAGCAGGGGGCACAACTATCCACTCGAATCGGTTCGGCCAACACGGCTGTTGTATTTCGTGACACGCTTTCCGCGCGGGCGCGGCGGACGTATCAGGCCGAGCCACGGGCATGCTCGAGCAAACCCACAAGAATGTGGGCTTGATACCATGCGTCATAATCGGCCCGATGTACCTTTTCATCCTCGACTTCTGGAAGATTTAACAGCACCGCGAGTTGTTCTTTGTTGGAGTCAAGCCAGTGCATCCCGAGCACACCAGAGGCGTACGCTTTGGTGTCGAGCGCCTTGTAGCCGAACGGATTGGTCTTGCCGGACGAAACATACGCGTAGTTGACGAAGGACCAATCAAACGGCGCGTTGTGGCCAACAAACACAGGCGTCGTCCCGCAATCCAAGTGCTTCTCGACGAAGGCGCTCACGCCCGCGAGCGCCTCGTCCAGCGAACGACCTTCGGCCTTGAGTCGCTCTAGGTTCAGCCCGTTGACCTTCATCGCGCCCGGATCTACATGCGGCGCCGTCGGTGCGATCTCGACATACCAGCTGTCACCAATTGTCCAGCCCTCGCCTGAGCGCTTGACCACCGTTATTCCTAGGGACAGCATGTCATAGAGAGCGGGCACTGGACCCGAACATTCGATATCCACACAAAACCACGTCGCCTTGGGCACCATTTGCTCCTGTCAGAGCCCTGCCGTAGCGCGTAACGCTCGATGCATCCAGAGAGAACCCGTCGATGAACAAACAACCCGCCCTAACCTTGTATGTGATCGCCGGAGCGTGCTCGGCGTTGATGTACACGGTCTTGGTCGGGCTAGGTGTGCACCGCTACGCCGACCCGCTGATCGTCTGTATGGGTTCGACGGTCCTCTTGTTCGGCCCCCCGCTGTTGGCCGCCTTTGGCGCAAAGAGACCGGTCCACGCCATGCTGCACACCAGCTACATTTGGTCGCTCGCGCTGTTTTTGCTGATGCCGGTATACTTTCCCGGTGAGCGCGCGCTTGCGCTGCAAACCGGACTCTCCTTGGTTGGAATCGACACCTCACAGACGGCCCTCCTCTCCGCGATCGAGCAGCTCCCAGACCACCCTACGGAACACGTCCCCCCTTCGGCACGCGAGGCCGCCACCCTGGCCGACGCGACACCACCGCTGACCTTTCGTATCAGCGACACACAGATGGCGCTTCCGTTCGAAGGACAAGGTC
>Ga0315320_10003046_pt1 | contig 13813 bp, 9 predicted proteins | sample M140m21515metaG_FD_203458 | JGI IMG/M metagenome (GOLD analysis project Ga0315320, IMG submission 203458) | Ammonia-oxidizing marine archaeal communities from Monterey Bay, California, United States - M1 40m 21515 | ecosystem: Environmental > Aquatic > Marine > Coastal | place: USA: California...
TCGCGATGCCGTTTGCTGCGGCTCCACCACTTGGGGCACAGCAAGACATAGCGACCAGCCTCAAAGTTGATCAAGACGCAAAGCCAATAGATGAAAAACCAGCCACTGTTCCTGCTGTCTCAGGCCAAGGGCGTCCGGGCGTACCGCAGCTAGAAGGTCTTCAGACACCTCAGCTTACTCTCGAAAAGAGTGGTCCTCGAGATTTACAGGTTGGGAAGCCAGCGAGATTTGAAGTCATTGTTCGGAATGTTGGTTCGGCGACTGCACACGACACTGTTCTTCGAGATGCGATTCCTTTTGGAACGTCACTTATTACAACGATGCCACCAGCAAGTCCGGGTGCGACGAACGCACCCTCGGGCGAACTTCTCTGGAGTATCGGTGAGTTAAGGGCGGGGCAAGAGGCACGCGTTGCCATGGAGGTTATGCCAGAGCTTGAGGGTGATGTTGGTAGTGTTGCAAGTGTTACATTTCGAGCCGATGCGACCGTGCGTTCAAGGGTTACGAAGCCTGCGCTCGAGATCACTGCTGAACCACTGCTGCCAACGTTAATCGGTGAAATGATGGCTGTAGATATTACGCTTACCAATCCGGGTACAGGCACAGCAACTGGTGTGATCGTCGAGGGGATTCTTCCGGACTCCGTATCACACCCTGCTGGCCGAGAGGTTGAATTCGATGTAGGACAATTGGAGCCTGGATCGTCTCAATCGATTTCACTGCAACTGGCAACCGTCACGCCTGGCGTTCATGAAATTCGAATAGGTGCCCGAGCAGATGGTGGCATTGAAATCTCCCGTCCATTGCGGGCAGAAATTACAGCGCCAATGATGGAGCTTCATGCAGACATTCCTAGTCGTCGCTATCTTCAACGACCGGCTACTTGCACTCTTAAAATGCATAATACTGGCACAGCGCCTGCGTTAGCTGTGGAATTAGCAGCGCAACTGCCTGCTGGAATGAAATTTGTTCGTGCGAACAACGCAGGATATTATGACGATCGAACGCATCGAGTGCTTTGGAGTCTTGAGGAACTTCCGGCAGGTGAAGTCGGGACTGTAGAGTTCGTCGCAATGCCGACGGTACTTGGTCCGCAAGCTATTGTTGCCGCTGTTCGAAATCCAGCGGGACTTGCAGACCAACTTTCGCACACAATTGAGGTTGAAGGCCTTGCCTCTCTTGCGCTTGAGGTTGCCGATAGTGAAGACCCAATTGAGATTAATGGTCTGACGGAATATATCGTTCGGGTTGCCAATCAAGGAACCAAAGCAGCGACCAATGTCGCACTCTCAGCAAAACTTCTTGGTGATCTAGAGCCCATGAAAGCCCGCGGTCCTGTTCCCTACGAGGTTCAGAATCTCATGATTACATTTGAGCCTCTTGCTTCGCTTGCTCCTGCAGACGAGGCGGTATTTCATGTGCAGGTTCGCGGTCGTCGGCCTGGTAATCAGCGGGTTCAATTCTTGCTTCAGAGTGATGATCTACAGTCACCGCTGACGTCGGAAGAGATGACTCATGTGTATGCTGATCGCTGAAATGCCAGTGGGAAATAATGCATCAAAGCCGCTGCGCGACCACAGCCTTTGATCGCCCGTCGATTCGACAGAAGATAATTGTTGATGGTTCGTGCTCTCCGACAGGAAGTCGGCGTCGAATCGACTCAATATCTATTTGGAGACGACGGCACTTAATTTCATAGTGGTGACGTGGTCGTGCCAAGAAATATTTCCGAATGTGCTTAAGGCCTGCTGGTAAGACTGCCTCAACGGCAAAAGGAGTCACAAGACTACTTTGAGGTTTTTGAGAAGTTGTCAGATACTCTTCCTCGTAGTCGATCCGAGTGAAGTCGTGCTGGCTACTCATTGCATCGATGAGCCCAGATCGAACAACCGCTGGATCTGGCTCACAAAGAAATGCTTGGATGTCGGTGATCTCTTTTTGTGAAAATTCAGCTGGATCACCACTCAGGCTTTCCCCTGTGGTCAGGTTTGTCGCGCGTCGAGTTGTTTTGCTTGCCAAATCACCAAACCAGATTGTTGCCTCACGGCATTCTCCCGTGAGACTTGTCAGCTCAATTTCACAGGGACTCTGCCCAAAGTGCTGTGGCCAATTGCTTGCAGGACCTACTTTGATGGCCCCGCCCTGGGCGTTCTCAAGCAGGTTTTGCATCCATTGAATATCTGGAAGATAGTTTTCAAGCTGACGAGTTGGCCTGTCTCGACCTCCACGGCGGTCTGGGTCGGCGTGAATGATCCAGTCATTCCACTGCCTGTTTGTAACATCATCAACTTCACCGGTTACGTGTGAAGAGGTGCCCAATATTTCGCTATTCCACACTGCGCGACGAACCATTGAAGCATTCGAGTCGATTGCCAGTACATGTGTCTTTTTCGAGAGAGCAGCTGTATCCATACCAATACCACAACAGAGATCAGCAACATTTTTGTGTCCTTGGAATCGTTTGGCTTTGTGTTGTGCCACAAGCCACGTTGTGGCCTGTTCCAAGCCAGTGCGTGTGAGCCAGAGTTGCTCAGCTTTTGGCAGCCGCTCTTTTGCGCGTTGCCGGGTTTCGTAAAGAGCGACAGCTTTCCGTACAAGTTCAGGTGGAAATTTCTGCCGCAGTTTTTTCTGATTTACTCGGTCTGTGGGTGATGAAACCTCGACAGCTCGCAGTAGGTCTTTGTTGTGCCGTAGCCGCTCAAGAAGTTCGAGATGTATCTGTCCTTGATCTTCAGGCTCACTAAATGGTGATTCCATTGTTTTTGTCTGTGTGAACACCGTGAGTTTTGGTGCTGGATTTCAGAGTTCCAGGCTGATTGTCACAGGGAGTCAACGTGATCTACTTCAGCGAGAGACTCAAGCCACGTTACAGCTTTTGCGGCAAGTTTTTCTCGATCGAGAAAAACCTCAGCAAGTTTTCGTGCTGACTGTCTGAAGCGGGCGACCTGGCGGGGGTCTGTTGTGAGCGGGCCGATGGCATCGGCAATCGTTTCCGCCGTGCTATCGGTGATCATGCCAGCGTCTGCCTGAGTAACAAGATTAGCAAGCTCACTTGTTTGGGTGAGGAAAAGTACGAGACCAGCGGCGGCATAGTCACTTGCTTCAACCGGCAATGGAAAGCGATTCAGAAGTCCAGGAAGGACAAGACCCGCCTGGCAATCTGAAAGAAGCCCGACATAACGACTACGATCGACTCGTCCGTGGCATCGAATCTGACAGGATCCGGTGAGTAGAGGCGCGGCTGTTTCAAGACGTGGCATCCAACGTCCACCGCCTACAACATGGAAAATAACATCTACATTTTTTTCACTGAGTGATCGAGCGAGGTCAGTGAGTAAATAGATGTCAGATTTTTCGTCGATATCTCCGGCAACCGCAATTGCAAACGGGTGTTGTGCCGATTCTGTTGATTGAAAATTCTCGTGACGAGGGTTCTCGACATGGTCAATGAAATGAGGTGGTCGGGAATAATCTTGAAGATATGCACCAGTCGGTATTACTTCAAGAGGCGGTGGCGACGTTATAGTCTTGAGGACGGCATCCTTAATAGTTTGTGATCCGGTGAGTATCGCATCTACGGATTGCAATGAATCCCTTTGCCTTCGCGCAATAATCGGGAATGTTATTGATGCCAGCAGCGTGGCAAACCATTTTGGTCCAGGGACCATTGGCCGCAGCGGTTCTGGCCACCATTCATCAACATCGACCAAGAGTTCGGCATTTACCTTTTGAGCGAGGCGTACTGCTGTATCAACGGTGCTCGGTGGAGGAAGCGTAGCAATAAGGATATCGGGCCGTTTCAGATATCCGCTTGCAAGCCCTTCGAGTGCCTGTGCCTCAAATTCCTTTGCAAATTTACGATGGCTTGAGAAGCGTCCAAATGAGAAATATGAGTTGTAGCCCCGTGTTGCTACAAGTTGCACACTGAAACCTTCTTCGTCACCAATTTGAAGGGGTGGTGTTCGTGCAATGCAGCGTGCGTGACTGTAGCTGCTTGTCCACCAGATCACATCGTGTCCTGCAGCAACCAATGCTCGAGCAAGTGCCCATGTACGAGATGGAAGCAATCCTTCGCCTGGGATCGCCGAGAGTGGATCAACTAACCAGACTATTTTTCGTTTGCTGAGCCGTAGTTCTGGGAGCCAACGTTCGATTTCAGCGGTCGGGTCGTTGTTGCGAGATTCGTGCCGTCTCTGGTTGCCGCCCCTGTAGTTTCCGCGTTTATAGTTCCTCCTCCTATTGTTGATCTGTCGATAGTTGCGTCGATAGTGGTTACGAGGGGGCATCGAAAGATCGTAACAGACTCTTGAAAAAGTCGATGCCGTTGCGTAAATGACGGGGTTTGAGAGCATTTTTCGGGAAAAATGGCTTCGTCAACAAGCTATTTCATCATTTTCGATTGTGCATTGCTTAAATTCGTGACTTTTTCATGTCGATAAACCATAATAAGGTGCGGGTGAAGAAGGCTTTCGGGCCCGACGCACCTCATCGGGCCGCTGTCAGGGGCTGGCCCGATGTTTTTGAGGCCTTGCATGTTCATAAACCGATCCGTAGCTGGCGGTCGAGAAGTCTGGCGGCGACAGCGAAGGTCTCAATGTTTTTCGTCCTTCACTGGTGTTCAGATACCCGTCATGCGGGATACACTCCCCACTGGAAAAGCTAAATTTCAGTCAGGGTATAATTGGAGCCGGGGAATTTTCAGAATCCACGATTTATGGATCAACTGGAAAAGGTCCTCGCTTTTCATGATAGTCCTTTTCATGGATTGGTTACCAATCAATCTCCTCGGCAAAACCACCGGGAACGGATAACACTATGAGCAAGTCGTCTCCTGAAGTTGCACAGATCGAGAAGTTGTTGAAAGTAGCTTTCGACAACCATGCCACAGAGCTTCGGCTCTCAGGCGGTGTTCCTCCGATGCTACGAATCGGTGAGCAACTGAGACAACTCAAAATACAACCAGTCTCTGCAGAAATTGTTTCTTCGCTCATACGAGCCGTCATGCCGGATGGTGCGGATCCGCAGAAATTTTCTTTCACGTGTTCTCACGGCCCCATTGATGCATCTGTTGTTGACGTGTCTGGCACGGAGGTGCTTGTGCTCCAGCGGGGATCATCAGAGGTAGCAGCGGCAGACGACGATTTAGCTCTCGAACTTGATATTCAAGACGATAGTAATGACAAGCCGCATGCAGGTGGAAACTCTGTTGAAGAAGAATTTGCCATGCCTGAGGAGGCAGGTGGCACGATCATGATTGACAAGCTTCTGACAGCAGCCGTAAAAGGTGGTGTCAGTGATATTCATATCACGGTTGGCTTGCCACCGGTGTTTCGTCAAGACGGTGGAATGAAACCACAGAAGACAAAAGTTCTCACTGCAGATGACACAAATAGTTTGATGAAGTCGATTACCCCAGAACGGTGTCAGGCTGAGCTAGCAGAAATGGGTGGCACAGACTTTGGTTTTGCTTTTGGTGACATGGCACGGTTCCGTGTGAGTGTTTTTAAGCAGCGTGGTACTATCGCGATGGTCTTGCGGCAGATCCCAAACACGATGCTTACCCCCGAACAGCTTGGGGTTCCAGAAGTCTGCAAACGTATGGTCACGCGACCACGAGGTCTCTTTCTTGTGACGGGTCCAACGGGTTCAGGAAAGTCCACCACGCTTGCCAGCCTCATCAACATGATCAACGAAGAATACGATCATCACATCATCACGATTGAAGATCCAATTGAGTTTTATCATCACTCCAAGATGGCCACAGTAAATCAGCGCGAGGTTGGTACAGACGTCACAAGTTTTTCAGAGGCACTCAAGCGTGCTCTTCGACAGGACCCGGACGTGATTCTTGTTGGTGAGCTTCGTGACCTTGAAACAATTGAAGCAGCAATCTCAGCAGCTGAAACCGGTCACGTTGTGTTTGGCACGCTTCATACGTCTTCTGCGCAAGGAACCGTCAATCGTATTATTGATGCGTTCCCGACAAATCAGCAGGAGCAGATTCGAACTCAGCTCTCGACAACAATTATCGGAGTTGTGTCGCAGGCACTTTTGAAAAAGATTGGTGGTGGTCGCGTTGCCGCATATGAGATTCTTGTTGTGACCCCTGCCATTGGTAATCTTATTCGAGAAAATAAGACGTTCCGTATTAACTCAGCAATTCAGACGGGTACAAAGCTAGGTATGCAGCTGCTCGATGATCATCTTTTTCGTCTCTGGAAAGAGAAGAAGGTTGCTGAAGAAGAGGTCATGTATAAGGCGCAACAGCCGGATGATCTGATGAAGCGAATTGCAGACGCGAAGAAGGGTATTTTTGAGAACGAAGAAGAAATTGCGAGACAAGCTCAGCGTGAAATGAGACAAAGGTAGTGACATGGCACTAAAACGACTTGGACAAATCCTGACAGACCTTGGGCTGATCGACGAACAGCAGCTAGAAGAAATGCTCTCCGAACAAGAAGCTCGTGGGGGTGAATTGCTTGGTCGTGTGGGTGCTTCGTTAGGGTTTTTCTCTGATGAGCAACTTGGTGAAGCACTTGCTGAGCAGTGGAATACAGTATTTGTCACACTTTACGACAAACAGATTACCCATAGTCTTGTTGAAATCATCAGTAAGACGATGGCCGAGATGTACCGTGTTGTCCCACTTGAATTGAATGACAACCAGCTCACTATTGCTACGGCGGACCCTCAGAAGATTCAGATCGCAGATGAGCTTCGTGTTTTTCTTGGGTATGAGATACACGTAGTCGTAGCCACTGATGCTGAAATTGATAAAGCGATAGAGCAATTTTATTCAGGCGAAGTGGATACGGTAGAGTCGATCGTCGAGGAGATGGAAGACGACAAAGATCTTGAAGAAGCCTCGAAGAGCCTTTTGCAAGACGGGCCAATCGATCTTACAAGTGCTGAGGCAATGGCAGATTCGGCACCAGTCCGAAAGCTTTTGAACCTCGTGCTCTTGATGGCAATTAAAGAAAATGCCAGCGATATTCATCTTGAGCCATTCGAGTCAGAATTTAAGATTCGCATGAAAGCAGATGGTGTTCTGCAGGAGATGGTGCCGCCGCCAAAGCACCTTTCATTTGCAATTACGACCCGTATCAAGGTTATGGCGAACCTCGATATTGCTGAGCGTCGAATGCCACAGGATGGCCGAATTGAACTTTCTGTAAGTGGTCACCCTGTCGACCTTCGTGTCAGTGTGCTGCCAACACTGTTTGGCGAGAGCGTGGTCATGCGAGTGCTTGACCGTGGCGTTGTGTCGCTTGATCTTGACAAACTTGGTATGGACGACGATATCCTCCGTCCGTTTCGTGAGATCATCAAGCGTCCCAACGGAATTATCTTGGTGACGGGTCCGACGGGTTCTGGGAAAACTACGACGCTCTACTCAGCGTTGTCAGAGTTGAATGAGCCGGATGACAAGATCATCACAACAGAAGATCCAATTGAGTATGACATCGAAGGCATTGTGCAGGTGCCAATTGACTCAGATATTGGCGTGACCTTTGCAGCGGCACTGCGAGCGATTCTTCGGCAAGACCCTGACCGAATTCTGGTGGGTGAGATTCGAGATGTTGAAACTGCAGAAATTGCAATTCAGGCTGCACTGACTGGACACATGGTTTTCTCAACACTTCATACCAATGATTCGCCCGCCACAGTGACCAGGCTGCGAGATATGGGCGTACAGCCCTTTTTGATTACTGCGACGGTGGAGGCAATACTTGCTCAACGGCTTGTGCGTAGAATTTGTAGTGAGTGTAAGGAGGAATTCATACCCGATGCAGACACGCTTGCTGATCTTGAATTAACGAGTGATCAGGTAGTTGGGAAAACATTTTTCCGTGGTCGTGGTTGTGACAAGTGCAGTAACAGTGGCTACAAGGGGCGGCTTGGTCTGTATGAACTCTTGGTCATGACCGATGAGATTCGTGATCTTGTTGTTCGAAATGCATCAACAGAAGAGATTCGTGATCTTGCACGGAAAGCCGGCATGGTCACACTGCGAGATTCGGGGATGGTTAATATGTTTGAGGGGCACACTACAGCCGACGAAGTGATTCGTGAGACGATTCTTGAGGCGTAAGTAAAAAAGGTCGAGATACTTTCCATTTTCTTTTTGATCGAGATACATCATGCCAACGTTCATGTTTGAAGCTATCGATGCGGCAACCGGAAAAGAAATCCGAGATACCGTCGATGCAACCAATGAGAACGAAGCCCAGGCCACCATCCGGTCGATGGGGTACATGGTTACAAAGATCAAAGCCCAAAAGGCGAGTGCTTCTGCTGCTGGCAAGAAGCCCGGCAGAACATTCTCGCTGGGGAAGGTCAAGCAGAAAGAGTTGACGCTATTCACGCGACAACTTTCTATCCTTCAGGATGCGGGTCTTCCTATTCTGAGAAGCCTTAAAGTGCTGGGTGAAATGCAGAAGCCCGGTGGGCTGAAGAATGCGTTGCTTGATACCTGTGATGAGATTGAAGGTGGTTCGACACTTTCTGAGGCAATGTCGAAAAGCCCAAAGTGTTTTGATCGGCTGTATTGCAACATGATTCGTGCAGGCGAAGCGGGTGGTGCACTTGAGGTGATTCTTCGGCGTCTCAGTGAATTTATGGAACGTGCCAGTGCTTTGCGGAGGAAAGTAAAGGGTGCGATGGTGTACCCGGTTGTTGTTATTTCAGTCGCTGTCGGCATTTTGTCATTCATCATGATTACGATTGTGCCGCAATTTAAAACCATTTTTGATGATTTTGGCACAACGCTGCCGCCGATGACGCAAATGCTGATCGATTTTTCATCACTGCTTTCCACGGGGTATATCGGTGGCAGTGGTGATGATCCAGGAAGAATGATTCTGCCGCTCCCTGGTTGGTGCTTTATTCCACTCGTGCCGTTTTGCTTTATGTGGTTCATCAAGATTGTGCGGATGAGTAATTATGGTGCCATGGGGTGGGATTTGTTCACATTGAAGATGCCAATTTTTGGTCAGCTTGTTGAAAAAAACCTTGTGGCACGATCATGCCGAACGCTTGGTACGTTGCTTGGTGCTGGTGTTCCGATTCTTGAAGGCTTAAACATCACGAAAGAAACAACCGGGAACAAGATGTTTGAAAAAATGTTTTCGCATGTTTCTGATCGAATTCGCGATGGTGAAGCGATTGCGCCACCAATGAAAGAGGCCTCAGTGCCTGGTTACAACATGGTAGCTGGCATGTTCTGGACGATTTTCGTGCCGGGCATTGGTGCGCTGTTGTATATGTCGAAGGCGAAGACACCGATTCTTGATGACCTTGTAGTTAACATGGTGGACGTTGGAGAAGAGTCTGGAGAACTCGACACCATGCTTTACAAGGTTGCCGATACGTATGACGAAGAGGTTGCGGTACTGACAGAAAGCTTGACGAGCTTGATGGAACCGATTTTGATTATTTTCCTTGGTGGTGCAGTTGGCTTCATTGTTGTGGCCCTCTTCCTGCCGCTTATCAAACTTATTCAGGAACTGTCATGACGGGATCAAAACGACAGAAGACGTGGCTGCCAGAGAGCACGCATAAGAGAAAGTTATGTGTGATGAATAAACGCGCATCATCAGTGCGTCATTGCAGTGGTTTTACGCTTGTTGAACTGCTGGTTGTGATTGCAATCATTGGAGTTCTTGCGGCTTTGATCACGCCAGCGGTCTTTCAGGCACGATTGTCGGCGAAGAATGCTGCGATTAAGGCTGAGATCGATATGCTGCACATGGCGATCATGAACTACAAGAATGAGTATGGCAGTTTTCCACCGGCAATCGATCTCTCGTTGATGCCTGCGACAATCGCTGGAAAACATCTGAAAAGACTCTTTCCTAGAATTAATGATACGAATGTCAATACGCAACTTCTTGGTGGCTTTCCGTCGAGTGCAATTCCAAAGCAGTTAAATGCGACAAATGCTTTGAGTTACTGGCTGCTAGGGTTTACGAGTAACCCGATGTCACCGCTCATGCCAAATACGTCGCGGCAGAAGCTTTTTGATTTCGATCAAGCACGCGTTAATCAGGTTACTGGAGCTAATTTTCCATCCGGTAAGCCTGGGTGCCCCTACCTGTATCTGCCGTCATCGCAATATGCGGTTTTGCCATACAATTTTGTGAGCACTCCAAGTGCCTTTGGTGCGATGCGGCGAACGACTCTTGCAACGGATTTGTCTCCATTCACAAATGTTGGCGGTGAAAATGACGACTGGTTTAATCCAGAATCGTTTCAAATTATTTGTGCTGGCCTTGATGAAATATTCGGCACTGATGATGACCTTTCAAATTTTTGGAAAGGCACGCGGGCGGATTATCTGGGTAGCCTTTAATGAGAGTTGTGGCGGTGCGTTATGGTTATAAAAATCCGACATGGCAGATCAGGCTTTACGCTTGTTGAATTGTTAGTCGTCATCATTATTGTTGCATTGCTAAGCGCACTTACTCTTGGGGCACTCAGGACCGGTGGTATTCGTGCAAAAGAAGATTCAGCCCGTAGTTTTGTAGTGCATATCAGTGATTCGTTGATGGAGCTTTTCGAAGAGCTTGATGATCAAGGTTTTACTCGAGATGAGGTCGGCCCGTCTTATGCGGTGCGATGGCAGATTCCAGTAACAAGATTCGACGCTCTTTATCCATCAGGCGGTAATCCAATTGCACCTTTTGGTTCAACATATCGTTCATATGCACAAAGTATGAGTGCTGGAAGCGCAACTGAAAGTGCGGAATGTCTTTATATGATCATGACGCAAACAGGTTACTTTGCTGATTTCGTAGAAACGCTTCATGCAACGCAGGTTGCCGATACGGATGGCAATGGTCTAAATGAGTTTATCGATCCGTGGGGTACTCCAATTCGGCTGGATTTTTCCCCAGCTGATCCACCTGGTGAAGATCTAAACAACAACAATATTTTGGACGTTGGGGAAGACGTGAATGGAAATGGTCTTTTGGACAAAAGCGCTGTTCTTACCATTCGAAATCTGCCAGTCATTCGTTCGGCGGGTGTTGATCAAGTATTTGGATTTTTCGATGAGGATATAAACGCCAATGGAGTCCTCGATTCTGGTGAGGACCTAAATCAAAACAATCAACTTGATGCTCTTGGAGACGACGTTGTAAGTGTCGATCTTGCGAGTGGAATCTTTGCACAATGAAAAAGCAGCATGGCATAAAACGTGGCTTTACGTTAATCGAACTACTGGTAGTAGTGACGATTCTGGGTTTGCTTGCCATTGTGGTTCTGCCAGCATTTACCGCGGGAGGTGACAAGCGGCTTTTGCGAGGTGCCGCAGAAAGGCTCGACACACATTTCAAGCATGCGGCAGCTCGGGCGACAGGAAAGTCTCGTGGCTCTGCCGTGTGGTTGGACGCAAATGGTGGAACTGCTGTTTTCGATTTGAACTTTGCGAGGGTTCCGACTGGTTTTTCAGAAGATGGGACTGTGGCTTTAGGAGCTCCTGGTTTTGCAAGCATCCAGCCACCAAATACGGGCATGATTGGATCAGTCCTTCGTTTTGACATGATCCCCACTGAATTTCGAATCACGGGCACAAATGCCAGTAGTACTTTTATTACATTTCCAGACGGCGATAATCAGTATAACGCTGCCTTTCCGATCAGTCCTTTAGTGGAAGTCGGTTACGTCGTGTATGAGCCACCATCCGGGCCACAAATAACATCTCGGCCAACGGTGATGCCTGACCGAGTGTGTGTTGACTTGGCTTCGTCGACGATTGGCGTCAATCTTTTTGGAGATTATAAGAGTAGCGGCTCACCCGTTCTGTTGAGTAGCTTTGATAGCGTTGCGATTTGCTTTGATGTTTACGGAGAACCGTATGAGGTATGGGGTTGGTCAGGTCCAAACGCGACAAGAATTGCTCTGACACCAGGCAAACCAATAGCTCTACTGTGTACGCTCGGATTTCAGTCTAACGCACAGCCGGTGACAGACTATACACAGATAACAGAATCGAACCCCGGTGCTGGCTGGCAGAACCCAGATGCCTTCTGGGTTGTGATTGACCCAAAGACCGGCCGGAACCTGATTGTGGAGAACGGCTTTGAACCGGGAACCTTGGCAGAATCACAGGCGTTTATTGTGAAGGATCTCTTGGCTCAATGAGTCGTTAAGAACCAGTCATGAACATTAAGATTAATTCAACACGAGCGGGTATCACCCTGATGGAGGTGCTGATCTCCATTGGCATTCTGGCCGTTGGTCTGACCGCAGTCATTACCATCATCCCAGCAGCTGGTTCACAAGCTCAGAAAGCCCTTACAGAAACAAACAAGGCGAATGTCGGGCTTGCCGCACTGAATGATGCTATTACGCGTGGCATTCTTACGCCGCCAGGTGCCCCACCATTTGTTGTCGATCCGATTGGTAATGTGGCTTTTGCGGGCCTTTCGTTACAGACAATAGGTAGTTTGAGTCAAAAATTACCAGCCGACGAGGTCTTTCGATCACAGGACGATGTCACTTACACGCTTGAAAACTCCGGCCAGGATGATCCTGCGCAGTCCATGTTTTATCAACCAGGTGACGCGAAACGTATGAGCGAAGGCGTCTACTCATGGCTCGCAACACTTGTGCCACAGGGTGGAGAAAATTATCTCTTGTCTGTGGTCTCGTTTCATCGACGTGATGCGACAGCGGCTGCATCACAGCAAGTTACCGCAGTTTCTGGAAGTAACTCGATCACGTTCCCTTGGAATGGATCTAATGGGTCCTTTCGAGAAACATTTCCACGAGGCAGCGTGGTGCTTTTGCATGACACAAGTGGTCCTAGGTGGGAGTGGCGTCGAATTATCTTTCCAGCATTCAATGAAAATAATGACTCAGATGCCAGTGATAATGAAGGCCAGCTCATGTTCGATGCTGATGTGTCTGTGAGCTCAGGAACAACGACCGTCTATGCATTCAGCGGGGCAGTAGGTGTTGCTGAACGGCTTGTTCGGCTAGAAGGAACCTCACCATGGACACAATAAAAAGAATCCACAAGCCGAAAGAACGCAGTTGCTCGCAGCACATGTGCTGTAAAAACCGACGTGGTGTACTTTTGCTTGTTGTGCTGAGCATGCTCACGCTCTTTTTGCTGCTTGGTGCGGCATATATTGCCGTCGCCAGACGGGCCCGCATGACAAGTAAAGCGTTTGCCAACAACATCACGGCAACCGCCGCTGCAGGAGTAGCGGAGCGTAAATTTGTTGACGATGCGTTTTTTGCAGTCGTTCGCGGTATCTCATCGTCATCAGATGCGTTAGTTCTCACGCAGGGTGATGATCTTTTGGGTGACAAATATGGGTATCAAACATCTCGAGCAGACCAAAGTGGAACTACCGTACAGGAGAACGCCTCTGTTCGTGGGCGTCTCCTTGACCTTTCAGATGTGTCACAAAGTGAAGCTTTTATAAGCCTTACGGTCACTGGGCTCACTGCAAATGGTACCGACCCATCACCTCAATATGCTGCTGAATTGAACGGACGAGTACTCACGTTTTTGATGCCAGGTTTAACTGTAAGCACACGTATTCTTCAGGCGTGGGGAACAACGCCTGGTTCAGCTGAGATCATAGTGGCGGCAGGTCCGCCTGCAGTTGGTGAATCTCTTACCCGGACAAGAATCCAAGCCGCGCTGGCCAGAGACAATGTGCGGTCATCGAATGTGAAAGACCACACGAATATTCTGATTAATGGTCGCGAATTCGCCGGTGTGCTTGGTGTTGACAGCAACGAGAGCTACGACGCGGTTGATCAGCATAATCCTCTGTTAGCCCAGACCCTTTATGAA
>Ga0315320_10003047_pt1 | contig 13810 bp, 17 predicted proteins | sample M140m21515metaG_FD_203458 | JGI IMG/M metagenome (GOLD analysis project Ga0315320, IMG submission 203458) | Ammonia-oxidizing marine archaeal communities from Monterey Bay, California, United States - M1 40m 21515 | ecosystem: Environmental > Aquatic > Marine > Coastal | place: USA: California...
TCTAATTTCAGAAATCTTGGAATTAATGGCATCTTTAGATGCACTTAGTGAACTCTTCAACTCTTTTTTCGACTTATGTATTTCGAAAAGGCAAGATCTCATCTTGTCTCTGCATCTAGATATTCTGCTTTCATATTCTTGAACATCGATATTCTTTGAAGCTAGTTTGTTTACGGACTTTTTGAATTTCATATCGAGTTTAGCAACCTCGATCGAATGCTTAGGTGTCGACTTGAGATTAGAATTTAATCCTACCAAATTGAATCCTCTAATCCACCATTTGCTTGGATCTACGTGAAACCATTTGTGTCCGTTTCTGTAATCTGCTTGGAATGTATGGTGGAAGTTGTGGTATCCTTCTCCAAAAGTCAAGAAAGCCAGGAAGAATGAATCTCTGCTTGAGTTTTCTTCAGAGTAGGGTTGAGTTCCCCAAATATGTGCTGCACTATTGATTAGGAATGTTCCATGGTGTACAAATACGGTTCGAACCAATCCTGCCCAAACTAAACAACCGACAGCCGCCGCTAATCCACCTACTAAATACCCAACTGCAGCTGGCAAAATGATTCCAGAAATTGCTCCAATGACGAATATGTTCCTGTGCTGCCACCTGATGATTTTGCTTGCCTGCAAATCTTTTACATTCGCAAAGTCATTTGTGAATGCCTCTTCTTCAATCATTACCCAGCCCATATGGGAGTACCAAAATCCCCTTGTTACAGAATATGGGTCCAGTTCAGTGTCTGTAGCCTTGTGGTGATTTCTATGGTCTGAACACCATTCGATTATTGAATTTTGAAATGAACCGGCTCCAAATACTGCATAGAACAGAACTAATGGCCACGAGGCATCGTGTGAGCGATGCGAAAATAAACGATGATAGCCTACTGTGATGGATAAGCCACAAGCGAAGTAAAAGAAAACGAATACTATTGCTTCTGTCCAACCTGGGGCTCCGAAGTACATCCAATGAAATGTGGCTCCTCCAATCGCTAGAACTGGAGTTACCAATAGGAATAATGTGTTGAGCCAGTTAATTCGGGTAGTCGGCACATACTCTTCCATTACCGGCTCCCATTGACCAACCCTATTGACCGTTGGGGTCCGGTGTTAGTGGTAACACCTAGTTTCATCACTGAATATCAGCGAGCACTGGAAGCAATACGCTGAACTTCTTCTTTCTTCGATACTGCGAAAGAAGTAACGTCGCCATTGCTAGCCTTGGTTAACTCGTTAATGATACACTGAGTTAATGTACGCTTGGACTTTGAAGTTCCTTGTTGTGCTCCTTTTGCTAGGTTTGCTAAAGCAACATCCAAGCGGCGAGAAGGTGAACTGTCTACTGCCTTAGGCTGAGAAACTGCTCCGAACTTGATACGTGTGATCTCTTCCATAGGTGCAGCATGACAAATAGCGTCAACAAAGGCCTGAAGAGGGTTATTGCCGCTTCTCTCTGCCATTGAATCCAATGCAGTCTCGAACGCCTTTAGAGCACCCTGCTTCTTTCCTGTGTACTTACCTGTACGCATTAATTTGTTAGTAAATCTCTCAACAACAGATAAGCGAGCTTTTCCGAACCATGCGTTAGCATGACGGCCGCCAGTGTGTGGTACTCCTACTGTTGATAGGTTGATGTAAGGTGCTAATCCAGGGTCTCGGCATACTACTTCAGTAGCGTCGTATTTGCCGAATACTAGTGTTCCGATTCCTGCGATCGGCTTGACCTCTTCAGGAGTTGCTTCTTCTTCTTGTGTTTCGATTTCTTCACTCATCTAAATCACTCCGAATTATCGTACTGGCTTCTCCTTTCGTCCACGTACCATCTCATCTAGTGAGACTCCGTTGACTTGGATGACCTTGTAACGGACTCCTGGAATGTCTCCGTATGAACGACCCATGCGTCCACCGATTCCTTCTACCATTACTTCATCGTGTTCATCGATGAAGTTGATGGCGCCATCACCTGGTGCGAAGGCTGTGAGTTTGTTACCGTTCTTGATTAGAGATATCTTGACGGCCTTACGAATTCCGGAGTTAGGTTGCTTTGCTTCGATACCGACTTTTTCGATAACGATACCCTTAGCCTGAGTAGAACCTGCAAGAGGGTCATGCTTAGCTCTAGACTTTAGCATACGCTTCTTGTATCTACGATCAGACCATCTGAACTTTTGGCGGTCTTTTGCCATCTTGGTTCCTGCGAACAATCCACGACCCATGTCAATACTCTCCAGTGAAGCAAGTTGCCGACCTACCCCCCCTATTTCATGATGCCGATTAAAACAGGTAAGGTGAATGATGCACGGATAGCCATTCATCAGGGCCAATGTTCATGGTTATTCCGCTCCAGCAAGGGTACATGGCATTCCGTGATTTGTTAGGTGCGGCTAGTATTATTTCAGAGCCAACCAGTGTACTGCATGGCGTTTTCGACAAGTCGAAATCGGTTGGGCACGAGTTACTTCTGTTTGAAAACCTAGTTGAAGCCCCCGGGCATAGAGTTGCAGTAAATTTACTCACCCGGCCCAGACTTTGTGCAGCATTATCGATAGAGCCGGAAGAGTTCATCGACCTTTTGGGTTGGGCTATGACAAATCCAGGAGAACCCAAGATTGTTGAGAATGGACCTGTATTGGAATGCCCTCAAGCATCACCAGATTTGACAAAATTGCCTATCCCTCATCACTGGAGAGAAGATCGTGGCAGATATATGTCCTCTAGCGTTATTATTGCAGAATACGATGGCATTAGAAATATGTCGTTCCACCGTCAATTATTACGTGACAAAAACCACTTAGTCGTCCGATTAGTTCCTAGGCATCTTCATTCTATGACTAAGGAAGCAAGAAGTCGTGGTGAGGATGTAAAAATCGCTGTGATAAATGCGCCAGATCCGGTTGTTTTACTAGCTGCTGCAATGTCATTTGATTCCAATATCGACGAATTAACAATCGCATCTGCACTCCATGAGAAAATACATGGTTCTCCGTTAGAATTAGTTGAATTACCTAACGGCATTCAAGTTCCAGCATTCGCAGAGTATGCTATGTGGGGTAGGATAACTACTGATAATGACGATGAAGGTCCTTATGTTGATATTACAGGTACAGTCGACGATGTTAGGCAAGAGCCTGTAATCGAGGTTGACGGAATTACTCATCGAGAAAATCCAGTATTTCACGCACTCATTCCTGCAGAAGCAGAGCACAAGACTCTGATGGGCCTTCCAAGAGCGCCAACAATCAAATCCGCAGTGAGTGAAGTCTGCGAATGCCTTGATGTTCATATGACTGAAGGTGGCGGAGGTTGGCTGGCTGCTGTAGTTAAAATCAAAGTTGTCAATGAAGGTGATGGTGTAAGGGCGATTAACGCAGCATTAGCTGGTCATCGGTCTATGAAAATGGTAACTGTAGTTGACGAAGATATCGATATTACTGACCCTGTGAGAGTAGAATGGGCTATGATGACTCGCTGGCAACCAGATTCAGATTCAATTATTCTATCCAATCAAAAGGGCTCTAGTTTAGACCCATCGAGGCTTGAAGACGGTAAAACTGCAAAAATTGGAATTGATGCAACAATTCCATGGGGTTATGACCGTTCAGGATTTATGTCAGTTCAGTGAGTTGGTAAAATGGATAGCGCTTCGGTCCTTCAACATCCTCGGCGCAACTTAGGAAGCAGACATCGTTCCCAAGCTGATCGTTTTGTCAAACTAGCCAACAAAGACTCTGACCGTATGGATGAGAATCTTGCATGGGCTGAACAAAATGCTCAACAGGCAGTACTTTACGATTTCACAGATGAGAGGAATTGGAGATGCTTGGCAAACATCAAGCATTTGAGGGGAGACGGTGATGGCCTTGCTCTAGTATTGGAAGACTTATTTGTAGTTCTTGGCAGAGATCCCAACCAACTAGGACAACTGAAAGGTGTTAACCATCTTGAAGTTGGAATTGAATTACTTGAAGCGGCCTTCCTTACAGATTCATTAGAACCCGAGAACTGGTTTAAATCACTAGATGAAGATGCATTGTCGAGATTTTCTATTCGTTGTCGTAGTTTGGACTTCACGGACCAGAGGTCTAACATTGTTTACGGCAGAAGGCTGGAAAGGATTCGCAATGCTGGGCATGAAGAATTGTTCATTGAATTAGTACATCATCTCTTAGCACATCGTCCTGCAAATCATGAGTTATGGATGGAATTAGGACGATTGCACGAACGAAGAAGTGAGATTGACCAGGCTTGGCTATGCTATGATCACGTTCAGCAAATACGTCCTAATGAAAAGGTAAGGGATTTATTTCTTCAGCGCTTGAAGGGAGCCATGGATGGTAAAAATGCTGTTCCATGGAGCGGTCCTTCTCTCGATACGCGTGCAGATTTCCTTACCAAGATGCAATCATTGTCGCAAATAATTTCTGAAACACAGCCAGAAGAATCCAGTGATGTCGAAGATGAAGTCTTGGTTGAACCGAATCTAAAGAAGTTACAGGGTCTTATCGCAGCAGGAGATGCGGCTGAAGCCTTTTTCTTGGCTAGGTCGTTGTTTACATCAGGTGATGACTGGGCAGAGGAATGGATGCTTAAGGCACAAGAAATGCTTTGATTAAGCACCTTTGAGAGTCAGTAGTTCAGTGACTCTCTTTGTCCAGATGTCTGCCATCTCGCCTTCACTTGCCGATGCGCACAATGCGGCAAGCATTGCATCTTCAACGACATTTGGGTTGCTGAGTAGTTCATTGAATAATTCCTCTTTCTTAAGTCTCTTAGCTAGCATAAGTAGTGCTCGTAAGTCTGGTCGATCTTGACCTGAATATCCCTCAAGTGTATTTTCGACACACCATTCGAATACCCCATTAACATCATCTGGATGAACTTGTAATAGTGGTGTACTTTCACCGATTGATAATGGTTTAGCATCCATTATTTGATCTGCGAATTTGTCAGCATCTTCATTCGTATATTCGCTTGCAATCTCTACAAATATCGCTCCAGATTCAACCGCTAGTTCGGTTTGCTTTGCAATCATTGAATGAGCATGTGAATTGAACGCACATCTTGCAGCATCAAATGTATGGCCAAATGCCAAATGAATTCTAGCGGCCTGGATTCGTGAAATTGCTATTGTTTCATTTGCATGTCCCGCCTTTCGAGAAATTTCACCATGGACCTGAAGGGCCATCATTGCCTCATCGATTGAAAGGTGGAATGCTGCTTTGTTTAGAAGTGAAATGTCGTGATCTCGACTAGCCTTTGATACAGACTTAAGTCGAGTTTCTGCCCAAGTCAAATCATCTCTTGCTTCATCAATACTGCCGTTCTCGAAGTGTACTAGTCCTCTTTCCATTCTTAGCCTTCCTTCTAAGGCTAGGTCTCTCGTTTCAGGGTCCCTAGCTACTACAAGAGCCTCTTCGATTGATTCAAGATTGATATCTCCCGAGAGCCTTTTTTTGACTAAATTAAGAACTTCAGTTTCAGCAGGTGTCAATTTGTCTTGTAGAAAATCAACAATATCACTGTTCAACACTAGTCCAAGTTCTGCAACGCCAAGCCAACTCGTCCATCGCATTTTCTCTAGGAGGTGGTCTAAGTCCCTCTCTCCATTCTCATAGGCAGTAATTATCTCTTCAGGATTCAATTTTCATCCCTCTTTGTATTCGCTAGTATGTTGATGAAGGCTGTTTCTGCTGCAATTCTATCGGTCTTTCCAGTCCAACCTGCTGCACCATCATGGCCACCACCTTCTCCTCCCATCTTTTCTGCAAGTTCTTGCATCATTTTGCCGAGATGGACTCCTGATTTGGTAGAAGATCTAGGCGCTCTAGCAGTAAGCCTAGTTTCTCCATCTCTACTTCTGGAAACAAGGGCAACTTCTGCTCCTGCTTGGATGATTAATGCTGCCACTTTACCTTCATGAATCCCTGCGTGAGTATGAACAAGATTCCATTTTCCTGATTCAATAGACTGGCATCTTGACATTCCTTTCAATATTGCACCACGGTCACTCGCAGTAATGGTTTCATTCTGAATATACTCGACAAATTCTTGATACTCGAATGTCGCCCCTTCCATTAGTTCAGAAGCACATTGCAATGCTGATTGATCGGCATGGCGAAATCTACCAGTGTCAGTTATCAGTCCTGCGAGTAACAACTTTCTAACTTCATCTGAAAGGGTGTCAGAGGATGCTGATTTTAGGTATCCGAATACCATTTGAGTTGTTGCTCTTGCATCTCCTCTTAATTCTAAATCTCCTTCTTCAAAATTCCATTCACATGTATCGTGGTGATCGATCACACATTTCGGTATCCCCTCCGGGATTTCAAGTCCAGTTTGCGATTCAGAAGCAGCATCAACAATAATTATTCCACCCATCCTTGATGGCCAACTAGGATTCTTTCCTAATTTTCTGAATGGGGCATTTAATTGTAGACATAATCGGTTTGCAAGCCTGCCCATGTGTAGACCACACGCTAGCAAATTAGGATCTGATGCTGCGAGGGCTATTGCGGAACCTATTGTGTCCATATCGCCATTTCTTCCTGTAACAACTGGAACAGCGCCGTTTGATGTGGCTTTTTTGATCCAGTCTGCCAATTCTTCCAAAATCATCCCTCAAGAGATTGCTTTAACTTTTCATAAGTTGAAATTAATTCTGCTTCCCTTTCAGCCATAGTCGAAACAGCAGCTTTCATCTGTACTAATGTTGACTCCAGGTCTTCTATTAATTGAGAACGATTTTCGACTTCGACTAATATTGTTCCCATCTGTCGGTGAAGAGCCATATCTTCAGGTTGACTCTTGACTGCCTGCACAGTACCTTCTAATTCTCTTAATTGAGCATTCAGTGAAGCAACTTGTTGTCTTGCTGCTTGTACTTCTGCCACTACCATCTGTAATTGCTGGGCTGCTTCCATATTTCCACCTCATTCATTGTCGCTTGATGAATTTATCACTTGAATAACATTGTTTGCAATAACAAGCGATCTCATTCTAGTATTCCACATCGCTCTAGCATCCTTTGCACGAGATTCATTAAGTGTGAAAGAGAAGTTGTCACCTTCTAAAGATACATCTTCTTCACTTGCAAGACTAGATGCTAATGATTTAGCCCATGGCGAATCCACCAATAGGCGGACAGACCACAAAATGAATCACTCCTCTTCGTCAATCTCACCAGCAGCTAGTGCACGCTCGTATTCGATTGCGGCCTGCTGTGCGATGTAAGCCATGTCTGCAGTGGTTGCACCATCTGCGTTACGGCGTATGATTCTGTTATTTGCATCGGATGCACGGGTGTATGGTTCCCATGCGCCACCAGCGAAGGTGTGTCCACACTTTCCACATGCCCAAATTCCTACTGCCTTACGGGCAACCTTACGGTATTGGCATACAGGGCATGTATACTTGGCGGATTTCTTCTTCATAGCCATGCCTGCGTTACGTCGAACGCTGACACCATATCGTGCACCGAACTTGCCGGTTGCTCCTGCCTTCTGGGTTCGCTTTGCCATGTTCAAGCCTCCTTGGAGTTGACCAGATTAGCAAGTTCTGCGCAGCGCTGCTGTGCGACTCCTAGTATCTCGTCGAATTCGGCCGGCGTGAAAGTTCCCTTTAACCCCTTCTGAAGTGAATGTAGGTGACCTTCATCTCCTAGAGTGATGTGAATCCTCTCGTCTCCACCTAATTCTTCTTCCTCATTTGCATCTAGAACATAACGTCCACCGACACGAGTGAAAGAGCACATGGTTGGTGTCATCGAGACTGCTAGAGGGTAGTCTTCTCCGATGTCAAATCGCTCGGCAGGAACTGTTGCAGTTCGTAGTGCTGCGATTGCTCCAAGCGCACAAGCATCGAAAATATTACCCTTATCTGAAAGGACATGTATGTCGATCATGACACCTAGTACTTTCTCACCAGGTATGATGCACAATGAATCCATATCGATACATCCTGACTCACGAATACCACGGTCAACAACGCGTCCTAATTCAATAGATTGAGGAGATGGTGGTCCCGGCTCGTACTTGCGGCCAGCGACTGGTCGGAGTTCAGCGCCACACATCAAAGACCCTTGTGATGGTCGGTCCGGCCAAGGAGTTCTCATTTCGAATTTGACACCTGCATAAATGATAGTGTCTCCCCAAGTGACCTTAGCGCTACCCTCAGCATTGTACAGGCAATCTGTCTCAAGTTTGATGTCACGAGAATCCCAACGGCCACGGCCATCGATACGCTCGTCATTTGCAGCAAGTGCTGCTAATTCTTGACGAAGTAGACTTGGTACTAGTTCAACCATCAAGCCTCACCTCCGTTCTTTTCAGCATATCTGCGCTTTAGAGCATCCACCATTAGTACGTGAATTTCTCTAGCTGCTTTCAAGTTGTAATCCATACATGTGTTGTATTCTTCGACAGATAAGTCGCCGTCCATCTGTAGGAAAGCGATTTCCCCAGTTGTTGGAAGGATTCCCATTGGTAAATCGGCTTGTCCATAGTTGTCTTCTGCTTTGTCCAAATCTAGAACTACAGTGTCCTCAATCTTTCCACTAGCTACTCCAACAATTAGGTCACGCATTGGAATTCCTGCATCTGCAAGTGCTACTGCTGCAGCGGTAATACCGACACAACGAGTTCCAGCTTCTGCCGCGAGGATTTCGATTTCAACACGAATCTTTGAGCGAGGATATCTTTCAACTAGAACGACACTCTCTAGAGCTTCAGCAGTGACTTTGCTTATTTCTCTTGATCTTCGGTTGAAACCAGGTCGGATTCTGTCGCTAGTAGAGAATGGTGCCATGTTGTATCTGACATCAATAACAGCACGATCTTGTCGCTGAATCTTCCTAGGATGTGCTTCCATTGGGCCGTAAACAGCGCAAACTGCAACGTTAAGTCCATGCTTAACCCATGCAGAACCATCGGCAGCAGGCAATATACCAGCCTCGATTTCAACTTCTCTCATTTCATCGACTTTGCGACCATCTAGTCGCAAGCCATCTTCTCTTAGTAACTTAACATCTCCATATCCACCCATTAGGCATTCCTCCTGTTATCGATTAATGCTTCAATTGAAGCATTGAATGTGGCCTTATGGCCTTCGTTGCGTACTAAATCGAGTACAGTACGCATGAATGTAATTCCATCTGCATCTCCATCGACCCAGACTCTTCCATTTTCAGCAACTATAATTCGACAGTCGCTTACTTCCTTTAGACTGCGTAGAGTAGAATCTCCTTCTCCACGTAATCTTGAAATGTGATTCATTGAAATTTCAGACATAATTCCTTCTTTTAGTCTGCGAAGACCTACGCCTTTCATTGTAAGGACGATATTGTGTGCTTCGTCAACTTCTTGAACACGTGCTAGCATAACGTCGCCTATGTCCATCTGTTCTCTTGCTGCACCAAATTCTACTTTCCAAGGTGCTAGTGACATTGGCAGTAGTCCATTGAATGGTCCATTTACATCTGCAAACCATAGATTGTTTCGAACACTTTCGACTACTCCAATTACTAGGTCTCCTGATCTCGGCATGTATGCCGCATGAATAGGGTCAACTGATGTGACTCCGTTGTTTTCTTTAATCCAACCAACTCTGGTTGCAATAATATTGTCACCCATGATTAGGGTTCCAGTTCCTGCTCGCACTCCTGTTGAGGCCCCGATGGCCTCCCCCGGAGTCACGAGGCGCAGCTCGGCGCCTTCTTTCGCTCCTGACATTTCTTTGTCTCCAAGTCGGGCGACCCGCCATCCCATGATAAAGCAGACGCTTGTAAGTAACAATTACAACTCTTTAGCTTCAGAGTTACCAGCAACTCCTTTCACCTTGCCAATTAGGTTGCCCACCATGCCAGGTGGGCATTGGATAATACAGGCCCAGTCGCCGTTTGAGAGCCATTCTTCTTTATCCAAATATGGTCTTAAAAATTTACCACATGCACCATAACCAGCGCTCGGAATCCTGAATGCTACTCTAGCAGGTTCAAATGATAACGGAATTAATGGTTTTAGGATATCAATTGCATCTTTAACTTGTAATTCTAATCTCTTGAATGGGTCAACGGAAAAGCGACTTTCTTCAAGTGCAAGTTCGATTCGAGTTTTTGGGTGTGGTGTTTTGGCTTTAGGGTCAACCGCTGTTGAATGAATTTCATGGATAATCAATTGACGCTTCTGTTCAACCAAATCTTTCCGTTGATTAGTAGTAAGTTGGATGCTACCTCTTTCAATTATAATTTCTGCGATTTTGCTAATTTCTTGAGTAGAGAATGTGGCTTCAATTGCCTCCTCAGTTGGCCTGTCGCCACCCCTAGCATCGTGCCAAACTTCATCGGTTGCCAGGAAATCATCAATATTGACGGTAGAAGGGTCTGACTTGAAACTCTCAACCAAATCTGGATCGACTAATATCTCGTAGCGCTTACCGCCAAATTCCCATCGTGCCAAGACCGCTGAGTCTAGGCTAACCATGCTAACTTTCACTCCTCAAGTGGCTTGAGACGGTCAATTTGCTTGTTAACTTCGTCCCTGTCAAGGACTCTGTATCCTTCAGAATCGACGACAGATACCTCAACAGCATCTCTGTTGAGTTCTTGATCGTTAGCATTTCTAAGTGCTTCAAGTCCAAGCTTCATTGCAGCGTTAAGCGTCAAGTTGTCTTTCCAGTTCTTCTCGAAATAATCGATAACTGTATTTCTACCGCTACCAATTGCTCCAGCATGGTATGACTGGTACGCCCCTGATGGGTCAGTTTCGAATAGATGAATTCCGTTTTCATCTACTCCCCCAATCAATAATGCAGTACCGAATGGCCTGGAGCCACCGTACTGAGTAAAAGACTGCTTAAAGTCACAAATTTTCTTTGTTAGAATGTCTATTGGAACAGAAGCAGCGTATGTGATTCTGTTGACTTGAGCCTCAACACGTGCACGGGCGACAAGTTGTCTTGCATCTGCTACCAGTCCGCTGGTTGCAATACCAACGTGGCCATCGATTTTGAACATCTTCTCGATAGATTCAGGGATTATTAGTCGACTAGCAATACGCTTGTCACATACTAATACTACGCCGTCTCTGAACTTCAGTCCAGCAGTCGTAGTTCCTCTCTTTACGCTCTCTCTCGCATATTCTACCTGAAACAATCTTCCATCTGGGCTGAATGTTGTAATGCCATGGTCATATCCTCTTCCGCTCGGCTGCAAAGTCTCCACCTCTAGTGGCTGTCCGGGTCGGGGTCTTATCAACCTTGGCGGGATGCGAGTTATGTGAAGGTGGCTGTACTCTCAAGTGGTGGCAAGGATAGTAGCGCCGCAATATGGTGGGCTCAATGCAAGGGCTGGGACATTTCTCATCTCGTTACCATGATTGTTGAAGGTAATGATTCGTGGATGTTTCAAATTCCCGGTACTTCATTGGTTGAGCAACAAGCCCAATTGTGTAATTGCGATTGGCTACGAGTTACTACACAAGGAGTTCAAGAAGAAGAAATTCTGGATCTTGAAAGGGCCCTTTCCAACCTTGATATTGACGGAATTGTATCGGGGGCAATTCGGTCCGACTATCAAAAAACTCGGTTAGAGAGAATGTGTGAAAGGTTAGGAATTAAATCATTCACGCCATTATGGCACCAATCTAGCAAATCACATATGAACGGATTGGTCAGTAATGGATTCAAGGTAATGATTACTGGCGTTTCTTCAGACGGTTTGACTGAAGAGTGGCTGGGTCATGTCTTGACTACCGAATCCTTGCATAGACTCGAGTCTCTTGCATTGAAATATAGATTTAATGTAGACGGAGAAGGTGGTGAATATGAGACTCTAGTTGTTGCTGGACCTCACATGAATGGAACATTAAATCTTGAATACAAAACAGAATGGGATGGCGTCAGAGGACACCTTATTTTCGCGCAAATCGAGTAAAAAAAGTATTTTCTTTCACTCGGAATGTTCATGTCCTATCCTCAAAGGGAGTACAATATGGCATTCTGCCCACTAGACTATCGATATGGCTGTCAAGAATTCAAAGAAATCTGGTCCGAACTAGGTCGGCACCAGCGTCAATTAGAGGTCGAAAGAGCTCTTGTATGGGCGCACAAAGAGATGGGGAAGGTTTCCGATGAAGATTATGCAAAGGTAGCAGAAATAGCAGTTCCTAGTGTTGTCACAAAAGAGCGAGTTTCCGAAATTGAAGCAGAAACAAGGCACGACATCATGGCCTTAACAAAGGCTATGGCTGAAGCAGCAGGTGATGCAGGTTGGTGTATTCATTTGGGTGCAACATCAAATGACATTGTTGACACAGCAGTTGGCTTACAACTTAGAGATTCGATAATTCTCCTTCGTCAACAACTATGCAATCTGATTGAAGTTACGGCTAATCTAGCAGAAAAAGAGCGTGACACTGTAATGCTAGGAAGAACTCATGGACAAGCTGCAGTTCCAATCACCTTCGGACTCAAAACTGCGGTTTGGTTAGATGAGATGAGGAGGCAATTAATTCGATTAGATGAAGCAACCCCTAGAATTGCTGTTGGAAAGTTCTTGGGTGCAGTTGGAACAGGTGCTGCTCAAGGTGATGGAGCAAGAGAACTGCAAAGATTGATACTTACACATCTTGGACTTCAGGTCCCACTTGCAACAACACAAGTTGTAGGTAGAGATCGATATGTTGAGTATGTATCATGGCTGGCAAATGTGGCATGTACATGTGAAAAGGTGCTGCAAGAAATACGTAACCTTCAACGTTCAGAGATTGCGGAGGCTGGTGAAGGGTTCGATGTCAAGAAGCAAGTTGGCTCATCAACCATGGCTCACAAGAAAAACCCGATTAAGTCTGAAAACGCCTCAGGTCTTGCAAGAATTGTAAGATCATTCATAATTCCAACCTATGAAAATGCATTACTTTGGCATGAAAGAGATTTGGCAAACTCAAGCAGTGAAAGATTCACATTATCTCACGGGTCTGCACTATGTGAAGACGTGATTGCTAAAACTGCCAATGTTTTGACCAACTTGTGGGTTGACAGAGATAGAATGCTAGCAAACATTGCCAGTCAGAAAGGACTGGTCATGGCTGAGAAGGTAATGATTGAACTGGTCGGTCACGGTATCGGTCGTGATGAATCACACGAAATCTTGCGTTCAGCATCATTCGAAGCAATTGCAAACGGAGAGGAATTGATCGATGTATGTGCTAGAACACCAGCAGTTGCTGCAGCCTTTTCTATTGAAGAACTAGAAGCCATGTTCGATCCGGCTAACCATATCGGAGTATCCGGGGAAATAGTTGACGAGGCAGTTGAATTAGCACGTAATGCAATTCAATGATCTTCTGGTTGTTCTCTTTGCATCATCGATGTTCTAACTAATATCATCGCTATGAATGCAGATATTGTGAATGCAATTCCAACCATTTGCGACATACTGTACCAGAGAACTATTACTCCACCAATGGAAAGGTATGCGAATACTTGGCACAATGCTGATGCCAAATTTAGTCTATTTAGCATATCTTCAGTTAGATTTCCATTATGTTCGAGTAAGAATGTATAAATCAAAAAATAAATTCCTTGGAAAGGAATTGTTGCAGCAATGATAGTTAGGGCAATCTCTCTTACTAGTTTGGGGTTTGACTCCTGTTCTATACCCTGGAAAAGTAGTACTGCGGTATTGGTTCCCAAAAGTGCAGCCATTATTGTCCAACGCTTATCTTGAGAAGAAGTTCGACTCTCTACATTAACCGAACCTTCGCTCATGCAAGACGTCCTAACAGTGAAGGGTTTGTATGTTGCCCTAAAGAATATG